>Ga0315271_10001110_pt1 | contig 16022 bp, 13 predicted proteins | sample C3_top_MG_FD_204664 | JGI IMG/M metagenome (GOLD analysis project Ga0315271, IMG submission 204664) | Sediment microbial communities from Yellowstone Lake, YNP, Wyoming, USA - C3_top | ecosystem: Environmental > Aquatic > Freshwater > Lake > Sediment | place: USA: Wyoming | collected 2017-08-01 | reverse complement strand
CTTGGAAGATCCCAATCGAGACCGAGTGCGTTCAACGGAACCACTCCAGGATCAGCGCACCGCGGCAGGATACCCGAGCGCCAGGCCGTTCCCGCGCGGCTCGCTGACGCCCTGCCAGCGGCCGTTCACGCGGAGGATGCTCTGGACCATGGCCAGATCCTCCCCGGGGGCCAGGATATCGAGGTGGTGCCCCATTGCTTCGAGCGCACGGCGCGTCTCGTCGCTCAAGCCCCCATGCTCCACCAGGATCGAGTCGGGATAGTCCTGCGCGTGGAAGCGCGGCGCGGCCATCGCATCGGCGAGCGGCATCTGGAAGTCGAGCACGTTCGACATCACCTGGAAGACGCCGGTGATGATGTGGGCACCGCCCGAGGCCCCGGTGACGAGCAGCGGCGCCCCCGCCGAGTCGAGGACGATCGTCGGCACCATGCTCGAGAGCATGCGCTTCCCGGGCGCGATCGCGTTCGCCTCCCACTGCCGCAGCCCCATCGCGTTCACGGCGCCCGGCTTCGTGGTGAAGTCATCCATCTCGTCGTTGAGCAGGAAACCGGCGCCGGTCACCGTGAGGTCGCTGCCGTGGCCCTCATTGAGCGTGGTCGTCATCGCGACGGCATTGCCCTGTCCATCCACTATTGAAAAGTGCGTCGTGTGCTTCCCCTTGTTCATCCCGGTCTCGTCCCCGGGGTCGGGGGATGCCGCCGTTCCAATGGTGGCCCGCAACGCCGCCGCGGTATCCGCCGAGAGGAACGATGCGAACGGGATGGATGTGAACGCCGGATCGCCGAGCGTCTTGTTCCGCCGATAGAACGCCATTCGCTCGGCCTCGGCGATCACGTGGATCGCCCGCGGCGAATGCCAGCCCATCGCGCGCAGGTCGAAGCCTCCCGCGATGTTCGCGATGAGCGCATCGGTCAACCCGCCGGAGGATACCGGCGGCATCGCGACGACGCGATGTCCGCGGTATGCATACTCCACGGGCTCACGCCACACCGCCTGGTAGCGCGCGAGATCCTCGAGCGAGATGATGCCGCCGCTCCGCTTCATCTCGGCGACGATGAGCCGCGCGGTCTCCCCCGTGTAGAAGCCGTCGCGCCCCTGCTCGGCGATCCGCGTGAGCGTCGCCGCGAGCTCCGGCGCCCGCCAGCGGACGCCGATGGGAACGAGATGCCCGCCGGGAATGAAGTACGCGACGCTCGCCGGGAAGCGGGCGAGCTTCGCGGAGTCATAGTGCAGGTCCTCGACGAACGCCGAGTCCGTGATGAAGCCGGTGTCCGCGAGCGCGATCGCCGGGGCCACCAGTTCGCGCCACGGCTTGGAGCCGTACTTCCGGTGGAACTCCCAGAGCCCCGCGACGCTCCCCGGCACCCCCGCCGCGAGCGCCCCGACGAGGCTCTTGTCGGTGACGTTCCCCGCGCTGTCGAGGTACATGTCGCGCGTGCTCTTGAGCGGCGCCACCTCGCGGAAGTCCAGCGCCGCCGAGCTGTCATGCATCCGCGCCACGATGAACCCGCCGCCGCCGACATTCCCCGCCGTCGGATACACCACCTCCAGCGCGAACGCCACCGCCACCGCCGCATCCGCTGCATTCCCGCCACGCCGCAGCACCTCGACCCCCACCCGCGTCGCCAGCGGAGCCGCCGTCACCACCATCCCGGAGTCCGCGACCGCCGTGCGCGTCTTGAGATCGGCGCGCCAGGACGGAGTCTGCTTTACGTCATCTCGCGCGCACGCCACAACTGCCAGAGCGATCGCGAGCCAGACGGCCCTCTTGCTAGTCGGACGGAGAACGTTCGGATTCACTGTGCGCCTCGTAAGGTTCGACTTCCTGAAGAGGGCGTTCAACGGACTCAACAGGATGGGCAGGATGCTCAGGATGAACAGGATGACTGCGGGTGTCGCTGCGCAGTAGAGGTGCAGTTCCGACAACAGGCCGCCGCTCGCGGTACTTCCGCTTGAACTGAAGACGGCCGCCTCCAAAGTTGATGAGAAGCGCGATGTCGAGCCCGGTGGCCATGAGGTAGTTCACCGTCTGCATCTCGTGGGCACGGCTGAGCCCCTCGCCGGCCTTCAATTCGAGGACCACTCGCCCCTCGACGATAATATCGGCCACGAACTCGCCCACCGATACTCCCTCATAGGTGACCTTGACCCGCGCCTCCTCCACTGAGGCCAAACCGGCGCCGTGTAACTCCACCAGTAGTGCCTTGCGGTACACGCTTTCGAGGAACCCAGGCCCCAGCCGATTGTGAACCCGCATTGCCAGACCGATCACTCGCTCGGTAAGAGCATCTTCGAGCTTTGCAGTCATCCTGTTCATCCTCGCTCCTATCCTGCAATCCTGTCAATGCAGTTGCCGTTGTGTTTCCGGTAGGTCTTCAGATTGGGTCAGCACTCGGCGTAGCTGTGCCATCGCTTACCCGCGCTCCGTGTCGATCGAGCGAGCCACGTTCGTCCTCGTGATCCCCCTTGCCCTTGCCCTGCGCTGCGAACGGGCTGAGAATACCCCGGTCCGATCTCCCCTCACTTTCGCCATGAAGCCCACCGCTCGCGACATCGCGCTGCAGATCGCCAAGTACGCCTTCGTGACGGGGGCGTACTACATCACGGCGAAGCTGGGGCTCCGGCTCGCTCTGGTCCATCCGAGCGCCACGGCCGTCTGGCCCCCCACCGGGATCGCCTTCGCGGCGCTTCTCCTTCTCGGCTACCGGGCTTGGCCGGCGATCTTCGTCGGGGCGTTCTTCGTCAACGTCACGGTCACCGGCTCCGTGGCCCTGGCGATCGCGATCGGCACCGGGAACACCCTCGAAGCCCTCGTCGGCGCCTATCTCATCAACCGCTTCGCGCACGGGCGCTCGGCGTTCGACAAGGTGGATGGGCTCTTCAAGTTCACCGTCTTCGCGGCGATCCTCAGCACGCTGATCAGCTCCACGATCGGTACCACCGCCCTCACCGTGGGCGGCTTCGCGCCGGTGGCGGACTTCGGCAAGATCTGGCTCACCTGGTGGCTGGGTGATGGCGTCGGGGCGATGATCGTCGCCCCCATGGCCCTCCTCTGGTTCGCGCGGCCGCTCGGCTGGTGGCCGCGGGAGCAGCGCATCGAGGCCTTCGCGCTCGTCGCGAGCATCATTGCCACCGGCGCCCTCGTCTTCGGCGGCTTCTTCCCTTCCGAAGTGCAGAATTATCCCCTCGAGTTCCTCTGCCTCCCCCCTCTCCTCTGGGCGGCGATCCGCTTCGGGCAGCGCGAGACCACCGCCGCCGTCCTCTTCCTCGCCATCACCGCCGCGCTCGGGACACTATACGGCTACGGCCCCTTCGCGCGCCCGTCGCGCCAGGAGTCGCTGAATCTCGTGCAGGCGTATGCCGCCGTCGCCTCGATCATGACACTCACCCTCGCCGCGATCGCCAGCGAGCGGCGCGAGCTCGAGGCGCGGCTGCGCGACCTGGCCGTCACCGATCCGCTCACCGGGATCGCGAACTACCGCCTGCTCCTCGAGCGGCTGACCGCCGAGATCATCCGTGCCGAGCGCACCGGCCGCCGCTTCTCCGTGCTCCTCTGCGACGTCGATGAACTGAAGAAGATCAACGACCAGTTCGGCCATCTCGCCGGCAGCCAGCTGCTGCGCCGCGTCGCCGAGGTGCTGCGCAACTCCAGCCGCGGCACCGATACGCCGGCGCGCTACGGCGGCGACGAGTTCGCGCTCGTGCTGCCGGAAGCCGACGAGGCGGCGGCGACGCTGATCGCCAGCCGGCTCCTCGAGCGCATCGCCGCTGACCAGGAAAGGCCGGCGATCCGCGTCAGCCTCGGCGTCGCGACCTACCCGAAGGACGGCGACAGCGCCGAGCTCCTCCTCGAGGCGGCGGACGAGAGACTGTACGAGATGAAGGCCCGGAACCGGAGCGAGGTGCGCAAGCTCTCGATGAGTTAACGGTCTCCGGTCCGAGTCCGGATGTGACGAGGCCCGTCGCGCACGCGACGGGCCTCGTCGTTCTTGCCGGGTTCGATGCGGCCTTCGCGCGCCGCAACCGCCCGTCCACGGGACCCTCGGGTATCTGGCCGACTGCACGTGAGGAAAAGCCTCTCACCCGCGGCGTCGCGCATCGGCCATGATTGCCAGTGTGGCGCCGCGGCTGCGGCGGCACCCCCGCGCGGCGTGCGCGCGGACCTTTCGAGCACCGGTGCATCGCCCGCGCGATGCGTGCCGCCCAGGAGACTATCATGACGAAGTCTGCAAAGATCCTCACCGCGATCGGCATCGCCGTAGTCGCGATCGGTGGCATCGCCTATTCGAAGCTCGTCGTGAAGCTCCCGAACGATGGCGCGGACGCCAAGCCGGTGAGCTTCCAGAACATTCGCGGTCAGCGATACACTGAGATGTTCCTCATCGGCGGCAATGCGATCACCAAGGATCTCAGCGCGAACGTCTATAACACCTTCGGCCTGAATGGCGGCGCGACCACGGGGAATTCTTCGCCGGCGGAGCTTCTGGACCAGGTCGATGTGAAGGCGCTGAAGGCGCAGTACCATGTGCTCGCGGCATTCAAGAACGGTCCCCGCCTCTGGACGCTCGACTGGATCGAGGTCCAGATGGGCAAGGAAGTGGACTTCAACGGCATGAAGGCGCGCTGGGTGAACTGGCTGGACATGAAGGGGATCAGCACGAAGCCAGGTGACGCCGCCTACAAGACCATCACCGTCGGGCGCCACACGAAGTTCGGCTTCAACAAGGGCTCGCAGGTCTACCTCCTGGATGATCCCGAGGGCAACTCGTGGGCGATGAAGTCCTTCAGCCTGATCACGCATCCCGACCAGAAGTTCGAAGAGCTCGGGACCCTCGGCAGCCGGCTGACCCTCCCCCCGGGTTGGAAGTTCCGGGCGCCGGTGCTCGAGCAGGATCTGATCCTCACGCCGGACGCCAATGGCATCGCGCACATCACGCAGGATGACTTCGGCAACACGTACGACCGGGTCGGGGGACCGTACAGCAACTACAAGCCGTGATCGGGATGAGATGAGGGCCGGGAGCCGGAGCGGGGGGCCGCAAGTTCTCGATGGGTTAGCGGCCTTGGGCCTGAAGGACCCGGATGTGACGAGGCCCGTCGCTCGCGCGACGGGCCTCGTCGTTCCCACCGGCGCCAATCCAAACTAGTGCTTGAGACCGAGCGAGACGCCGAACTGCCACATCGCGACCTTGGCGTAGACGTTCTGACCGGCGAGGGCGCCGCCGAAGTCATCGGTCCTGTTGAGGTTCAGGTAGGAAATGAACGGGACCAGAGCGACGCCGCCCTTGCCCAGCATCATGTCGTAACCAATGCCGAGACCCCACACGAAGCCGCCGGCGCTCGACGAATTGCCGCTGCCGCTCAGCTCCGCCGTCCCGTAGCCGAGATTGAGCCGGAGCCAGAGGTTGTTCGCGCTCGGATAGAAGGTGCCCACCGCCGTGTAGTCAATGACGGTGTTGGAAAGCCCGCTCGCTCCGAAAACGTCGCTGACCTTGAAGTAGTCCACTTCGAGGCCGATGCGCGTCTTGTTGTTCTTGAGGCCAATGCCGAGACCGAGCGAGTAACCCACCCCTCCGCCGCTCTCCTTTTCGGTGCTGATGCCGTTGGTCGCCGTGATCGTCGGGACCGTGTAGTTGACGCCGAGGTCGGCGTAGAAGCCCTGGCGATTGGGCGCCGTCTGCGCCGACGCCGCACTCGCCGCGATCGCCGCGAGAAATGTCGCTGCCATGAAGAGATATGCCTTGCGCATGAAGCCTCCTACGAAGGGTTGGGGCGCGTGGAGCAACTCGCAGTTCATCACCGCCGATGCAGCGGGCTGGATGCACTGGAAGCATCACGCGGAAGCCGGCGAGCGACAATCGGGGATACTCGTCCAGTCCAGGGTCGATTCCGTAAGGATTCTCCCTCCCCAGCACGCCGAGGACGCGGTCGAGGGATAATGCCCGACAGCAGGCCGCCGCCGGAGCATTAGGCTGAGTGCCATGGCGACACTGCGCGCGGGATCGAAGAAGCTGCGGCGCTGGCTCTACGCGATCGGCGCGGCAGCGGGCATCGCCGCGGCCACGGTGGCGGTCATTCTGATGGACCCGCTCCCCCCGCGCACCGTCGTCATGGCGGCCGGATTCGAAGGGGGAGCCTACCTCTCGGCGGCCCGACGCTACCAGGCGATCCTCGCCCGAGATGGGGTCCGCCTCGAGCTCCGCGAGACGAACGGCTCGGTGGACAACCTCGCGCTGCTCAACGATCGAGCCTCCGGCGTCAGTGTCGCCCTCGCCGAGGGGGGACTCTCCACCCCCGCGGTGTCGCCGTCCGTCCAGTCGCTCGGGACCGTCTTCTACGAACCGATCTGGGTCTTCTACCGCGGAGCGCGCTCTCCGGCCCTCGGCTCCTCCACGCTCCTCCGTGGACGCGTCTCGATCGGACGGCGTGGCAGCGGCACGCGCGCCATCGCCGAGCAGATGATCCTGACACTCGGCTTCGATCTCGCGAAGCTCGACGCGGTGGATCTCACCCCAGCTGACGCCGCCGACTCCTTGTTGAGCGGCCGGCTCGACCTCGTGGTGATGGTGAGCGAGTGGGATTCACCAGTGGTCCGCCGGCTCGCGGACGCACCCGGGATCGTCACCGTCTCCCCGCCACGCGCGGACGCGAATGTCGCACTGCGCCCGTATCTCACCAAGCTCAACTTCCCCCGCGGCGTCGCCGACCTGGCGAAGGATCGACCACCACAGGATGTGCAGCTGATCGCCACGAAGGCGAGCCTCCTCGTACGAAAGGACCTCCACCCCGCGATCCAGTATCTCCTGCTCCACGCCGCGTCGGAGGTGAACAGCGGGCCGGGGATCTTCCAGCACGCGGGAGAGTTCCCCGCCGCGCAGCCGATGGACTTCCCCCTCTCGGAGCCGGCGACACAGTACTACAAGAGCGGGCGCCCCTGGCTGCAGCGCGCGCTTCCCTTCTGGCTCTCGTCGCTCGTCTCGCAGCTGCTCTTCCTGCTGGTGCCGATCATCGGCGTCCTCTATCCGCTCTTCCGGCTGCTCCCTGCCCTCTACGGCTGGGGGATGCGGTCGCGGATCTTCCGGCTGTATGACGAGCTCAAGTTCCTTGAAGCCGAACTCGAAGCCGGCACTTCGGGCGCCGGCGATCCGAGCCTCTCGGCACGGATCGAGGACCTGGAACGTCGCGCCGACCACCTGAACGTCTCTCGCGCCTACATGCAGATGTTGTACACCCTTCGACTGCACATCAACATGGTACGCGAGCGGATCGCGCAGGCATCTCGAAGTCAGCCGACAGAAGCGATCTGAACCGCCGGCCGTAGCTCCGGCTCATACCGCCGCGAGCACCCGCTGCAGACGTTGCCGCACTTCTCCCGCCACCGCATCGATCGCCGGGTTGTTCACCAGCGCGAGCACCGACGCGGGGTCCATGAATTCGACGTGGACCTTGCCCGCCCCATCCTCGCGAACGACGACATTGCAGGGAAGGAGCAATCCGATCGCCGGCTCCATCCCGATCGCTTGGTGCGCCAGCGACGGATTGCAAGCACCGAGGATCCGATAGGGCGGCATGTCGACGTCGAGCTTCTTCTTCATCGTCGCCGCCACATCGATCTCCGTCAGCACGCCGAATCCCTCGACCTGCAACGCTGCGACGACATGTCCCAGGGCGTCAGCGAATGGAAGCGCTACCGTCTTACCGAAGCCGTATGGTGGAGTCATGGAGGGCCGCTACGCGGTCGTGAAGGTGAACATCCAGCCATAGTTGCCATCGGTGCCGGCCCAGCCGGCGCCCATCTCGCCGGTCATGCCGCCCATCATTCCGCCCATCATCGCGGACGTCGCCGATTGGCCGCCCATCGCCGGGCAACCGCTGTAGTCAACGGGATTGTTGTTGGCGTCCATCATGCCGCCGCCCATATGGAGATAGTACATCGTTCCCGAAACGAGCGGCGCATTCGGCGTCATCGTGAGCATCCGGTGGTCGGCGGACCAGTGCGGCGTCATCGCGACCGCCGGCCCATTCACCGCACCCTGGTGCAGCGACATGTACGCCGACATCGAGGACATCATCGAATCGCTGAACGTCACCGAGATCGAGGCGTTCGTGACGACACCGGTGGCCCCGCCAGCGGGAGACACGAAGGAGACGGATGTGCCGGCGGCGGGCGCGGTGGAATTCGAACACGCGGACATCGCGAGCAGCGCACCAGCGAGCAGCGCAACGCGTGCTTGCGACCGGAAGAAGAGACACGAAGTCATATCGGATCCTTGGGGATCGAGGGGAGTGGACTGTGGATGAGATCTACCGGGACGAGGGAATCCCGTACACCGGGGTGGGACCGTCAGATCACCGGGGATTCCCCGACGCCTCGATCTGCCAGGCGTCGCTCCCGCCAAAGTGAGTACACCGCCGGGATCACAACGAGCGTCAGCAGGGCGCTCGTCACCATGCCGCCCACCATCGGCGCCGCGATCCGCCGCATCACGCTGCTCCCGACGCCCGACCCCCAGAGGATCGGCAGTAGCCCGGCCATGATGGCGGCCACGGTCATGAGCTTCGGACGCACGCGACCGGCCGCCCCTTCGGTGATCGCCGCGTCGAGCTCCGCACGACCGAGCGCGCCCGTGCGCGCCTTGAACGCCGCGTCGAGATACAAGAGCATCACCACTCCCGTCTCCGCCGCCACCCCGGTGAGCGCGATGAAGCCGATCGCCACCGCCACCGACCAGTTGAAGCCGAGGATCCAGGAGAACCAGACTCCCCCCACGAGCGCGAATGGCAGGGAGAGCATCACGATCAGCGTCTCGGGCACGCTCCGGAAATGGAGGAACAGGAGCAGGAAGATGATCGCCAGCGTCGCCGGGACGACGACCCGCAGCGTCGCCTTCGCGTTCTCCATGTACTCGAACTGTCCGCTCCACACGAGCGAGTAACCGGTGGGAAGCTGCACCGCCTGCGCGACGGCGCGCTTCGCGTCCGCCACATAGCTCCCCACGTCCCGCCCGGCGACGTCCACGAAGACCCACGCCGTGGGCACGGCGCCCTCGGTGCGCACCACCATCGGCCCCGACGTCTCCTTGATCTTCGCCACCTGCCCGAGCGGGACGAAGCCCGCCCGCGCGCCCGCCGGAGCCGCCGCCATCCCCATGCCGCTCGCCGCCGCGCCACTCAGACCATGCCGCACCGGCACCAGCACCGACGCCAACCGCTCCGGCGTATCCCGCAGCTCCTGCGGATAGCGCACGCGCACCGCGTACCGCTCGCGCCCCTCCACCGTCTGCGTGACCACCATTCCGCCGATCGCCGTCGCGATCACGGTCTGCACGTCCCCCACGCTCAACCCATGGCGCGCCGCCGCGGCCCGGTCGATCTCGATGTCCAGGTAGTAGCCCGACACCGCGCGCTCGGCGAACGCACTCCGCGTGCCCGGCACCATCTGCACCGCCCCCTCCACTTCCTTGCCGATCCGCTCGAGCACCGCGAGATCGGGGCCGAACACCTTGATGCCCACGGGCGTACGGATCCCCGTCGCCAGCATGTCGATGCGCCCCTTGATCGGCATCGTCCACGCATTGCGCACGCCGGGCATCGCGACCGCCGCATCCATCGCCGCGATCAGCGAATCGTACGACACGCCACGCCGCCACTCGGATTCCGGCTTGAGCGTGATCGTCGTCTCGATCATGTCCAATCCCGCCGGGTCGGTCGCCGTCTCGGCGCGCCCCGCCTTCCCCCACACGTGCTCCACTTCCGGGAACGCCTTGAGAATGCTGTCCTGGATCCGCAGCAGCTCCCTCGCCCGCCCGACGCTCACCCCCGGCAGCGTCGTCGGCATGAATAGGATCGTCCCCTCGCCGAGCGGCGGCATGAACTCACTCCCCATCCGCGCGAAGGGGATCCACGTCAGGATCATGACGATGACCGAGACGGCGATCACGGTCCATCGCTGCCGCAGCACCGCGCCGACGACCGGCTCGTACACCGCGACCAGCCACCGGTTGAGCGGATTCGCGCGCTCCCGCCAGATCCGGCCGCGCACGAACAGCCCCATCGCCACCGGCACCAGCGTCACCGAGAGCAGGCTCGCGGCCGCCATCGCGAACGTCTTCGTGAACGCGAGCGGCCGGAAGAGCCGCCCCTCCTGCCCACCCAGGGTGAACACCGGCAGGAAGGAGACCGTGATGATCAGCAGGGAGAAGAAGAGCGCCGGCCCCACCTCGCGCGCCGAGGCCACCACGATCCGCCATCGCTCCGCGGCGCCCAGCGCCGAGGCGTCGATCCACCGCTCCCCGTCCCCCGCCGGCACGGCGCGCTCGAGATGCTTGTGCAGATTCTCGATCATCACGATCGCTCCATCGATCATCGCGCCGATCGCGATCGCGATCCCGCCGAGCGACATGATGTCCGCGCTCACCCCCGCCAGTCGCATCGCGATGAACGCGAGCAGGATCCCCACCGGGAGCGTCAGGATCGCCACGAGCGCCGAGCGGGCATGCCAGAGGAAGACGATGCACACCAGCGCCACGATGAGGCTCTCCTCGAGGAGCTTGCTCCGCAGATTCGCGATCGCCCGCTCGATGAGCGTGCTGCGATCGTACACCGGACGCACCACGACTCCCGGTGGCAGCCCCGGCGCCACCTCCGCGAGCTTCGCCTTCACGCGCTGGATCGTCGCCAGCGCGTTCTCGCCGAAGCGCATGATCACGATCCCGCCCACGGCGTCGCCCCGCCCATCCAGCTCCACGACTCCGCGCCGCACCGCCGGCCCCACCGACACCCGCCCCAGGTCCGCGACGCGCACCGGCGTGCCATTCGACGTCGCCCCGATCACGATGTTCTCGATGTCCGCGATCGAGCGGAGATAACCGAGGCCGCGCACCATGTACTCGCGCTCGGACAGCTCCATGACCATCGCGCCGACATCGTTGTTCGCGCTCTGGATCGCGCTCATCACCCGCGTGATCGGGATGCCGAAGGCCTGAAGACGCGCCGGATCGAGATCCACCTGGTACTGCTTCTCATACCCGCCCACCGAAGCGACCTCGGCCACGCCCGGCACCGATGTGAGCGCGAATCGCAGATGCCAGTCCTGCAGCGCGCGCAGCTCGGCGAGGGTCAGGCGGCCGGTGGTGTCCTCCAGCGCGTACTGGTACACCCAGCCGAGCCCGGTCGCGTCCGGTCCCAGCACCGGCGTCACCCCCGAGGGCAGCTTCCCCTTGATGCCGCTCAGATATTCGAGCACGCGCGAGCGCGCCCAGTAGAGATCGGTGCCGTCGGCGAAGATCACATAGACGAAGGAAACGCCGAAGAACGAATAGCCGCGCACCGTGCGCGCTCCGGGCACCTTGAGCATCTCCGAGGCCAGCGGGTAGGTGACCTGGTCCTCCACGATCTGCGGCGCTTGCTCGCTGTAGTCCGTCTGCACGATCACCTGCACATCGCTCAGGTCGGGCAGCGCCTCGAGCGGTGTGCGCCGCACCGCGTAGATGCCGCCGGCGATCGCCCCCGCCGTGAGCAGCAGGATGATGAGCCGGTTCGCCGCCGACCATTCGATGATCCGCTTGAGCATGACGCTACCTCCGCCGTGCGGTGTCGCCGGAGGCGCGCACCGGTTTCGCCATGTCCATCCCCGGCATGTTGCCCATCCCGCCCAACGCGGTGCCGAGGTTCGATTCCGCGTCCACGAGGAAGGTGGCCGACGCGACCACCGTATCGCCGACGCGGAGGCCGCGCAGGATCTGGGCGCGCTCGTCGTTCGACGCACCGAGCACCACCTCGTGCGGCTCGAGCCGGCCATCGCGGAGGCGGATGAACACCATCTGCCGTTCCCCGGTGGAGAGCACCGCACTGCGCGGCACGCTGGCGACCGCGGGCGTACCGGGCGACGAGAAATGCAGCGTCGCCACCATCCCCGGCTTGAGCACGAGGTCGGCATTCGGCAGCGCGACCCGCACCTTCGCGGTGCGCGTCTCCGGATCGAGCGTGGGCGAGATCCAGGTCACGCGCCCGCGCCGGCGCACGCCCGGCAGCGCCTGGAAGTCTGCGCTCACGCCCGCGCCGACATGCGCCGCCGCGAGGTCCTGCTCGAAGACCTCTCCCTCGAGCCACACCACCCGGAGATCGGCCACGCGGTAGAGCGCTTGGCCCGCCATGATGCTCTGACCCGCGATCACGTCCTTCCCGATCACCACTCCGCTCACCGGCGAGCGAAGAGTGACCGTCTTCGTCACTTCGCCCGTGCGCTCGAGGCGCTCAATGTCGGCTTCAGGCACATCCCAATAGGCGAGGCGGCGCCGCGCCGCCGCGCCAAGCGACGCCGCGCCGCTCACCGCATCCGGCGTCCCCGCGGCCACGCGCGCCTCCAGTCGCCGGGCGACGAGCAGCTCCTCCTGCGCCGACACGAGCATCGGCGAGTAGATGGAGAGCAGCGGCTGGCCGCGCTCAACCGGTTTCCCGGTGTAGTCCACGAAGAGCTGCTCCACATAACCATCGATCTTCGCGTTGATCCCCGAAACGCGGGTCTCATCCACCACGATCTGCGCGAAGGCCCGCACGTCCTTGTCCACGGGCTCCAGGGTCACCGGCGCGTATGTCACGCCGATCCGCTCTGCATCGACGCGGCTGAGCGAGACCGCTCGCGCCGAGTCCGCGAGCACGGCCGGGATCGTGTGGCCGGCATGCGCCGTCGCATCGGCGGGTGGCGGTGGCTGGCGCGTCGCGAACCACGCCACGAGCGCGGCGGCCGCGAGCGCGGCGCCGAAGAGCAGCGCACCCAGCCAGCGGCGCGCACGGGGGGTTTCCTCTCGACCCATCATTGTTCGATCTCCTCGCGCGCGACGCCCGCGGTACTCGCCGGGTCCACGAGCTGTTGTCCGGTCAGCATCTCGAGCTCCGCCAGCGCCGTCCCCTGCTCCGCTTCGAGGGTGAACAGTTCCTGGCGGTAGCGGTTCAAGGTCATCTGGTCCTCGACGAGCGTCATGAAGTCCACGCCCCCCGTGCGGTACGCCGCGAGCGCGGCGGCGAGTGCGGCCTCCGCCTGCGGGAGCACCGTCGTGCGATACAGCGCGTCGAGCCGCCTTGCGCGCAGCACTTCGGCGTAGCGGGTCGTCACCATCGCGCGTGTCTCGGCGGCCACCGATCGCAGCTCCGCGTCCGCCGCCGCGCGCATCGCGCCGGCTTCGTCGCGCATCCGGAGCTGGCGGCTCCCCGCGAAGATCGGGACGCTGGCGCCGATCATCAGGCCGCCCATGTAGTCGGTGCCGCCCATCCCGTCCCCCTGCCAGCCGAACTGGACGCCGACCTCGAGGTCGGGCCAGATCGCGCGCTGGGCGAGCCGCTGCGAGGCCGCGGCGGCCGCGGTGTCGCTGCGCGCGGCGAGCAGCATGCCGCGCCCTGCGCCGGCGATCGCGAGCAGGGAGTCGAGCGCCGGCATCGCCGCCGGGAAGACCGGCCGAGCGATCGCCGTCGTCGCGCCGGCGATCGCCGAGTCCACCTCGCCGTCGAGGCGCGCCGCGAGCACGGTGCGCATCGTCTGCATCCGCACGATCTCCTCCTCCATGCGCGCGATCTCCACCTGGGCGCGCAGCACATCGGCCTGCCGCCCGCGGCCCACGCCGTACATCGTCTCCGCGGTCTTCCCGAGATCGCGCAGCAAGTCGCGCGACTCGCGGGCGATGCGGAGCGTTTCGATGGTGGCGTACAGCTCGTAGAAGAGCATCGCGGCGCGCGCGCGCGCCTCCCGGCGCGCCTCGACCGCCCGCGCGCCGGAGGCACCGGCGAGCGCCGTGGCCGACTCCTTCGCGAGGCCGAGCTGTCCGGCGACGGGCAGCGTCTGCGTGAGCTGCAGCTGCGTCATCCCCAGCACCGGCATCGGCTCGAGCCCGGGGAGTGAGCGATTCATGATGTTGAGCTGCAACATTGGATCCGGGGGACGCCCGGTGGACGGCACCCGCGCTTCCGCCGCCCGCGTCATCGCCCGCGCCGACACCAGCCGCGGACTCGCGCTATCGACGCGCGCGAAGAGCTGCGCCAGCGACAGTGGCGCGGCGCTCTGCGCCGGCGCCGCCGTCGCAAGTACGATGCCGATGACGGCGGTCGATTGCGAACCGATCCGGCGCACGACGCGCCGTATGTAGTTGACCATGAGAGCCTCTGACCCCAGGTTCACGCGCCGGCGTTGGTGCGCGGCGCGGTGACTGCCGGGTCAGGCTCTCGGTGGGGGAGGTTCGGGCTGCGGCGCCGCCGTGGAGATGCTCGTCCGCGCGAAGGCAATGATCGCCGCCGTCGGCGTCACGGCTGTTGGCGGGAAGGTGGCCGCGCCCATCAGGCTCGTGACGGCACAGCCGGCCATCAGCCCGCAATCGGCGCCGACCATCTCGCCCGTGCAGCCGTGATCCGCGGCGTCGGTGAGTTCGCTCACCGCGCTCGGCGCCGATGCCGGCATCGCCATCGCCATCGCATGGGACTCCTGCCCGGGCTCCACCACCGGCGCGCACGCGCCCCGGCTCCCCGTCCAGGAGGCCTGGAGGAGCAGGAGGTTGAGCGACAGCGCGAGCAGGCGACGTCCGAGGCGCATTCGGCTCCGGTGGGAGGCAAAGACTGTCGTTAATGGACGACGGCCATGTTGCTAACGTTCCAAGGATGGGCGGGGTTCCGCTGTCAGGCAATCCCCTGCAGTGCGACCGGCGCTCCCCCACGCCTGGCTGTCTACGCCGCCGCCGCGGGGCCGAAGTACTTCGCCCGCAGTCGGAGCGCCACGTTCACGAGCCCGATCAGCGCCGGCACCTCGACGAGCGGTCCGATCACCGCCGCGAACGCGGCCCCGCTATGGATGCCGAAGGTCCCCACCGCCACCGCGATCGCCAACTCGAAGTTGTTCGACGCCGCCGTGAAGGAGAGCGCCGCGGTCTCGGCGTAGTTCGCCCCCACCCGCCGGCTCAGGGCGAAGGAGACGAAGAACATCAGCACGAAGTAGAGGAGCAGCGGCACCGCGATCCGCACCACGTCGAAGGGGAGCTGGACGATCGCCTCCCCCTTGAGCGAGAACATGACCACGATCGTGAACAGGAGGGCGACGAGCGTGATGGGCGAGATCCGCGGGATGAACCGCGTCCGGTACCACTCGTCCCCCTTCGCGGCCCGCAGCACCAGGCGCGTGAGGAATCCCGCCAGGAAGGGGATGCCGAGATAGACGGCAACGCTCTTCGCGATCTCGCCGATCGTGATCGCGACGTCGGAGCCAGCCAATCCGAGCCACCGCGGGAGCACCCCGGCGAAGAACCATGCATACACGGAGAAGAAGAGCACCTGGAAGATCGAGTTCATCGCCACGAGCCCGGCCGCGTACTCCGGGTCCCCCTTGGCGAGATCGTTCCAGACGATCACCATCGCGATGCAGCGCGCGAGCCCGATGATGATGAGCCCGGTCATGTACTCCGGCTTGTCGCGCAGGAAGAGCACGGCGAGGCCGAACATCAGGAGCGGCCCGATCAGCCAGTTCTGGATGAGCGAGAGCGCGAGCACCTTCCGGTTCCGGAAGACCTTGCCGAGCGCTTCGTATCGCACCTTCGCCAGCGGCGGATACATCATGAGGATGAGCCCGATCGCGATCGGCAGGGATGTCGAGCCCACGCTCATCCGGCTCAGCCCCGCCGTGAACGCCGGCGCGAAGTAGCCGAGCGCCACGCCAAGGGCCATGGCCGCGAAGATCCAGACCGTGAGGTAGCGGTCGAGGAAGGAGAGCTTGGCCGTGGTCGGCGAGGTCATGGAGCGAAAGCTAATCGCCCCCGAGCCTTTGAGCGGTCGGGAGGCGGGAAGCGGGAGGCGGGAGCACAGCCCCTGCACTTGTAGTTCAGCCCGGGACCAGCGAGCGCCGCTCCCCTCGGAGCGGCCGCGTCGCGCGTAGCGAGCAATAGTGAGGGAAAAAGGGGTGATTAGGTCGTTTGACACTCCGGCGACCACGGCCGCTGGTCGCGCGCCATGGCGTTGAGGATGGTGAGGAGTTTGTGGGCGCACGCGAC
>Ga0315271_10001109_pt1 | contig 16022 bp, 16 predicted proteins | sample C3_top_MG_FD_204664 | JGI IMG/M metagenome (GOLD analysis project Ga0315271, IMG submission 204664) | Sediment microbial communities from Yellowstone Lake, YNP, Wyoming, USA - C3_top | ecosystem: Environmental > Aquatic > Freshwater > Lake > Sediment | place: USA: Wyoming | collected 2017-08-01 | reverse complement strand
CACTCGCGACGGTCGGTTACGTGCAACGCGACTCGACGCTGGAAATCAATAGCTACAACCGGCTGTATGGGCGGGTGGGGTTGACGACGCTGTTTTGAGGAGGACGCCAACTCGGCAGTTTTACCCTACCAGTCTGGAAACTCCCGTCGTGCATGAACGACGCTCACCACCTCGATATACGTCGCAGCTACCCGGTAGAAAACAAGGTAATTTGGGTGCGCCACAATTTCACGCAAACCCGGAATCCGTTCGCTTTCCCGGTAAAGATAAGGATGATCTGAAACCGGCAGCACTGATTCCATTAACAGCTTGCGAAGCTGGCGCGCGGCTGTCGGATTCTCTGCGGCAACGAAACGGACGATTTCAGCCAAATCAGCTCTGGCGTTCGCGCGCCAGGTGATGGGTAACGTCATTTTATTGCGGGTCGCTGCCCCTCAGCTTCGGCAATGATGGCATCCATTTCGGCCATAACTTGATCGTGAGGAATGTTCGGGCGGAGGTCGTTAAGGCTGGCCAGGATTTTGGCCTTAAGCCACGTCGTATGGCTGGCTTTCTGTGCTTCAGTCTCGAATTCTGAAACGAATGGGGATAGGACTGCACCCATGCTGGAATCTCCTTATGCCTATGTGGCTGGTTGAGCATACAAAACTTTGCAAGCGCCGACAAGCGTGTGCAGGGACAATCCAACCACGCCTATACCACGCTCAACGCCCTTGCAGAATCTGCAAGCCCTTCAGCAGATTCACCGCCTGATTCACCTGGTAGTCATTTTTCGACACCACTTCGCCAGGCTCCAGCGCGGCCGGTTTTTTGTCCTTGCCATCCTTGGCCGGCTTGTCTGCGGGCGGCGCCTTGATGACGCTGTCCGGCTTGGCTGCGGGGTCGGGTTCTACAACGCCGTTGGGATTGGCGAGGTGCTTGTCGAGATCCGCCTCGTGTATGCTCAAGCCATCTTCTTCGCTTGGCATGCTCGGGTCTTCCACCACGATATCCGGATCGATGCCCTTGGCCTGAATGGAGCGTCCGTTGGGGGTGAAATAGCGCGCGGTGGTGAGTTTGATCGCCGTGCCATTGCCGATCGGCAAAATGGTCTGCACCGAGCCCTTGCCAAAGGTGCGGGTGCCCATGACGATCGCGCGTTTATGATCCTGCAGCGCGCCCGCGACGATTTCGGACGCCGAAGCCGAGCCGCCGTTGACCAGTACCACCATCGGTACCTGCTTCACGCCTTGCGGCAGGTTGCTCAGGTAGTCAGCCTGCATCGGCCGCAGGTAATTTTCGCGGTTGGCGGTCAGCCGCATCTTGGCGTCTTCGGTGCGGCCTTCGGTGTACACCACCAGACTGTCGGGCTTGACGAACGCTGCCGTCACCGCCACCGCGCCATTCAGCAAGCCGCCCGGGTCGTTGCGCAGATCCAGGATCATGCCCTTGAGCGGCCCCTTGTTGTCCTTGTACAGCGTGTTCAAGGCCTCGGCCAGCAACTCGCCGGTGTGCTCCTGGAACTGGGTCACCCGTACATAGCCGTAGCCGTTTTCCAGCAACTGGAATTTGACGCTGCGAATCTTGATGACGGCACGGGTCAAAGTCAGCACGATGGGTTTGTCCACTCCCTTGCGCGCGATGGTCAACTTGATGGTTGAGCCCGGCTTGCCGCGCATCCGCTTCACTGCATCGTTCAGCGACAGACCCTTCACCGGCGTATCGTCGAGCTTGATGATGAGATCGCCCGATTTGACCCCGGCCTTGAAGGCGGGCGTATCCTCGATCGGCGACACCACCTTGACGAAGCCATCTTCCATCCCGACTTCGATGCCGAGGCCGCCAAACTCGCCCTGGGTGCCGACCTGCAAATCCTTGAAACCTTCGGCGTCGAGATAAGTGGAATGCGGATCGAGGCTGGTCAACATGCCGTTGATCGCGCCGTCTATCAGCTTTTTGTCATCGACCGGCTCGACATAATCGTTCTTGATGCGGGCAAACACGTCGGTAAAGGCGCGCAGCTCTTCAACCGGCAACGCCGTCTGCGCATCCTTGTCGGCAATCGCCGACAGGTTGACCGTCAACGCCGCGCCGGCCAGTACGCCGGCCAGGCCGACGACTATGAATTTCGCCTTTTGTGTCATTCTCACTTCACCCACAGGAGGGGATTAACAGGACGGCTTTGATGCCGCATTTCAAAGTACAAACCGGGGTCGGGCTGACCGCCGCTATTGCCGACCGACGCGATGGCGTCGCCGGGCTGAACCCGTTCGCCCACCTGCTTATACAGACTTTCATTATTGCTGTACAGGCTCATATAGCCCTCGCCGTGATCGACAATGATGAGGTTGCCGAAGCCACGCAACCACTCGGCAAACACCACCTGCCCGGCCGCAATCGCCTTCACCGCCGCACCTTGGCCGGCGCGAATGAACAGTCCCTTCCAGCTCACCCCGCCGCCTTCCCTCGGAGCGCCGAAGCGGTTCATGAGTTCCCCGGCAACGGGCAGCCGCAGCAAACCTTTCAGCCCGGAAAAAGGCCGTTCCGAATGAAACGCAACCGGCGTATCGGTGTTCACGCCCACTGCACGGCGCGGCTGGCCCGCCACGGACTTCTCGGTCGGCTGAGATTTTTGCGCCTGTTGCGCGGCGCGCGCGCGTTCGGCTTCGCGGGCGGCCTGCTGCGCCATCACACGGTTGAGCCGCTCGACCAACTGGGTCAGGCTGCGCTCGTCGCGCTTGAGGGTGGAAATTTCACGCCGCTGCTGCGAAATTTGCACCGACAGTTTTTGCAGCACCTGTTCACGCGCACTTTTGTCGGCTTGCAGCTTTTTCTGCTCGGCCTCGCGCGACCGTTGCAACTGCGTCAACTCGGTCGTTTTCTGCACGGTGGTCTGTTGCAGCGTGGCCAGTTGCGCCAGATCGACGCGCAGCGCTTCGATCGACGCATGTTGCGCGCGCGACAGATACGCCAGGTAGCGCAGATCGCGCGCGGTCTGGTTGGGGTCGGCGCCATTGAGGATGAGTTCCAGCGCATCGCCCTGGCCGCGTTGATACGCCGCCTTGAGCGCCAGCGCGAGTTGAGCCTGTTGCTGGCGGATGCGGGCGGAGGTGGCGTCGGCCTGCTGGGTCAAGGTCTGCAACTCGCCCTCGGTGCGCTGGCGCTCGCCATCCAGTTGGCGCAACTGGCGCACCCCGCTGCTGATGGCCTGCTCGGATAGCCGCAGTTCGTCGGCGGCTTCCTGACGATGCGTCTGCGTGGTGCGAAATTCCTGTTGCAGGGCATGCAGGCGCTGCTTGAGGTCTTCCAGTTCGGATTGCTTGCGATCGGCCTGATTGGCGCCGACGCACAGCGGCCAGCTTGCCGCCAGCAGGACGAGGAGTTTGACGTTCACCTGGGGAGCTTGCGGAGCCGTTACTCGAACTGAACCAACGCTTCACCGGTCATTTCAGCGGGTTGCGGCAAGCCCATCATTTTCAGCAAGGTGGGGCTGATGTCTTCCAGCGCGCCGGTTTCAGCCAGGCTGGCGTGACGCCGCCCGACGTAAATCAGCGGCACCAGATTGAGGGTGTGCGCGGTATGCGCCTGGCCGGTGACGGGATCGAGCATCAGTTCGGCGTTGCCGTGATCGGCGGTCACCAGCACTTCGCCGCCGCGCGCCGTCTGCGCCGCAACGACCTTGCCAAGACAGATATCGACCGTCTCGATCGCCTGGATTGCCGCTTGCAGATTGCCGCTGTGCCCGACCATATCCGGGTTGGCGTAGTTGCAGACGATGAGGTCGTATTGCCTGCTTTCAATCGCGGCGACCAGCTTGTCGGTGACCTCGAACGCGCTCATTTCGGGTTTCAGGTCATAGGTTGCGACGTCGGGCGACGGTACCAGCACACGGTCTTCGCCGGGGAAGGAGGCTTCCTCGCCGCCGTTGAAGAAATAGGTGACGTGCGGATATTTCTCGGTTTCGGCGATGCGCAACTGACGCAAGCCCAGATTGGCGACGTATTCACCGAGGCCGTTTTTGATCCGCTCGGGCGGAAACGCCACCGACACCACGAAGTCGTCGCTATAACCCGTCAGGGTGCAATACGTCGCCAGTCGCGGCGTGATTTCGCGCTCGAATTCGCAGAAATCGGGTTCGATGAACGGGCGCGATAACTGGCGCGCGCGGTCGGAGCGGAAATTGAGGAAAATTGCAGCATCGCCGTCTTCCATTTTGACCGGCTTGCCGTCGGGCGGCAGAATCGCCGTGGCTTTGACAAATTCATCGGACTCGCCGCGCGCGTAGGCGGCTTCCAGCCCGGCCAGCGGATTGGCCGCCATGAATTCGGCGCGCCCCTGGGTCAGCAGGTCATAGGCAGACTGAACCCGCTGCCAGCGCCGGTCGCGATCCATCGCGTAATAGCGGCCGATCATCGAGGCGACATGGCCGACTCCGGTCTGCTCGATTTTTGCCATCAGGCGGCGCAAATAGATTTCAGCGCTTTTCGGCGCCGTGTCGCGGCCATCCAGAAACACATGCAGACACACCTTGGAGAGACCCTCGCGCGCGGCCATATCCAGCAGGGCGTGAAAGTGCAACTCGTGACTGTGGACGCCGCCGTCCGACAGCAGCCCCAGCACATGCAAAGTTTTGTTGTGGTCGCGCGCCAGATGCACCGCATTGAGCAGCGCCGGGTTGGTGTAGAAATAACCCGACTCGATGGCGCGGTCGATGCGGGTGAATTCCTGATACACCACGCGCCCCGCGCCGATGTTCAGATGCCCCACCTCGGAGTTGCCCATCTGCCCCTTGGGCAGCCCCACTTCGGATTCCGACGCATGAATCAGGGTATGTGGATTTTCCTTCCACAAACGGTCGAAATTGGGTTTGCTGGCTTGGGCAATTGCGTTGTCGTCACGTTCCTTACGACAGCCAAAACCATCGAGGATGACAAGGAGAACCGGCGAGGTCTTCATGAAAAAAATTGTATTACCTGACTCGTTTTTGTGGGATTATTTTAATATATGCATGATTTCTAATCTACATGCAGCGCGCCCTGCTGTTTCAACAAGGCGGCACCCCACCGCCGCCTTGCTACGAAACGGCAGGGCATTAGGGTACTACACGAACAGGATCAAGGTAATGAATATGGCGGCAAATTGGGACGAAGTAGACCTGATGGACAAGGACGAGCACATCGAGCAGGCCTCGCGTGCGATGAAAGCCATGTCGCATCCGTTGCGCCTGAAAATTCTCTGCGTGCTGGGCGACAAGGAAGTCAGCGTGCAGGACATCGTCGATCACGTCGGCACCTCGCAAAGCAATATCTCGCAACATCTGGCCATCCTGCGCGACAAGGGCGTGCTGCGCACCCGCAAGGATGCCAACCGGGTGTTTTATCGGGTGGGCGACACCCGCACGCTCAAATTGCTGAGCATGATGCGCGACGTTTTCTGCGGCTTTAGCAAATAATCCGCAGGATGACGGCAGGCTCGGCCACGCGTAAGCGTGCCGGGCTTTTATTTTTCGGGGCATACTGGATGCGGCATCCAGTCCGCAAAAACATCCCAACTAATTGATCTTAATAATCAATTAGCGTATTCTAATGAGCCGTTTCACGGAGTGCCGTCTGTGCGTGTGCTGAACCCTGTTCGTTTGCTTGCCTGCGTCATCTTCGCGACTCCACCCGCCTGGGCCGCCCTGCCCTTTGCGGTGGCGCCGGTGGCTTACCAGATGGCCGATAGCGGCTATTCCACCGAAGCCGTGGTTGAAGCGGTCAAACAATCGACGGTTGCAGCGCAGGTGTCGGGGCGTGTCGCAGCGCTTAACTTTGATGTGGGCGACAGCGTCAAGGCGGGCGCCGTCCTGGTTCGGCTGTCTGCACAGGAGTTGACTTCCGCCGTGGCCGGCAGCCAGGCGCAGGTGGCGCAGGCCGCCGCCAATCTGGGCAACGCACGCGCCAATTACGAACGCCAGCAGCAACTGTTCCAGCAGAAATTCATCAGCCAGGCCGCGCTTGATCGCGCCACCGCCGACTACCGCGCCGCCGAGGCGGGCGCCCGCGCGGCGCGCGCCGGGGCCGGGCAATCTTCGGCCGTCAGCGGCTATACCGTCATCACCGCGCCGTTTTCCGGCGTCGTTTCCGCCCGCCACGTGGAATTGGGCGAAACCGTCACCCCCGGCACCCCCTTGATGACCGGCTTTGATCCCAAGGATATGCGGGTCATCGCCAACATTCCGCAAGCCCGGCTGGCCGAAGTGAAAGCGTCGCCGCGCGTGGCGGTCGAGATTCCCTCGCTTGGCAAGTGGATCAATGCCACCGGCGTCACCGTGTTGCCGTCCGCCGATTCCGCCACCCACACGGTCAAGGTGCGGATCGAACTGCCGGCCGGCCTGGAAGGCGTAATCCCCGGCATGTTCGCCCGCGCCCATTTCTCGACGGGCAACGCGCGCACGCTCACCATTCCAGCAAGCGCGGTGGTGCGCCGCTCCGAAATCACCGCAGTCTATGTGGTGGACAACAACACCGTCAGCCTGCGCCAGCTTCGCCTCGGCACGCCCAACGCGCGCGGGCAGGTGGAAGTGCTGGCAGGGCTCAACGCAGGCGAGGTCATCGCGCTGGATCCGGTCAAGGCGGGCATTTACGCCAAAAGCGCCGCCAACCAGCCCGCCCGGTAATCGGGGACTCGCATGGGACCCTCCGGCCGCATCGCCCGTTTCTTTCTCACCTCGCAGTTGACGCCGCTGATCGCGCTGATCGCGGCGCTGCTGGGTCTGTTCGCCATTCTGGTCACGCCGCGCGAGGAAGAGCCGCAGATCAACGTGACCATGGCCAACGTGTTCATCCCCTTCCCCGGCGCCTCGGCCAGAGACGTGGAAGCGCTGGTGGCAACGCCGGCCGAACAGGTGCTGTCGCAGATCACCGGCATCGAGCACATTTATTCAGTATCCAAGCCCGGCATGGCGGTGCTGACGGTGCAGTTTCTGGTCGGCCAGGATCGCACCCAGGCGCTGGTGCGGCTGTACGACACCATCCAGGCCAATCGCGACTGGGTGTCGCCCGAACTCGGCGTCGGCGAACCGATCATCAAGCCGCTCGGCATCGACGACGTGCCGATCGTTACCGTCACCCTGTGGACGCGCGACCCGGCGCGTGGCGCTTTTGAGCTGGAGCAGGCGGCGCACGCAGCCGAAATCGAACTGAAGCGTATCGCGGGCACCCGCGAAGTCCGCACCGTCGGCGGCCCCGGCTCGGCAGTGCGGGTGTTGATGGATCCCGACCGCATGGCGGCGTTCGGCGTGTCGGCGCAGGACATTCGCAACGCCTTGCAGGTGTCCAACGCCGCGCAGCCGTCCGGTACCCTGGTGTCGAACAACCGGGAAATGCTGGTGCAGACCGGCGCCTTCCTCAGCGGCGCCGACGACGTCAAACAACTGGTGGTCGGCGTCACCCAGGGTCGCCCGGTCTACCTGAGCGATATCGCCACCGTGGTCAGCGGGCCCGACCAGCCGGGGCGTTACGTCTGGCACGGCGTGGGGGCGGGCGGGGCGCAGCAGGCCGACCGCGGCCAGACTTACCCGGCGGTGACGCTGGCAATCTCGAAACAACCCGGCAAGAACGCGGTCGAGGTCGCGCAGAAAGTCATCGCGCGCATCAACGCCCTGCACAACAGCGTGCTGCCCGAAGGGATCGAGGTCAGCGTCACCCGCGACTACGGCGCCACCGCCGACGACAAGGCCAAAAAGCTGATCCAGAAACTGATTTTCGCCACCGCCTCGGTGGTGCTGCTGGTGCTGTTCGCCATCGGCAAACGCGAGGCGCTGATCGTCGGTGCGGCGGTGCTGCTGACGCTGTCCGCCACCCTGTTCGCCTCGTGGGCGTGGGGTTTCACCCTCAACCGGGTGTCGCTGTTCGCGCTGATTTTTTCGATCGGCATTCTGGTCGACGACGCCATCGTGGTGGTGGAAAACATACACCGTCGTATGGCGCTGGATCATGACGGCCTCGAAGCGATCATCCCGCGCGCGGTGGATGAAGTCGGCGGCCCGACCATCCTCGCCACGCTCACCGTCATCGCCGCGCTGCTGCCGATGGCCTTCGTCTCCGGCCTGATGGGGCCGTACATGAGCCCGATTCCGATCAATGCCTCGATCGGCATGCTGATCTCGCTGGCGATCGCCTTCGTCGTCACCCCGTGGCTGGCGTTAAAACTCATCAAGCAGGATGCCCACGCCGCGCCTGGCGGCGAAACCAAACTGCTGACGCTGTTCCGCACGCGGCTGACGCCTTTTTTACGCGGTGAAACCGGCAAGCGTGCGCGCCGCAAATTGTGGCTGGGGATCGGCATCGCCATCCTGGTTTCAGTCGCGCTGCCGCTGGTGCAGTTGGTCATCCTCAAAATGCTGCCGTTCGACAACAAGTCGGAGTTCCAGATCATCGTCGATATGCCGGTGGGCACGCCGCTGGAAAAAACCGCGCAGGTGCTGAGTGAAATGGGCGCGGCGGTCGCCACAGTCCCCGAAGTCACCGATTACCAGGCCTATGCCGGCACTGCCGCGCCGATCAACTTCAACGGCCTGGTGCGGCAATACTTTTTGCGCAGCGGCCCCGAGGTCGGCGATTTGCAGGTCAATCTGACCGACAAGCATCAGCGCGACCGCAAGAGTCACACCATCGCGCAGGGAATTCGTCCCGCAGTCGAAGCCATCGCCAAAAAACACGGCGCGGAAGTGAAGGTGGTCGAAGTGCCGCCCGGCCCGCCGGTGATGTCGCCGATCGTGGCCGAAATCTACGGCCCCGATTACGACGCGCAAATCGCCGTCGCCAAACAGGTGCGCGGCGTGTTCGAGGCGACGCCCAACATTGTCGCCATCGACGACACAGTGGAGGACGATGCCCCGCGTCTGGTGCTGCGCGTGTTGCAGAACAAGGCGGCGCTGGCGGGCGTGGCGCAACAGGACATCGTCGCGGCGATGAAGATGGGGCTGTCGGGGGAACACGTCACCCCGATCCACGGCAGCGGCGCCAAGTACGAAATCCCGGTGCGCATCACCCTGCCGCCGGAACGCCAGAGCGAAATCGGCGAACTGCTGAAGCTCACCGTGCGCGGCCACGCCGGCAAGCTGATGCCCTTGTCCGAACTGGTGGAAGTGGTGCCGGGCGAGCGCGAGAAGACGATCTACCACAAGGATTTGCTGCCGGTGGTGTTCGTGGTCGGCGACACCGGCGGCAAGCTGGATTCGCCGCTGTATGGCCTGTTCGATATGCGCGCCAAACTGAAAGACAAGCCGCTGGCGCAGGGTGGCGCGCTGTCCGAATATTTCATCAACCAGCCCGCCGACCCCTATGCCGGATTCAGTCTGAAATGGGATGGTGAATGGCAGGTGACGTATGAAACCTTCCGCGACATGGGCATCGCTTACGCGTTCGGGCTGATGCTGATCTACATTCTGGTGGTGGCGCAGTTCAAGAGCTATCTCACCCCGCTCATCATCATGGCGCCGATTCCGCTCACCATCATCGGCGTAATGCCGGGCCACGCCCTGCTCGGTATGCAGTTCACCGCCACCTCGATGATCGGCATGATCGCGCTGGCCGGGATCATCGTGCGCAACTCGATCCTGCTGGTCGATTTCATCAACCAGCAGGTGGCGGACGGCATGGACTTCCAGGAAGCGGTGATCCAGGCTGGCGCCACCCGCGCCAAACCGATCGTGCTGACCGGCGCCGCCGCGATGATGGGCGCGTTCTTCATCCTCGACGATCCGATTTTTTCCGGGCTCGCGGTATCCTTGATATTCGGCATCTTCGTCTCCACCTTGCTTACGCTGGTGGTGATTCCGGTGCTGTATTACGCCGCCCATTTCCGCGCCGTTTCCCACAAACATTCATCTTCACACTAAGCAAGAAAGAACATCATGGACATGCAATTCATACAAACCAACTGGATGCTGGTGGCGCTCTCTGCTGTCTCCGGCGCGATGCTGCTGTGGAGTTTTGTCGGCAGCAAGCTCTCCGGAGTTGATGACGCCGACACGCTGAAAGCCACCCGGCTGTTCAACGACGACGCGCTGGTGCTCGACGTGCGCGAAGACAAGGAATACGCCGCCGGCCACATTCCCAAGGCCAAGCACATTCCGCTGGGGCAACTGGCCAATCGCATCAAGGAACTCGACAAATACAAGGGCAAGCCGGTGCTGGTCACCTGCCGCAGCGGCCAGCGCTCGGCGCGCGCCTGCGGCATGCTGAAAAAAGCCGGGTTCGAGACCGTGTACAACCAGGCGGGCGGCATCATCGCGTGGGAACGCGCCAACCTGCCGGTCGCCAAGTAATGAAGGAAACTCCCATGGCCAAAGTCGTGATGTACTGCACCGCCGTCTGCCCCTATTGCGTCGCCGCCGAGCGCCTGCTCAAAAGTCGCGGCGTGACCGACATCGAAAAAATCCGCATCGACCTCGATCCCGCGAAGCAGGACGAAATGATCGCCCGCTCCGGCGGTCGTCGCAGCGTGCCGCAGGTGTTCATCGGCGACACCCACGTCGGCGGCTTCGACGACACCTCGGCGCTGGATGCGGCGGGCAAACTGGTGCCGCTCTTGGCCAGCGCTTGATTTTCTGGAGCGTGCCTCCACCTTGAAACGACGATCATTCGCTTCAAGGAAGCCCGATGGAACTCGCCTGCCCCCACTGCCTCGCCATCAACCGCGTGCCCGACGACCGCCTGGCGAACGCGCCCAAATGCGGCAAATGCGCCACGCTGCTGCTGCCCGGCAAACCAGTTGACCTCACCGCTGCCAGCTTCGACCGTTTTGTCGCCCGCGCCGGCCTGCCGGTGCTGGTCGATTTCTGGGCCGACTGGTGCGGCCCCTGCAAGATGATGGCGCCGGTGTTCCAGCAGGCGGCGGCCGACATGGGCACGCGGGTGCGCTTTGCCAAGGTCGACACCGAAGCGCATTCACAGGTATCGATGCGCCACCACATCAAGGGGATTCCCAGCCTGATCCTGTTCAAAAACGGTGCTGAAGCTGCGCGCACCTCGGGGGCGATGGACGCCCATGCGCTGAAACGCTGGCTGGCGTCACAGGGGATTCGTTAATCGTCTTGGGCATCACGTTCGCCCCCTCTCCCGCGAGCGGGGGAGGGTTGGGGAGGGGGAGCGAAGCTCGGGGGCGGGGCGAAGCGCGTGTAAAATACCCGCCATCCCGGAGCGCAGGCTCCGGTTTTTATTACGCCAGACTTTACAATCAATCCAAGGAGACATCATGAGCGAAGTGCAACAACCCGTATTCAATATCGAAAAACTCTACGTCAAGGACCTGTCGGTGGAAGTGCCCAACGCCCCCGCCGTGTTCATGGAGCGCGAAGCGCCGCAAATCGACGTCAACATGTCGACCGAAAGCCGCGCCCTGGGCAACGACGTGTACCACACCAGCATCACCGTCACCGTCACCGCCAAAATCGCCGACAAGACCATGTTCCTGGTCGAATGCACCCAGGGCGGCATTTTCCGCATCCAGAACGTGCCGCAGGATCAACTGCCGATGGTGCTCGGCATCGGCTGCCCCAACATCGTCTTCCCGTATTTGCGCGAAACCGTGTCCGACGTCATCAGCCGCGCCGGTTTCCCGCCGCTGCTGCTGAACCCGGTCAACTTCGAAGCGCTGTTTGCGCAGCAACAGGCGCAACAACAGCAAACTGCGCCCACCCCCGCGCAAACGCATTGAGTCGGATTCATCCGAGATTGTCCATTAGGCGCTGCCGCTCTTCTCCCCTCCACCGTAAGCGGGGGAGGGGTCGGGGGAGAGGGGCTTTGGCTGCATGAAAAACATCTGCGTGCGCGATCTCCCTCTCCCCAACCCTCTCCCGCTTGCGGGAGAGGGAGCTACAAGTCCGTCGATGCTAATGGACAATCTCGGTTCATTGAAGCTGCGCCTGCTCGCGGCTGGTCTGCTGTTCGCGCTGGCACACCCCGCCAGCGCGCTGGAATACCGCAGCACCGGACGCGCCGCCGTCCTGTATGACGCGCCGTCAACGGACGCGGGCAAGGTCGCCATCGCGGGCAGCGGCCTGCCGCTCGAAGTGGTGGTCGAGTCGGAAGCCTGGATCAAGGTGCGCGACCACAGCGGGCGCTTGCTGTGGGTTGAGAAATCCGCGCTCGGCGGCGCCAAAACCGTCATGGTCAAGGCCGAATCCAGCGTCATCCGCAAACAGCCGCGCGCCGACGCCGACGAGGTCATTCGGGTCGCGCGCGGCGTGTTGCTCAACGTCAGCAGCAAGGCCGACACTTACGGCTGGCTGCCGGTGAAACATGTCGACGGCCAGGCGGGCTGGCTGCCTGCGCACGAGGTCTGGGGCAAGTGAAGCCAGCGGCGATGAAGCTCGCGGTACTCGGCGCGGGCGCCTGGGGCACCGCGCTGGCGGCCAGTTGGGCGCCGCACCATGCCGTCAGCCTGTGGGGACGCAACGCCGCCGAGCTCGACGCCATGCGCGCCCAGCGCGTCAACACCCGCTACCTGCCCGGCTGCGCCCTGCCGGACACGCTGCAACTCAAGCCGGACTTCGACGCTGTCGTCACAGACGCCGAGCTCATCGTCATCGCCGTTCCCAGCGGCGCGCTGCGCCCCACCCTGGCCGCGCTCGCTGCCCACCCCACGCTGCCGCCCCTGCTGTGGGTGTGCAAAGGCTTCGAACCCGGCAGCCGCAAATTGCCGCACCAACTCGTCGCCGAACTGCTGCCCGCCCACCGCCAAAGCGGCGTGCTGTCCGGTCCCAGCTTCGCCCAGGAAGTCGCGCACGGCTATCCCACCGCGCTCACCCTCGCCTCGCACGACAGCGCGCTGGCGCAGCGCCTGGCCGAAACCCTGTCGAACCCGCGTCTGCGCATCTACGGCCACAACGACGTCATCGGCGTCGAACTCGGCGGCGCGCTGAAAAACGTCATCGCCATCGCTGCCGGCATCTGCGACGGCCTGCAACTCGGCCACAACGCCCGCGCCGCGCTGATTACCCGCGGGCTGGCCGAAATGACCCGGCTCGGCGTACAACTCGGCGGCCATTTCGAAACCTTCATGGGCCTGTCCGGCCTCGGCGACCTCATCCTCACCACCACCGGCGACCTCTCGCGCAACCGCCAGGTCGGCCTGCGCCTCGCGCGCGGCCAAGCGCTCGACGCCATCCTCGGCGAACTCGGCCACGTCGCCGAAGGCGTCACCACCGCGCGCGAAGGGCTCGCGCTGGCCAACGAACTCGGCGTCGACATGCCAATCACCCGTGCCGTCTGCCAGATGTTGTTCGACGGTCTGCCCGCAGCACAGGCGGTCGATGCGTTGTTGAATCGGGGAATCAAGGCGGAGTTTTGAGTGGGATTTGAGCGGATCACGGGGACGAAGCAGAATCCGTGACGCTTGAGCCTACGCAATCTTGGGTAGAAAGCGGTGATTCGTTGGCCGGGTTCGGTCACAACCCGACCTTCGGGACATTGACTAAGATGTCCTCTCTTAAACGCTTTGCGGACGCTCGGCTAGGCCAAAAAGACATATACCTGCGTCGCCTTTTTTATAACATAATGTAGAAACCGGGTGTTTGAAATACCACCAAGAATCAATAGGATATATCCGCATTGCAGCCGTCTCTATATTAATAAATGTCAGAGCTCATGGGTTTCTTGAATAACTGTTAGGCTACAAAAATGGGGGCGAACCTTTAGGGGGATAAGAAAATGGACATTTATAGAAAGATACTTTCGGCGCTCATCTTTTTCCTGAGCATTAATTCTGCCAATGCAGGAACCATATTTGCCAACACAGGAAATGGCAGCCTGATGCAATTTGATATGGGCACCCTGTTGCAAACAGGGGGAGCCTCCATAACAGCTGTCTCGGCCGGGCAAGATTTAACATTCGATAATACGGGTCGGCTCTTCGGGCAGTTTTATGACGGAAACAATAATCTCGTCGAGTATGATCCCGTGACGTTGTCGATTATTAATCAGACTTCTTTGAATGGTGGGCGTACTACAGGTCTAGCAGCTATTGCTGCTGTGCCCGAACCAGCGGCAACATGGTTGTTTGCCTCCGGTATTATTGTATTGGCTTCACTATCTCGGTTAAACAAGCAAAAAACAGCCTTGCAAGACGCTCAAGCCTGACGGCTTCACCACCGCTTGGCTTGGTCGTTGGTCGACTGTTTCAGTTGGATTCCCAGACATTTTTCGACAGGTCTTGACCGGCTGAATTGGGTCGGTTTGAGACCTCTGACGATACCCTCATGCCTGCAATATGCGGGCGCTCAGTTCAGTCTGGCCGCTTTCATTTCACGTAGGCAAGCATTTGCAACTTACGGTGTAGGGCAGTTCTGTGACCGATAGCCTCTATGCTGCCGGGTGTTGCAGTTTGTGGGTCAACCCACAACAATGCAGATTCGGTTTGTTGCTGCCAAAAGGCTTTCCATGTCCCCCGTACTCCCGACCCCTTCCCGGTCTTGCATGTTGCTGGCTTTCACGTTGGCACTGGCGGCCTGCGGATCGCCTGCGCCATCGAAACCCGACACGCCATCAGTGGAGCAACGCCTGTCCGATCTCGATCGCAGGATGGACATGCTGGAGGCGCGCCCCGTGGTTCAGCCGCCTTACCGAAGCAAGGCGGAGATTCAGGCGAACATCGAGGCACTTGAAGTGGAGCGGGGCAAGCTGCTGACCCGTTATTACGCTCAACATCCCGACATCAAGGACATCGATCGCAAGGTGGATATTCTCAACTGTCAGTTGAAGTTGCTGGAGTCGCCCTAGCGTTGCAGCAATCTGATCCAGGCATGCATGCCCGGGTTTCCCGAAGTTCGGGGTTGGGTCTCAACGCTGTTCGTTTTAGCGCATCCACTCTGACCGTTCGCCCTGAGCCTGTATTCCGGTCATCCTGAGCTTGTCGAAGGAAGGGCAGCCCCCATTCGGCTGGCTCAGGACAGGCTTCGATCGTTCGACAAGCTCACGATCAGGGCGAACGGCTCAGGTGCTAAGCGAACAGTATTGGGTCGGGTCTTGCATTAACACATTTGCTTCCCATCACGCCGCTTGCTCCATCGGCGCAATGTCCTGATTTATCCGTGCGCCATCTTCGGCAAGAGCAATCTTCATGTCGTAATCCGATTGCAGGCCCATCCAGAATTCCGCACTGGTGCCGAAATAACGCGCCAGGCGCAAGGCGGTGTCGGCAGTGACGGCACGGCGTTCGCGCGCGATGTCGTTGATGCGCGGTGCGGGTACGCGCAGGGCGATGGCGAGGGCGTTGGCGGACAGCCCCAGTGGGATCAAAAACTCTTCGCGCAGGATTTCGCCCGGGTGAATCGGGCGCATTCCATTGGTGATAGTCATCGTGGCCTCCATTCAATGGCAATCAACAATTTCGACATTAAAGGCATGGCCGTCTTCGAAACGGAAGCAGACGCGCCATTGGTCGTTGATGCGAATGCTCCAGGTTTCCTTGCGGTTGCCTTTGAGTTTTTCCAGTCTGTTCTGCGGGGGAATGCGCAAGTCTTCGATACGCACGGCGCGATGCAGCATCTGCAATTTACGTTCGGCCACTGTCCTGATATTCACGAAGCGCTTAGGTGAATTGCCTGCGAACAAGGCTCGCGTATCCGCACATTTGAACGACTGAATCATGTCGATAAACTATAACGCAACGCGTTAAATGTCAATCGTTTGAACGCGCCAGGCTTCAGATGAGCCGCTCAGGCCTGTGCGGCTTCTTGCAAGGCTTTCAGGCTTTCTTCCACGCCGGCGGCGTGGGTCAGTTCGGCGACGTTGTCCTTGGTGAAAAATCCCTGGAATCCGCCAAAGCGCTGGACGTATTCGACAATCAGCGAGGAATACTCCGACGCGCTGGAGAATATCTGTTTGAGTCCTGCTTCTTTCGAGCCGATGACATCCAGCAAAAACTTCTGCCCGCAGTCGCGCAGCGAATTGACGACGTAGTCGATGTTGGCGAGTTCTGCCGTTTCGCCGTCCTTCACCGCGACCGCGATGTGATGCAGGCGCGGCCCGAAGTTGCGGACGAAAGCTTCAGTCGGC
>Ga0315271_10001108_pt1 | contig 16023 bp, 9 predicted proteins | sample C3_top_MG_FD_204664 | JGI IMG/M metagenome (GOLD analysis project Ga0315271, IMG submission 204664) | Sediment microbial communities from Yellowstone Lake, YNP, Wyoming, USA - C3_top | ecosystem: Environmental > Aquatic > Freshwater > Lake > Sediment | place: USA: Wyoming | collected 2017-08-01 | reverse complement strand
GCTCGAGCCGCGCGATCAATCTCGCCTCGCGACGAAAGCGCTCCCTGCCCTGCGGATCATCGAGGTTGTTCGACCGGATCACCTTGATCGCGACGTGTCGGTCCATGCTCGCCTGATAGGCGCGATAGACCGTCGCCATGCCACCCGCGCCAATCTCTTCGGTAATCTTGTACGGGCCCAGCTTCTTGAGGAGCAAGAAGGGGATCTCCTTCGCGACTCTCGGGGGTGGAATTGGGTGGATCTCGAGCCGGCGTATGATACGCCGGTTCCGAGCCGGGCGAAAGAGGCTGGGCGTTCAGCGCCGCTCGAAGTGCCCGATCAGCGCCGCCTGCGCCAGCAGGTGGCCTTCGATGGCCTTCTCGAGCGCGGCCCTGGTGGGATGTTTGAGGTCGGGCAGCGCGGTGTCGAGCGCGTGGAGCTTGAAGAAGTAGCGATGCCGGCCGATCGGCGGGCACGGGCCTTCCCAGCCGATTCGCTTCGAGTCGTTCAGGCCCTCGAGCGCGCCCTTCGGCAGCGTCTTCGCCGACATGCCCTCGCGGAGTCCGTGCATCGCCGCCGGGATGTTGTAGAGCACCCAGTGCACCCACACCCGCCTCGGCGCCGCCGGATCCGGCGCGTCGGGATCGTCCACGATCAGCGCCAGGCTCCGGGTCCCGCCCGGGGCGCCGCTCCAGGACAGCGGCGGCGAAACGTCCCGGCCTTCACACGTGTGTGCGTTCGGAATGTCCCCGCCCGGAGCAAACGCGGTCGAGGTGAGCTGGAAGTTCACGAGGCTCTCCCTGCGATGAATCGGACCTGATCGAGCGGGCCGGTCATACGCTCCATGGGACTCATTTCTGGATCCTCTCCTGGGTCACGGTCCGGCAGCAGGGCGGGACAAGCCCGCGCACGATCTCGAGCACAGCCGTGGCCTTGTCGAGAAAATGGACCGCGCTCTGGACCTCGTACCGGTGCGGGTGCGCCGCCCAGGCCTCGGCGAGCCTTGCGTCGATCGCCTGGGCCTGCGCCACGGTCTCGATGCGCAGCGGGTTCGCATGGTTGTAGCCGTTGTGCCGCGTCGGGGTCCGCAGGTGGATCACGGCGTCGTAGCGCGCCAGCTCGGCTTCGAGCGTGGTCGCGAGCGACGGCCAGTACTCGTCGGGCCCCGGCCAGTAGGCGGCCGAGTCCACGGTCCCGCGATCGCACAGGATGAGCGCCGGCGCCGATGCCTCGGCGACGCTCTCGAGCTCGCGCTGGACGTAGTAGATCGCGCGCTGGCCCGCGCGCCTCGTCGCCAGCGCATCGCTGCGCGGGAAGCCGCCACCGAACACGATCCCCGCCGCCTCGGGCAGGACCATGACGTGCACGCAGAACGACTGGCGGATCAGTTCCAGCGCCGCAGTCTTGCCCGCCCCTGGGCCGCCGGTCAGGACGACCTTCTTCGGGACATGAATCTGCCGGCACTCGCAACGGGTCACGGTCCTGCCCTCCGGGGGTTCTGACCTGAACCGCATGGATCATGCCACCGCGCAAACCCTTGACTGGCGCGGTTCCGAGCGGGCATTCGAGACGTGGACCGGCCGGAATGACGAGATTTTTGGACGGAATGGCAGATCGCACGGCGGCGCCGGACGGCGAGAGAATCCACCCCCGCCCGGCTCAATCCCCCTCCCTCCGCTGCCGATAACTCCCGGGAGGAGGGACCACCCATGCGTCGCTGGATGACGATGTTGTTCGTGCTCGCCGCGGTGAGCGTGATCGGCTGTGCGGGACCGGCCAAGCTGGCCGAGAAGAGCGAGAGCAAGCTCGCCGAAGGCGACATGTGGCAGGCGTGGCACCTCGCGACGCGCGCGCTCGACAAGGCGCCCGCGAATGCGCGCGCGCGTAGTGCGGCCGCGACCGCGGCGTCGGCGATCTCGCAGGACTGGCAGCGCCGCATCGTCGCGCTCGCCGGGGTCGACTCGACGAACGCCGCCGAGGAGGTCCTGAAATACGCCCAGTTCCGCACCGACGCGATCCCGTACACGACCGTGCCGGTGAGCGACAACTGGCTGCAGGGCGAGTCGCGCCTGCGCCGGGGCGCGGCGCAGCACCACTACGCCGACGGCACCTCCGCGATGAACTCGCGCCGGCCCAAGAAGGCGTACACGCAGTTCCTCGAGGCCGAGAGATTCGTCTCCGGCTATCGCGACGCGATGGTGCGCGCGAACGCCGCGCTGCAGGAGGGCCTGACGCGCGTCGCGGTCGTGCCGCTGCGATCCGGCGCCGGCGACGCGCAGATGGGCCGCGATGTCGCGGCCGCGTGGAGCGGCGCGCTCACCGAGCACCTCTCGACTGCCGACTACTTCACGCGCATCCTGCCTTCCGACGACGTCGAGCGCCAGTTGCGGGTGAGTGACCTCGGCCGCACGCAGCGCGCGGACGCGATCCGGCTCGGCCAGAAGGCGGGCGCCGACCGCGTGGTCTGGGGTTCGATCGGCGCGGTCGATTCGCACACGGGCCTGCACATCTTCATGCGCAACATCTGGCACCTTGCGACGGTCCGCGACGAGGCCGGCCGCTCGGCATCGCGCTGGATCGAGGTCCCGGTCCAGGTGGTCGCGCGCACGCGCACGGTGAACGTCGATCTTGCCTACGAGGTGATCTCGACCCGCGGCGGCGCGACGCTCACCCGCGAGAGCGGTCCGCGCACGATCGAGGCGCGCGCGGTGTGGACGGCCTACCTCCCCGACGGCGGGCCCGACACGTACCGGCTGGTCACGGACGAGTACCGCTCCGCCAATCCCGAGCGCGCGAAGCAGATCGAGTCCGAGTGGGCTTCGGTCGTGGGCGCGGGCGTGACGCTCGCCCAGGTGTTCGACGCGCGACGGGCCTGCGCGAAGCGCCCGGTCGATCGCACCGAGGTGCTCGCGCGCTTCGCGGCGGGCGCGGCGTTCGTCATGCTCGAGGACCTGCCGAGCGCGCAGGAACTGGCGCAGGCCACGCTGTGCGCGAGCTGGCCGTCCGTGCAGCAGTCCCTCGTCAAGCTCGATGACGTGGACGACGTGGACCTGGGCGCGATGTCGGCGGGCGACACTTCGAACTAGGCAGGAGGTCGGTGCGGCGCCCGGGGATCGGGCCGCCGCACCGGCTCGTGGATTCCGGCTATTCGGTCGAGTCCGCCACCGCCGTCCACGACGGGTCCGGATCGAACGCCTCGATCTTTTCCGCAGCCTCCGGCGTGCCCTCGCCCAAGTCCTTCTGATAGACGACGCCGTCCTGGTTGACGAGGAACGTCTGCACGCCGCTGATGCCGTACTGCGCCGGCCACGCGACCAGCGCGAATCCGCCGACCAGCTGGCCGCCCATGAAATAGTCGGCCGCGCCGCCCGTTGCGTGTTCACCCTGCTTGAACAGCATGCGGTAGTAGTAGCCGTGGTACGGCATCGATCGCCCGGCGCCGACGCGGTACCCCTCCGAAGCGGCCTCCGCGACCAGCGGTCCGACCGGGCTCGGGGTCTCTCCCGCGGCCGTTCGCCAGAACAGGCCGTTGTGGCTGCCCGGATCGCTCAACAGCTTGACGGCGAACACACCGGCCGGCCCGCCATCCCGGCCCTCGGCGGAATACTCCCGCTGCGCCTGCACGAAGCCACGGCAAACGGCGATCGCGCCGAGTTCATTCCGGCCGACGCGGCGGTACGCGAGTTCCTCCACGCCGGCTGCTCCGTCGAGATACCAGCGGTCCCCGCGCTTGACGAGCGGGACCGCCAGCGGCCAGTCGTTTTCACCGATCTGCAGGATGCTCTTCGCATCCCCGTCGGGCACGAGCGAGTGCTTCACCTGGTACATGGCCAGGAACTTCGCCCGATCCTGCGCGTCCGCGATGGAGTCCCCGGAGCTGATCACGCTCTCCGACCCGGGGCCAAGGACGGACAGGAGTTCAGTTCGGTCGCCACTCTCGATCGCGGCCACGAGCGCGGTAACCGCCGCGTCGGCGGACGCGAACGAGCGCTGCTTCGCGGGCCCGCCGCAGCCGGCGAGCCACACCAGGGTGACGACGAACGCCGCCGCGAGCGCGGCGACGGATCCCCGCATCACGGGCGTGTTCATCGCGACCTCCTGCTGCCGCCGCCACCGCTGCCAGCCGACGCTCTCGAAGTTCCCTGCGACATGCTGGCCTGCCCGCGCTGGCTTGCCGCCCGCTCGGAGCTGCCGCTGCTGGACTCGCCGCCGAACGCGCTGCCGCCGCCACTGCTGCTCGATGGGCGCGACGCCGTAGAGGGACTCGGGCTTGAAACATTCGGTGTCGATGCCGTGGGACGGGACGCGCTCGTGCCTGCGGTCGGGCGGGTGCTGCCGCCCGCCGACACCGCCGCGTCGCTTCTCCCGGCGTCCGGCTTGTTGCCGGCGTAGCCGCGATCGACCGCGCCCGTCGATGCCTTTGGCGCGCTCGGGCGGCTCGCCGTCGCGCCGTTCGCCGTCGCAGCGCCGGCGCGATTGGCCGTCGAGGCGGCCGGACGACTCGTCGTCGCTCCACCCGCGGTCGCCGGGCGCGCCGCCGCGACGTTGTTCGCTCGCGCCTTCTCCGCTCCGGCGTAACTGCCCTTGACCGCGGCGGGCTTCGTGCTCGCGGAAGGGCGCGCACTCGCCGCCCCGGTCTTCGCTGCCGGACGCGCGGCCGCCTGCTGGGTGCGCTGCTTGCCCTGCTGGTTCAGCTGGTTGAGTTCGGGGCGATTCGGCTTGGCCGCGGTGATGGGACTCTTTGTATTGCGTTGTCCCGTGCCCGAACCGCCGTTGCCGCTACCGCCCCAGTAGTTGTTGTTTCCGGTGTTGATGTTGATCGTGTTGTTGTTGAAGTTGTGATTGTAGTTCGCCGGCGGATGGTAGCCATGCGCCGGATAGTAGCCGCCGCCGTACGGCGGGCGATACATGTAGGGCGGTGGCGGATAGTACGGATGCCCGTGGTAGTACATCCCGCCGTAGCCGTAGTGCGGGTAGCAGTTGTACCAGTCGTCGTTGTGGCTGAAGGCGCTGGCGATCACGACTCCCGCCGTGAAGCAGAGCAGGCCGGTCACGGCCGTGTTCGATCCGCTGCTCGCCGTCGTGGTCGAAGTGGTCGTCGGCGCGTTCGCCGTGGTCGCGACGACGCCGGACGTCGCGGCGACTCCGGTCGGCGGCGGAATCGTCGCGGGCGCCGGGGCATACACGGCGATCGGATCGTACTTCGGCACGTAGATGACCTCGGGCTTCGCGGGCGCGATCGTGATGGCGGTCTTGCCCTCCTCGGTCTCGGTCTTGACGGTCATCATCTCCGAGGACGTGAGGTTCCCCACGTCCGAGGCCTGCTGCCGCAGTCGCTGCACGGCGTCGAGGACCGCCGCCTGGTCCGCCGTGAACGCGGCGCCGAGGGCGGTCGTCCAGTCGATCTTCGAGCACATCATGTCCATGATGTCCGGGAACTGCAGCAGCGCGCGCGTCGACTGGGTGAGACCGAGCTTTGTCGCCTCGTCATTCAGCTCGCGCGGCTTGAGGTCCTGGTGCTCGAGCAGCCAGTTGCCGGCGTCGAGCACTTCCTGCGGATTGGTGGACGCGTTGAGCACCTGCCCGAGCACGGCGTCGGGATAGAGCGCGATCGGCGCGACGAGCGATTCGAGGGCCTCGGGCGAGAGATCGACCTCGCCGGTGCTCGCCGCGTTCTCAGAGGTGGCGCCCGCGGCCTGGTTGTCGGCGGTCGTGGCCTTGGTCGCTGCTTTCTTGCACCCGCCGAGCAGCACGGGAAGCATGATCAGGATGGCCAACGTCCGGATGCGGACGTCAGGACGGCGTGAACGCATGGTGGATCCTCTTGGCCACGGGAGTGAATCAGGGCAGAGAGAAGCGGCGCAAAGGCACGGGGGTGGGCGACGAGCGCCATCTTCATTCGGCGCCGCGCGAGTGTCAAGGCCGACCGACCGTGGTGTCGACCGCCCGTCGTGCACCGCGTCGTCTAATCGTGCGCGGCGGCCTTCGGTTCGACGAGCCCGCTCCGGGTCTGTTGCAGGGCCGCCAGCACGTTATGCGCCGACTCGAAGGACGCAAGTGTCGCCACGTCGTCTCGGCCGCGCTGCACTTCCGCGACGGCCGTGATGGCCGCCATCCGCGAAGACGCCTGCGGGTGCGCGGTCAGAAGGACGATGCGCCGCTCCACCGAGCGCTCGGTATTGTAGGCCCTGGCCAGGTAATTGTAGTTCACCTGCAATTGCTGAGCCTCCCCGCAGCCCGCGGTCATCGCGGCCCTCTCGTTCATCGGCACGTCGCGGGCCGCGTTCCTGAGCTGCTCCTGGCCCCGTTCACAGTTCGCCACGGCCTGATCCACCTGCCGGCTTGCCGCCGCCATGTGACCATCGCGCTCCGATTGGCGAGTCTTGAAGTCGCGCCCGAGCTTCGTGAAGTAATTTGCGCCCCGCAGCGGGTCAAACCCGGCCCGGCGCGCGATGCACGTGCCCAGGGCGTCCGCCTCCTGCTCGTCCTCGAGACGGAACGCAGCCACTTTCGCGGGCGGCTCCGGGCCGATCGGATCCATTTCGTGGCCGGCAGGGAGCAATGCGTGAAGGCCCGCGGCGACCACCGTGGTCGCCGAAGCGTTCTTGCCCCACCGCTCCTCGTGCGCGAGCAGCGAATGTCCCAGGTCGTGCGCCAGGATGAAGGCGAGTTCGTCGTCGCCGGGATCCTGCGCGAGCAGCCCGGTGAAGACGTACACATACCGGCCCCCGGCGACACATGCATTGATCAGCTTCGGCTCGGTGTCGAGGACGCGCACCGTCCACGCGGCGGGATCCTTCCCGGCAGAACGAAGCAGGCGATCGGTCACGCCCCGGACGCGGTCCTGGCGTTCGTCGACGACGACGCCGACGTGGACTCCGTCGAAATCGCCCGACGACATCAGCCGGGCATCGAAGGCGCCCGCCTCGTCGGCGACCGAGGAGGGGATCGGCGAAGTGAGGGCGGCGACAATGTCCTCGACGCTGCGCGGGTCGGCAGAAGCGGGGTTGGCCGGGAGTGCGAGGAACGCCAGCAGCGCCAACAGGCCTGCCGCGAGTCTTTGCGTGTGGTTCACGGGGTCCTCCTTGCTTCCGGGGCGGCGGATGACTATCTCGCCCGTGGTTTGGAGGACCAACCGTACTCCTCTTTTCGGGCGCCCGGCAGGGAAGACTTCGGCGTGCAGACGACGGAGGCGGCCGGGTCGTCGCTTCCGACCCGGCCGCGTGATCCGGTCGTCATTGCCCTCGTGAGCGGACTCGAAGGGGACTCAGCGATACATGGCCTTCATTTCCCCCCACGTCGATTGGCGTACGGGGGACGCGCAATAGGACGCCGGTTCGGGAGCAATCCGCGTGCCCCTCGCGTTGACCTGTGTGCAGGACGGCGGCAGGAGATTGCAGCCGGTTCCCGTTCCCGTGTAGGTGACGGTAATGGTCGAGACCGCGAAGTAGGAATCAGCGGTCCGCGTCCCGTGGGACTCCAGGTGGAAGACCGCATCGCAATCCTGGAAGACGTTGAAGCTGCCATCGCAAGTCTGCGTGAACGTGGTCGCCGTGGCCGAGCCCGTGCAGACGAATGTCGGATCTCCCTCGAACCCGTGTCCCGTGCAGAGCGTGTCCACGCTGGTCGACGTGCTCTTGAAGACGTTCGGGCAGTCGTACGTGGAGTCCTGGATCGACCAGACTCCGGACCACTCCACGGGGACCGAGATGCCTCCGGCCATCCCGACCGGATGGAGGAGCGCCTCGGCAGAAAAGGGTGCGGCGTTGACGGTACGTGCCCCGAGGATCGAGGCGGACAACAGGAGCGCGGTCACAAGAAGTTTCATGAGAACTCTCCGATACTTGTCGGCGTTCGCAAGCGTGTTCGGGGGGGTGCGTGGCTTCATCGGCGAGTCGTCTCGCGGGCACGGCAGGCCGAGGTTGGATGCGCCATGATTGGTAGTCCTCCCGGGGCGCCGGCGCAAGAGGTCTCGGTGAAGGCCCGTGGCCCGGGCCAAATCCGGGCAGTTCTGCCTCGCGCCTCAGCCCGCCCCGCCGGGATCATCCTCCGCGTCAGGATTGCGCGACCAGTTCCAGGTGCGGCCGGGCGGTGCGCTCGAGACGCGCCTGCAATTCCGCGCACTCCGGGCGGCCGCGCAGGGACTCGAACACCCGCCGCGGCGAGCCCCAGTCGCTCCAGCCGCTGCCGTGCACCGGCACGACGGTCAGTCCGCTCATGTGCTGCAGGACGTCGCGGCTGAAATCGCCCGGGTCCAGCCGGGCGTAGAGTTCGGCGAGCGCCCCCGGCTCATGGTCCCGCCCGGCGCTGCGCGCGTAGCCCTCGAACAGCTCGACCGTGCGCGGCATGTGGCGGCGCATGGTCTCCCAGAGTTCCTGCGCCCGGCCGGTCATCATGAAGGTGTTCCACAGGGCCCCCTGGCGCAGGAGACACTCCGCTTCGCGCGCCCCGGGCTTCTCCACGAAGCGCGAAACCGGGACGGCCGCGGACCGGGGGGCGTCCTCGTCCTGCCCGGCAAGGATCCAGCCGTAATCGGTCTCGGCATGCTCCGCCCGCGCGCCGATCAGGGCGATGCCGCCCTGCTGCCGGGTGGAATCGAGTCCCGTGCGGACCCCGTCGAGCAGCGGACGGGGGCGGGTCACGTGGTGATCCGACGGGAAGATCGCGACCGAGGCGTCGGGGGCGTGAGCGCGGATGCGGGAGAGTGGCAACAGGATTCCCGGCGCGGTGCCGACGTTGCGGGGTTGCACCACGACCTCGACCCCGCGGTAGCCCTCCAGCTGATCGCGGGCGACCTCGCGATGGGCCTCGCCCACGACGACGACCGTGCGATGCGGGGGAATCAGGCGGGCGATGCGGTCGAGCGTGGCCTGGAGGAGCGATCGCCCGCCGACCAGCTTCGCGAACTGCTTGGGGAGGTCGCAGCCATACAGGCGGCGAGTCAGCGGACGAAGCCGGACACCGTCCCCCGCGGCGAGAACGATCGCCCACGGATGATGGTGCGCGGACCCGGATGGCGCCCTGATGGTCATGGTCGATCCCCCCACGCGTGAGTGGACACGCGGTTCATCGCGGGGCTTCGACTGGAGGGTCTGGCGTAAGTTGGACGCCGGGGGGAGTCCAGAACTCGAACTGCCAACAGATGGAAGCGTGGTCGTCACCGCACGGACGGGGCGACCACTTCTCAGGATGTCACCGGGTCACGCGCGGCGCCAGCCCGAAGATCTTCGGGCGAAGCGCCGTCCGCAATTCCGGGCGCGGAGCTCCAGGATGCGATCGATGATCGCGGTTCCTCGAACTCGCGCCCGGCCTCCACCCGAACACTACTTCAAGTACGTCATCGTCCTCGTGAACCGGCCCTGCCCGGTCGACAGGCGCAGGTAATAGACGCCGGACGCCACCGGGCTGCCGTCGTCATCGCGTCCATCCCACACCAGCGTGTATTCACCCGGCTCGCGGACCCCGTGCGCCAGCGTGCGCACGCGGCGTCCGTCGACCGAGTGGATCAGCAGATCCACCGACCCGCTCTTCGCCAGGCTGAACGCGACCGTCGCGGTCCCGCGGAACGGATTCGGCTTGGGCGGCGCCAGCTGCGTCACCGCCGGCGTCACGGCGACTCGCGGCTTGAGCGAGCCCGCCACCGCCACCGGCTGATTGCGCGCGTCGCGGCCGTCGGTCGAGGCAATCGCGATCTTCGGGTCCCCCGTCCCCAGCGTCTTGAACGTGACCGTGGCCAGCTCGCCCTCGCCCGCCATCCCCTGCCCCCTGAGCACCGCCGCGTCGACCGTTCCCGGAACCGCCGAGAACGCGACTCCGTTCTGCGCGGTCAGCCACGCCCCGGCGGCCTGCCCCGTCGGCTCGACGACCGCCTTGTCCCAGGTCAGCTGCGTCGACAGCGCGACCAGGTTGCCCGATCCCCGCAGCGTGAGGCGCGCGGTCACGACGGCACCGTCCGAAACCAGGCCCGGCGCCTCGAGCGCCAGCTGGTCCGGGGCGGAAGCGCCCGCGGACTCCAGCGGCGACGGACCGGCGATCGGGCCCGACACCAGGCCGTAGTTGAGCGCGAACATGACCAGGTCCTCGAAGTCGACGATGTTGTCCGTCGTCGGCAGCCCATCGACGGACATCGTCGTGGTCGGCCCGACGTCGAGGTAGGCGACCGCGGCGAGCGCTGCGCCCGAGGCTCCGTAGTTGCTGCCGAGCAACGACAGGTCGGGCGTGCTGACAAGGTTGTCCCCCGCGCCTGCCGTCACCCCGTTGCTGACATCGCCCAGGTGGTAGTTGAGCGCGCCGGCGGTCATGGCCGAGGCCGGCGACCAGGTCCCGAAGGCGTCCTTCTGGTAGGCGACATAGTAATAGTGGTCCCGCGCCGCCACGTAATCCGTGCCGCCCGGCGTCGTGACGTTCGTCTTCACCCAACCGGCTCCCGGTGGATAGGCCTCCGAGGCCACGGGGACGCTGCCCCCGTCGTCGCTGTACTCGGGGTAGTGGCCGAACCCGGCGCGCCAGATCTCGACCGTGTTCGCCGTCGCATCCCAGCTCAGCGTCGTGCCGGTTGTCCCGCCGGCGGGGTTGCCGGTCCAGTTCCGCGCCGTGCCCAGGTGCGTGATCGCGGCCACGGCCGGGTTGACCGCGAAGCTCGCGCTGACACTCAGGTTCGCCGTGACGTTGGTCTCGGTGCGCGTCGCCGTCAGCCCCCCGTCGCTCCAACTGACGAAGTGGTACCCGGCGTCCGGCGTCGCGGTCACGCTCGTGCCGCTGCCGCCCTGGGGCACGCTCTGGGACGCGTTGCCGGTGATGCTGCCGTTCGGGCCCGCCGCGTAGGTCAGCGTGTAGTTGGTTCCCGACCCCGTGGTGAAGGTCCAGACCGTGCTCGGCGTCGTCGCGGCACCGTCGCTGACGTCGGCGTACCATTCGTAGGCCGTGCCCGGCGCGAGGCCCGGCCACACCAGCGAACTGGTCGATCCGGAGGCGACCCCGTTCACGGTCCCGATGACCTGGAACGAGGGCGCGGAGTTCATGGTGTAGGGCACATTGAACTGGCTGTCGGCGTCGTTCTCGAACTGGTTGAGCCACGGCGAGTAGGTCTTCACCCGGATCTCGTTGTTCGCGGGCGAGAACTCGAGGATGCGGAGCCAGCCGTTTCCACCGGCGGTCCGGCTCTGGTTGTCGGACAGCATGGTGTAGATCGTGTTCCCGTTGAACGTGTCCTGGCGACGGCCTTCGCCCGGGACGTGGCCGCACAGCATGAGGCCCAGGTTGGCGTGGCCCTTCAGCGCGTCGTAGATCGCCTGCCCCTGCACACCGAACCCGGCGGGATTCCCGGTATTGCAGATGAAGTGACTGAGCACGATCGCGCGCCGGGCGGCGTAGGTCGTGAGCAGGGCGTCGGCCCAGGCCAGCACCGGGGCGTCGGGCGTCGTGTCGTACTCGAACGAGATGACGACGAAGTCCATCCCGCTGGCGCTGAACAGCTCGTACCAGTTGTCGTTGTTGCTTCCGTAGTGCCCGCCGTAGTACGGCCGCCCCGTGAAGCGCGTCGACCCGAAGTACTGGTTGTAGAACGTGGTCGTGCCGTTGGCGTCGCCGATCGGCGACTGGTCGTGGTTGCCGACACTGACGCCGAACGGAATCCCGAACGGCAGGCCGGTCGTGATCGAACTCTCGAGCAGGCCGAGCGAGGTGTTCGCGCGCTGCCACTCGATGTCGTTGCCACCGTTGTCGCCGTGCTCGGTGCAGTCCCCGAGCTGGCCGACGTACGCGATGTTGCGCGCCACGCGGTTGGTCACGATCCAGTTGGTCTGCGCGTCGAAGATCGCGGGCGTGCCGCCGTTGAGCTGACCCGTGTAGTACTGCGTGTCGGGCAGACCGATCAGGGTGAAGTCCGCGCCGGGCGCCCCGCTGAGGGGCCGCGCGTAGTACGTCACGTTCAGGCTGCCGCCATCGGGGTCGGAGACCGCGACGTCGAGCGACGGCGAGGTGGCGACGCCGGTCGCGCCATTCGCCGGCGCCACCAGCACGGCGGCGGTGGGCGGCTGGTTGAACGCCAGGTTGAACGGAGCTCCGGGGGTCGACCACGCGAAGTTCGGGCCGGTGATGCTGCCGCCCGTCGTGGTGCCGGCGCTGGCGCCCACGACCGTGCCGGCGCCCTCGTCCAGGTTCCAACGCGCGACCAACCCGGGCGTCGCGACCGAGAGCTTGACGTTCGCGGTCGACTGGATCTGCGCCTGGTCGCGCGCGACGTTCCAGATCCGCACCTCGTCCAGCGTGCCATTGAAGAAGCCGGCGGGCGCGTTCGCGGTGGTGAGCGCACTGCCCAGCGCGACCGCCACCGTGTTCGCCGACGCGACCGGTTGCATGATCGGCATGGAAGCTTCGAGATTTCCGTTCAGGTAGAGCTTCCACGTGGTCCCGTCGTAGGTCGCCGCGGCGTGATACCACGTGCCGAGCGTGAGCGCGGTCGTTCCCTCGATCGGGTGATTGAGGCTCGGGGAGGTCCCGGCGGCCCCCTCCTCGAAGTCGGCGCACAGGGCTCCCGTGCTCGCCCGAATGCCAAACAGGTAGTTGATGTCGGCGGCCGCCGTCTCGGCCTCGGCTCGCCCCTTGGCCACGAGCGGGATCGCGTCCAGGATGCCGCCCGTTCCGGTGTTCGTGCCCTCTCCCGCGCCGTCGCGGCGGAGCCACATCTCGATCGTGAAGTTCGAGAGTTGCAGCGCCGCCGGATTGCCGAAGCTCGCGTAAGTGGGCTGCGCGGTGCTGCCGGAGAACGCGAGCGCCCCGTTCACGAACACCGGCGTCGTCGCGCAGGCCGGTCCGGCATAGGTGGAAACCCCGGCGCCGTTCACCGCCCGGACCCGGTAGCAGTACTCGGTCGAGGGATCGAGGCCGAGGTCGGCGTACGTCGTGGTGTTGACCGCCACCGTGGTGAGCAGCGTGTAGGTTCCGGCGATTCCAGTCGTCGAGCGCTGGATCTCGAAGCCCGCCTCGTTCGTCGAGAGGTCCGTCCAGGCCAGCGAGATCTGGCCGGGCGTGGCTGCGCTGGCGCTCAGGCCCGCCGGGGCATCCGGCGGCGTGAACGACAGGTTGAACGGCGCGGCGCCGGTCCACGTGAAGTTCGCGCCGGTGATGGTCCCGTTGACGGTCGTGCCGGCGGATCCGTTGACGGCCGTTCCACTGCCTTCGTCCAGGCCCCAGCGCGCCGCGAGACCTGTTGTCGGTGCCGTGATCGGGGTGTTGGCACTGGCCTGGATCTCGGCCTGCGTCCGGGCTGCGCTCCACACCCTCACCTCGTCGAGCACGCCGTCGAAGAACCCGTTCGTGCCGCCCGTCGAGGTGAGCGCCGTGGCCAGGGCCGCACGCTGGATCGATCCGGACTGGACCGGTTGCCCGACCGCGAGCGTAGCCTCGAGATTGCCGTCGAGGTAGAGTTTCCAGGTCGCGCCGTCGTAGGTGGCGGCGGCGTGATGCCAGCCGCTGCCCACCGGCGTGACGCCGGCGACGGGGTGATTCGACCCCGGCGTGGCGCCGCCGGCGCCCTCTTCGAAGTCCGCGCACAGGACGCCGTCGGAGGAGCGAATCCCCAGGAAGTAGTTCGCGTCGACGGTGCTCCCGTCCGCCTCCGGCGCGCCGTGCGTCACCAGCGGAACCGCCGTGATCCCGTTGACGCCGGTCGAGATCGCCGCGCCGGCTCCATCGCGACGAAACCAGCACTCGACCGTGAACTGCGCCAGGTCGAGCGCCGCGGGATCGCCGAACGTCACGTAGGTCGTGCCGGCCGATCCGAAGTCGAGCGCGGAGCCGGGCGTGGTCGCGCAGGCAGGGCCGGCGTACGCGGACCCACCGGCGCCGCTGATGGCTCGCACGCGGTAGCAGGTCTCGGTGAGCGGAGTCCGGTTGAGATCGTCATACGCGACGGCGCCCGCGCCGAGCGTCGTCACGAGCGAGTAAGTCCCGCCGATGCCGGTCGTCGAACGCTCCACCTCGAAGCCGGTCTCGTCGGACGAGTTGTCGATCCACGCGAGGTGCACCTGGCTGAAGCTCGTCGCGCCGGCAACGAGACCGGTTGGCGCCGCCGGGGGAACCGGCGTCTGCGTCGTCGCGCATGCCGGGCCGTCGTACGCGGAGCCGCCGCCGAGGTTCACCGCGCGGATCCGGTAGCAGTATTCCGTCGCAGGTGAGAGGCCCGTATTCGAATAGCTCGTCGAGCCGGCGGGAAGCGAGGCGAACAGCGTGTACGCGCCGGCGATTCCGGTGGTCGAACGTTCCACCTCGTAGCCGGTTTCGGTGGTGGCCACGTCGGTCCACGCGAGGTCGATCTGCGTGGTCGCGATCGTGGACGCCGTGAGGCCGCTCGGCGCAGCCGGCGGAGTCGGGATCGGGACATTGAACGGCGATCCCGCGGTCCAGCCCCAGTTTGTTCCCGTCACGGTTCCGTTGATCACGCCGCCGGCGGAGTTCGCCACGGTGGTGAGCGCATCCTCGTTCAGCCCCCAGCGCGCAACCAGGCCGGGCGTCGCGCCCGTGATTTCCGTGTTGAGCGTCGAGACAATGCTCGCCCGGCTGCGGGCCGAGTCCCAGATTCGCGCTTCGTCGATCGCGCCGTTGAACCACAGGCTGGAGGAGGCCGGCGGCAATCCATTCGACTGCAGCGTCGTTCCGAGGCTCGCGTGCTGGATGGTCCCGGACTCGACGGGCTGTCCGACGGCCAGCGTGCCCTCGAGATTTCCGTTGAGGTAAAGGCGCCAAGTCGTTCCGTCATAAGTCGCTGCAGCGTGATACCAGACCCCATTGGAGATCACGGTGGTGCCCGAAACCGGGTGATTGAGCCCCGGGCTGGACCCGGCAGCTCCCTCCTCGAAATCCGCGCACAGGAGTCCGTCGCTCCGGATGCCGAGGAAGTAGTTCATGTTGACGTTCGCCGGCGTCTCCGCCTCGGGCCCGCCGTGCGCGATCAGGGGCACCGCGGTCACGCCGCTTCCGCCGGTCGAGTTCGGCGTCCCCGCACCGTCGCGCCGGAACCAGCACTCGACGGTGAACTGCGCGAGGTCGAGCGCGGCCGGATCCCCGAACGTGACGTAACCGGTCGGCGAGCCGCCGAAGCGGAGCGCGTTCGCAGCAAGCAGGGGAACCGTGGAGTCCACCGACCACGCTGCGCCACCGGTCAGGGTTCCGTTCGCGCCGTTCGCGACCGAGTTGCCGGCACCCGCACCCGCGCCCTCATTGAGCGCCCAGTGTCCGATCAATCCGGTGGCCGACTGGATCTCCACGTTCTGGTTGGCGGCGATCTCCGCCTGGCTGCGCACGACGTTCCAGACGCGCGCCTCGTCGAGGAACCCGGCGAAGAATCCCGCCGCCGTCCCGCCGGAGGTCATCGCGGTTCCGAGCCCCGCGTGCTGGATGCTCGCCGCCTCCGGCGTGAAACCGCCGACGACGAGCGTGGCTTCGAGATTGCCGTCGAGGTAGAGCCGCCAGGTCGTGCCGTCGTAGGTCGCGGCGGCGTGGTGCCACACGTTGCTGGTGATCGCGGTCGTGCCGATCAGCGGATGGTTGAGTCCCGTCGCGGTGTCCTCGAAGTCGGCGCACAACGCGTTGTTCGCGGTGTTGATCCCGAGGAAGTAGTTCATGTTGAGGTTGGCGGGTGTCTCGGCCTCGCCGCGTCCCTTGGTCAGCAGGGGGATGGCGGACACGAGTCCGCTCGTGCCAGTGCCGACCCCCACACCGGCGGCGGTGCGCTTGAAGCGCACTTCGAGCGTGAACGTCGAGGCTCCTAGACTGGTCGCGGTGCCGAACGTGACGTACTGGCTCGAGCCGTTGAGCTGGACCGCGGTCTGCGCCGCGACCGGCCCGACATGGACCAGGGGACCCGCCAGGCCAAGCAGGGCAGCCCACAGGAGATGTGCGGATTTGCGCATTATGGCACTCCTCGAGGAATGGGTGTCGGCTGCCACTCGCTTGGACGGCGCCTGGCGGAAGTCACTTCCCGCGGCGGGGAACCGGCGACCGCGCAGCACGCGGCGCCGGCCCCCCGCCCGGGTCCTGCCCTAC
>Ga0315271_10001107_pt1 | contig 16024 bp, 15 predicted proteins | sample C3_top_MG_FD_204664 | JGI IMG/M metagenome (GOLD analysis project Ga0315271, IMG submission 204664) | Sediment microbial communities from Yellowstone Lake, YNP, Wyoming, USA - C3_top | ecosystem: Environmental > Aquatic > Freshwater > Lake > Sediment | place: USA: Wyoming | collected 2017-08-01 | reverse complement strand
AAGGTGATCGACGCCATGCTGGAAATCGTGCGCCGCGATGCGCCGTGGATATTTTCCTACTATCCCAAGTCATTTGGCTTGCGCCACGGCTGGGTGCATAACGTCAAGCCCAATCTGATGGCGAACAACACGCTCAAATACCGCCGCGTCGATCCCGCGCAGCGTGCCAGTCAGCGTGCGGCATGGAACCGCCCGGTGTTGTGGCCGATTGTGCTGCTGACGGGCGGCCTGATTGCCATCATCGCGCCGGCGGTGATCGCCTGGCGGCGGCGTGAAAAAAGCCAGGCCTGATTTTTACAATATCTAAATTGACGCTTTTCTAAGCTGACCGACATCCATGCGCTATAAGGGAAAAATCACCAGGTGGAATGATGCAAAGGGCTTTGGCTTTGTTACACCAATAGGTGGAAACCAGCCGGTGTTTGTTCATGCCAATGCGTTTTCAAACAGACATCGACGTCCATTGGACAATACGATTGTCAGCTACGAGTTGGGAAGTGACATCAAGAGCCGTTGTTGTGCTGAAAATGTCCGCTATGTGGATGAAAAGTCTGCGACGAGAATATTAAGAATCAGTGTTTTGCCATTGGTGTGGGTTGTGTTGTTTGCAATGTTGCTGATTGGCGCTGTCCTGGCAGACACCATTCCTGTCATTGTTGCCATTGTTTATCTCGGGTTGAGTCTTGTTACTTTTTTAGCCTATGCCTTTGATAAATCAGCAGCAGAATCAGGACGCTGGCGCACGCAGGAAAGTACGCTGCATCTTTTTGGCTTGGTAGGCGGTTGGCCTGGCGCCATGTTTGCGCAGCAGCTATTGCGGCACAAGTCCAGCAAGCGTGGATTTCAATTGGTTTTTTGGGTGACGGTAATTTTCAACTGTGGTGCGTTGGTTTGGCTGGCTTCGCCTTACGGTTCAGATGTGCATGCGTTGTTGAGTCAGGTGATTTAACCATGTTCGCCTATCTTCTGCGCCGTCTTCTCTACGCCATCCCGATCCTGATCGGGGTGAACCTGCTGACGTTTGCGTTGTTCTTCGTCGTCAACACGCCGGACGATATGGCACGGCTGCAACTCGGCGCCAAGCATGTGACGCCGGAGGCCATCACGCGCTGGAAAGTCGAGCACGGCTACGACAAACCCCTGCTGCTGAACACGCAGGCGACGGGCAGCGCACAGTTCACCGACACGATTTTCTTCAAGCATTCGGCGGCGATGTTCGTGTTCGAGTTTGGCAAGGGCGACGACGGCCGCAACATCGGCAACGAGATCAAGAACCGCATGGGCCCGAGCCTGGCGATTGCGTTGCCGGTGTTTGTCATCGGGCTCATGGTCAACATCACCTTCGCCTTGCTGATGGTGTTTTTCCGCTCCACCTATCTCGATTTGTGGGGGGTGGTGGGGTGCGTGGTGCTGATGTCCATTTCCGGCCTGTTCTACATCATCGCCGGGCAGTATTTCATCGCCAAGCTGTGGAACCTGTTGCCGATTTCGGGCTTTGTCGGCGGCATCGACGGGCTCAAATTCATCCTGCTGCCGGTGGTGGTCAGCGTGGTGGCCGGAATCGGCGGCGGCGCGCGCTGGTATCGCACCATCTTCATCGAGGAAATCGGCAAGGACTATGTGCGCACCGCGCGAGCCAAGGGCTTGTCCGAAGTGCGGGTGCTGTTCCGTCACGTGCTGAAGAACGGCATGATCCCGATCCTCACCGGCGCGGTGGTGGTGATTCCCACGCTGTTCATGGGCAGCCTTATCACCGAATCCTTTTTCGGCATCCCGGGCCTGGGCAGCTACACCATCGATGCGATTCAGGCGCAGGATTTTGCGGTGGTGCGGGCGATGGTGTTTTTGGGCTCGGTGCTTTATATCGTCGGGCTGATCCTGACTGACTTGTCTTATTCGTGGGCCGATCCGCGGGTGCGGCTGCAATGACGGCTGGTTCAATCAACTTCGTACCGGTCATCCTGTGGACTGATGGTCTGATTTTCGCGCTACTGGCAGGCGTGCTGGTGCTGGCGTGGATCATCAGTCGCCAGCCGCATCTGCGCGCGCCGTGGGCGGCGGTGGCGCGGCGGCCGATGGCGATGGGTGCGGCGCTGGTGCTGGGCGTGTTCGTGGTGATCGGTTTGCTTGATTCGCTGCATTACCGCGACAAGCTGGCCGACAGCCTGGCGGACAAGCCGCAATACTCGGTCGAGGTGCTGTCCGCGTTTGACGCGCTGGTAGGCAGGCTACGTACCGAGCAGGAAAAAACCTATTCTGCGCCGCTGGCGATGCAGTTGTACGCCAAGGAGTTCGTCGAACGTGATGGCGTGACAGTGCGCGAGTATCCGCGCCTGAAATATGGCGGCGCTGCCCTCAAACATGCTGACGAACGCCTGCCCGACATTACCCGCCGCGGCATCATCGGCGCAGCGCAAGGCCTGGCAGCCAGCCTGCTGCTGTTCGCCGCGCTGGCGGGATGGCAGGCGCGCCGCAGCCGCCTGCCGCTGGGCGAGTGGCTGATGAACTGGGGCGAAGGCCGCCTCGGCTGGCCGGGACGCACCATTACCCTGGTATTGGCGCTGCTGCTGATGCTGGGCGGCGTGCTGGCGCATCTGGCGGCGGACTACCACGTCTTCGGCACCGACAAGGTGGGGCAGGACGTGCTCTACATTACGCTCAAAAGCATCCGCACCGGGCTGGTCATCGGCACCCTCACCACGCTGGTGACCTTGCCGCTGGCGATTGGCCTCGGCATCGCGGCGGGTTATTTTCGCGGCTGGGTGGACGATGTCATTCAATACGTTTACACCGTGCTCAATTCCATCCCCGGCGTGCTGCTGATTGCGGCGGCGGTGCTGATCGTACAGGGGTATATCGAATCCAATCCCGGGCTGTTCGACAACGCCGCCGCGCGCGCCGACGTGCGGCTGTTGGCGCTCTGCCTCATCATGGGGATGACCAGTTGGACCGGACTGGCGCGCTTGTTGCGCGGCGAAGCGCTCAAGCTGTCCACGCTCGATTATGTCGACGCCGCGCGCGCGTTTGGTGTCTCCCACACGCGCATCATCAGCCGCCACATTTTCCCCAACGTGTTTCACCTGGTGTTGATCGCCATCGTGCTGGATTTCTCCGGACTGGTGCTGGCCGAAGCGGTGTTGTCTTACGTCGGCGTCGGCGTCGATCCCAGCATGTACAGTTGGGGCAACATGATCAACGGCGCGCGGCTCGAACTCGCGCGCGAGCCTGCGGTATGGTGGCAGCTCGGCGCAGCGTTCGTTTTCATGTTCACCCTGGTGCTGGCGGCCAACCTGTTTGCCGACGGCGTGCGCGATGCGTTCGACCCGCGTCTGCAGGGGCGACGATGAGCGCCTTGTTACAGGTCGAGCGGCTCGTCGTTGAAATCGGTTCCGCGCGCATCGTGGACGGCGTGTCGTTCGCCGTCGCAGCGGGTGAAACCTATGCACTGCTGGGCGAGTCGGGCTGCGGCAAGTCGATGACAGCACTGTCCTTGATGCGGCTGCTGCCGGACGGCGGGCGGGTCGCTGCAGGGACGGTTCGCCTGGGTGAAGCAAACATTCTGGCGCTGCCCGAGTCGGAGATGCGGCGCGTGCGCGGCGGCGGCATGGCGATGATTTTTCAGGAGCCGATGCTGGCGTTAAATCCGGTGATCAAGGTGGGCGAACAGATCGCCGAAGCGCTGGTGCTGCATCAGGGCTTGCGCGGGCAGGCGATTCTGGATGCGGCGCGCGCACTGCTTGATTCGGTTGGGGTGCCGGACGCGGCGCGGCGGCTCGACAGCTATCCGTTCGAGCTGTCGGGCGGCTTGCGCCAGCGGGTGATGATCGCGATGGCGCTGGCCGGTCAGCCCAAACTGCTGATCGCCGACGAGCCGACCACCGCGCTCGACGTCACCATTCAGGCGCAGGTGCTCGACGTGTTACGTCGCCTGCGCGCCGAACGCCAGATGGGCATGCTGCTGATTACGCACGACCTCGGGGTGGTGGCGGAAAACGCCGACCGGGTGGGCGTGATGTATGCCGGCGAACTGGTAGAAGAGGGCGCGCGCGATGCGTTCTTTGCTGCTCCGCAACACCCCTACAGCCGCATGTTGTTCGACGCACTGCCCCGCCCCGGCGACGGCGGACGGCTGACCACGATACCCGGCCAGGTGCCCAGGCTCGATGCGCCGCTGCATGGCTGCCGCTTTGCGCCGCGTTGTCCGTTTGCGGTTACGCGCTGCCGGGTTGAATCGCCTGATTGGCAGGAACTGAATGGCCAGCGGGTGCGTTGCCACCTGGCAGGCAGTTTGCCGCTGCGCAGCGTGCGTGAAATGACCGCGCATTCGACATCAGATCAATTGCCGCAAGCGCTATTGCAGGTCGATGGCCTGAGCGTGCATTTTCCAATCCGGCGCGGCTTGCTCCAGCGCGCCGTGGGATACGTGCGTGCGGTGGACGACGTGAGTTTGTCGATCCAGGCCGGGCGCACGCTGGCGCTGGTAGGCGAATCGGGCTGTGGCAAAACCACCGTGGGCAAGGCGCTGCTACGGCTGATCGAGCCGACCGCGGGCGGCATCGTGCTGGGCGGCGAGACCATCAGCGCGAACAATGTATCGACCCTGCGGCGGCAGGCGCAAATGGTGTTTCAGGATCCGTTCAGCTCGCTCAATCCGCGGATGCGGGTGGCCGACATCCTGCTCGAAGGCATGGACGCGCTGAACGTGGGCGCCGCGAGTCAACGCCGTGATGCGGTAGTGCAGTTGCTGCGCCAGGTGGGGCTGCCGGACGATGCGGGCGGGCGCTACCCGCACGCGTTTTCTGGCGGCCAGCGCCAGCGCATTGCGATAGCGCGGGCGTTGGCGGTGTCGCCACGCCTGATGATTTGCGATGAGCCGACCAGCGCGCTCGACGTGTCGGTGCAGGCGCAGATACTGAATCTGCTGAAAGACCTGCAAGCTCATCTCGGGCTGGCCTATCTCTTCATCACCCACAATCTCGCGGTGGTCGATTACCTGGCGCACCAGGTGGCGGTGATGTATCTCGGTCGCATCGTCGAACACGGCGCGGCGGCTGATGTGTTGCGCGCGCCGCGCCATCCCTATACGCAGGCGCTGGTGAGTGCGGTGCCGCGCATCGAGTCGCGCATCGAGTCGCGCTGCGGGTCACAAACTGGGCAGACCATTATTCGTCTGGCAGGCGACCAACCGTCGCCGCTTAACCCGCCCGACGGTTGCCATTTCAACCCGCGCTGCCCGCACGCCAGCGAGATCTGTCGGCAAACCTATCCCGATCAGACAGATTTGGGGAACGGTCATTGGGTGCGCTGTCACTGGGTGGCAGCGCAGCATTAAGATTTGATGAACGGAGTTTCAATGAATACCAACAAACGCAGCCGCAATTTCTGGTTCGGCAACGGCCTCCTGGCGGTGGCGATGCTGACACTGCTTTTCATGGGGCCGCTGTCTGATGCGCTGGGCATCTGGGCGGCGGTGCTGTGGATGGCGCTGGCCGCGGTGGGGATGGCGCTGGTGATGTCGGATAAGTCGGGCGAGCCGCCTGCGCCCGACTGAGCCGCGTTCAGATCAGGCTTTTTTCACCACGACGGTTTGTCCCGCGCGAACCGTGCTGCTTTTCTTGAAAGCAGGGTTCCATGCCTTGATGTCAGCCAGGCTGACATCGAAGCGCTCGGCGATGGCGTGCAGGGTATCGCCGCGCTTGACGGTGTAACGCGTCGGCTTGGCGGGTTTCTGGGCACGCGGAGCAAAGACGGCCTGCGGGACAAGCTCGGTCTCGCGAGCGGCCGTCGCGTTGGACGGTAATTGAACAAGCTGGCCGGTCTTGAGTTGGGAGTCGATTCCGGGGTTGGCCTCGCTTAGTTGGGCGACGCTCAAGCCATAACGGCGGGCAATACCAAACAGGGTGTCGCTGCGCTGCACGACATGTTGCCGGGTTGATTCAGAGCGGGCGGGCGGCAAGGGCGCTTCTGCTGCAAACGTGCTGCGTCCTTTGACCGGGACGAGGATGGTTTGCGCGCTGACCAGCTTGCCGCGTTTCAGATGTAATTGATTGAGTTCGGTAAGGCGGGCGACGCTGACGTCGAAGCGCTGGGCGATGTCTTCCGGGCGCTCGCCTTTTTGTGCGGTATAGGGTTGCCAGGTGTCCCAGTTGCCTGCTTCCAGGTTGCGCTGAAATTGATCTGCCTTGTCGACGGGAACCAGCAGGTTGACCGGTGTATCGCAGCGGATCAGATTGCGCGGGAAGGCGGCATTCAGGGCGATAAAGTCGTCGCTGCTCATGTCCGCCAGCCGGGCGGCGGAGTGGACGTCCAGGTTGGCGTGGACGGTGACCTGGTTGAAATAGGGCTGATTGGGCAGCGTGTCGATTGCTATGCCGTACAACTCGGGATTGCGGATCAAACTCTTGATCGCCAGCAGTTTGGGAACGTAGTTCCGGGTTTCGGCGGGCAGCGACAGGCTGGCGTAATCGGTGGGCAGACCCAACTGCACGTTTTTCTGGATGGCGCGCGCAATGCAGCCTTCGCCGCAATTGTAGGCGGCAAGTGCGAGCTGCCAGTCGCCAAAATCGAGATAGAGCTTGCTGAGGTAATCCAGCGCGGCATTGGTCGCGGCGGGGAAGTCGCGCCGGCCGTCATACCAGTTATCCTGCTTGAGTCCGTACAGCCGCCCGGTCGAGGGAATGAACTGCCAGATGCCGGAGGCGGCGGAAGTCGATAGCGCGTTGGAATTGAATGCGCTTTCGATCATCGGCAGCAAGGCGACTTCCATCGGCATGGCGCGGCGATCGACTTCCTGGACGATGTGATACAGGTAGCGGCGCGAGCGGTTGACCATGCGGCGCACGTAATCCGGCCGCGCGGCGTACCAGGATTCATGAAGTGCGACGAGCGGGTTGAGCGTGGCTGCGTCGTCGATTTTGAAGCCGCCGCGGATGCGTTGCCAGACATCGTCCTGGCTCGTTTCGACGGGGCTGTCGGACGCGTCGCTGGCGGGTTCGCCGCTCCATTCCAGTATCTGGGCGCTGGCGGGCGGTTCTGCGGCCAGCGTTGAACAACTGAAGCCCAGCACCAGTACGGCGAGGCAGAGTTGCAATCTGGCAGTGATGAATTTGATAGCGGGCAAATCGGTCTCCCGTGCTCAACAAGGCTGCATTTTAACCCGGATCAGCGTTTGTCAACCATCCCAGGCATCTTTGGCGGCGCGAATGGCGCCGAATACTTCGGCCGGGTTGGGATCCGGTCGATTCAGATAACGTGCTGCAAACGCCGTCATGTCGGGGTGGTGAAAGCGCAGGAACGGGTTGGTGGCCTTTTCCAGTGCCAGCGTCGAGGGCAGGGTGGGGCGGCCGTGCGCGCGTAGCGCGCGGTCGGTGCGATCACGCGCCAGCAGCGCGGGATTGTTGCTGTCTATAGTCAGGGCAAAGTCAATATTGCTCAGGGTGTATTCATGCGCGCAGCAGACTCGGGTAGCATCGGGCAGGCTCAAAATGGCGTCGAGGCTGGCGGCCATCATCGCCGGCGTGCCTTCGAACAATTTGCCGCAACCGCAGCCAAAAACCGTATCGCCGCAGAACACATAGCCGTGACCGACGTAGCTGATATGGTCGAGCGTGTGGCCGGGGGTGGCCAGCACGTCGAGGTGCAAAGCGGGTTCAGCGATATTCACGCTAACGCCGCCGCGCAGGATGTGGCTGACGGCGGGAATGCGCGGGTTGTCCGGGGCGTAGATGGCGCATCCGTAGCGTTGACGCAGCAAGGTGTTGCCGCCAGTATGGTCGCGGTGATGGTGGGTGATGAGCACGGCGGTGAGGCTGAGCTGATGGGCGTCGAGAAACGCCGCCAGCGGCGCCGGATCGCCGGGGTCGACCGCGACGGCGTGCTGCCCGTCGTGCAGCACCCAGATATAGTTGTCGTCGAACGCGGGCAGGGCAACGAGTGTCAACATGGCGTATCGCTGAAACAGGAGTAAAGGCTATGTTATCCAAGCTGGATGCCGAATGGTTTGAAACCCCGTTGGGGCAGCATTTATTGTTCCGCGAGCAGCGCTATTTCGATCAGGCCGTATCGGACGTGTTCGGCTTCAATGCGGTGCAGGTGGGGCTGCCGCAGATCGATTTTCTGCGCAATAGCCGCATCCCGCTGCGGGTGAGTTGCGCGATGGAAGCGTCCAGCCAGGTGCGAGCCGATCCGATGTTCCTGCCGTTCGAAAGCCATACGCTGGATTTGCTGTTGCTGCCGCACGTGCTGGAATTCAGCGCCAATCCGCATCAGGTGTTGCGCGAAGCCGAGCGCGTGCTGCGCCCGGAAGGCCGTCTGGTGCTGGCCGGATTCAATCCGCGCAGTTTGTGGGGGCTGGCGCGCCAGGTGCAGGGCGGCGAGCGCGGCTACCCATGGAACGGCAATTTCTTGAATATTTCGCGGGTGAAAGACTGGATGGTTTTGCTGGGATTGGAAGTGGCGGCGGGCAGCATGTGCTGTTACCGTCCGCCGATCAATCGCGAAAACTGGCTGCGGCGGTTGCGTTTCATGGAACCGGCGGGCGACCGCTGGTGGGCGATGGGCGGCGGCGTGTATTTTTTACAGGCGGTGAAGCGCGTGCAGGGGATGAACATCATCCTGCCGCAGTGGAAAACGCCGGTGGCGCAGCGTTTGCTGGCGCCTGCGGCGAAAGTGATCAACCTCAACCAGCATCGGCACCGTCGTGACCGCTGACACCATTTATATCTACGGCGATGGCGCCTGCAAGGGCAATCCCGGCGTGGGCGGCTGGGGCGCGTTGCTGGTGACTGACGGGCACCGCAAGGAAATTTGCGGCGGCGAGCGGGACACCACCAACAACCGGATGGAAATGACGGCAGTGATCCGTGCGCTGGAACTGCTCAAGCGTCCCTCCACGGTCGAAGTTCACACCGACTCGCAATACGTGCAAAAAGGCATCAGCGAATGGCTGCCCGGCTGGAAGCGGCGCAACTGGCGCACCAGCGACGGCAAGCCGGTAAAAAACCAGGATCTGTGGCAGCAACTGGAAGCCTTGAGCCAGCAGCACGCCATCGCGTGGAAATGGGTGCGCGGCCACAACGGCCACCCCGAAAACGAGCGTGCAGACGAACTGGCCAACCAGGGCGTGTTGCAGGCGCAATAACACCGGACTGAATCTATGCGGCAAATCATCCTCGACACCGAAACCACCGGCCTCGATCCCAACCAGGGGCATCGCATCATCGAAGTGGCGGCAGTGGAAATGGTCAACCGGCGGCTGACCGGCAACCACCTGCACCGTTACGTCAACCCGGAGCGCGACATCGACGCCGGTGCGATGCAAGTGCACGGCATCACCCCCGAATTCTTGCAGGACAAGCCGCACTTTGCCGATGTTGCGCAGGAGTTCGTCGATTTCATCTGCGGCGCCGAGCTCATTATTCACAATGCGCCGTTCGACGTGGGCTTCCTGAATATGGAACTGCGTTTGCTGGAAATGACGCCGCTGGCCACCTGGTGCGACGGCGTGACCGACACCCTGGTCTTGGCCCGCGCCTTGCATCCCGGCCAGCGCAATAACCTGGACGCGCTGTGCAAACGCTATGGTGTGGACAACGCGGCGCGCACGCTGCACGGCGCCCTGGTCGATTGCGAACTGCTGGCGGCGGTGTATCTGGCGCTGACGCGCGGCCAGGAAAGTCTGTCGATCGGGCTGGAAACGCGCAGCGCGCAGGCCGGGCAGTCTGCTGCGCGCGCGCGCCCCAAGCCCGTGTTGTTACCCGCATCCGTTGAGGAGCAGGCCGCCCATGCCGAGCTGCTTGCGGCGGTCGCCAGGGAAAGCAAGGGCGCCTGTTTGTGGCATGACATCAATGCGTCGCAGGAGGGGGTTTGACGGTTTGCTTGTCGCGCCGCTGGATCGTATTCCAGCGCGTCAGCCACCTGGCGTTGGCATGCATCTGTCTGGCGAGCGTGTCTGCTCAGGCTGTCGCAGCGCGGGTGGCGGTGGTGTTGAGTGAAGACTCCGCACTCTATCAGGAGGCGTATCAGGTCATCCGCACGCATCTTGAAGATGCCGGTCATGAGGCCAGCCGGACGTACGTCGAGGGCTTGACGGCCGCCGCCCTGAGTGACGCGCGTCTGGCCGTTGCGGTGGGAGTGCGCGCTGCCGAAGCGCTGACCGCGCTGCCGGATCGTCCGCCCGTGCTGGCGCTGCTGGTGCCGCGCGCGTGGTATGTCAAAACCGGGCGGGCCCGCCTGACAGAAAGTGGCCGCTACAGTGCTTCAGCCATTTATCTCGATCAACCGTTCGAACGGCAGGCCGCTTTGATTCGTCTGGTTTTTCCCGAACTGCGCCGCGTGGGCGTGCTGCTGAGCGCGGATCAGGACGGGCTGCTGAACGAACTGGAGGCGGCCATGCTTACGCAGAAGCTTGGCCTGATACATGCCACGCTGGCCGAGGGCGAGCGTTTGATAGCGCCGCTGGAAAACGTATTGTCCGAAGCTGAATTGCTGTTGGCCTTGCCCGATCCGCTGGTGTTCAACCGCAATACGGCGCAAAGTATTTTCCTCACCTCCTATCGCTATCGCGATCCGGTGCTCGGCTATTCGCGTTCGTTGACGCGGGCGGGTGCGTTGTTGTCGCTGCATTCCAGCCCGGCGCAAATCGGCCGCCAGGCTGCCGAATGGGTCAGCACTGCACTGAATGCGGCCGAGGTGAAGCTGCCTGCGGCGGCCTATCCCAGCTATTTCAGCATTTCCATCAATGAGCAGGTGGCGCGCTCGCTGGGTGTTGCCCTGCCGCCGGAAGCCGAGCTGGAAAAACGTTTGGGAGGCGTGCGCTGATGGCGATTTCACTGGGGATACGGGGTCGCGTGATCGGTCTGGCCGTGGCGCCGATGGCCATCATTGGCGTGTTGCTGCTGTTCCAGCTCATCACCGGAAAAATCGACGATCTCGATCAGTCGCTGCGAACGCGGGCGGTGGCGATTGCCCGCCAGTTGGCGCCGGCTGCTGAATATGGGGTGGCGTCGGGCAATATCGAAGTGTTGCGGACGCTGCTCGAAAAAACGGCCATCGAGGCCGATATCCGCGGGGTGGCGGTGTTCTCCGACGATGGCCGGCGGCTGGTGCAAGTTGGGGGCGGAAGCTGGGCCGATAGCGTGCCTGCCAAGCTGCTGGTGGATCGCATCCACCAGCTTGAATACAAGGATCGGCTGGTTTACTACGCGCCGATCACGCGCACCGAAGTGGCGGTAGATGATTTTCCGGCTGATGTCGCGGGCGCGGCTGCTGCGGGCGCCCCGACCCGGCTGCTGGGCTGGGTGGGGCTGGACGTATCGCGCAACGCCACGTTCAAGAGCCAGCGTGACGCCATTGTGCGCAGCCTGCTCATTCTGCTGGCGGGGCTGGGTGTCAGCCTGTATCTGGCCTGGCGCATCGGGCGTCAGATTACGCGGCCGATTCTGGCTTTGACGCATACTGTCAGCCGCATTGGCGAAGGGCATCTGGAAGAGCGGGTCGAACAGAGCGGGCAGGCTGAACTGGGCAGGCTGCAGCATGGCGTGAACCGGATGGCGTCGCACCTGAATGCGATGCAGGATCAGATGCAGGAAAAAATCGACCAGGCCACTGTGCGCCTGGTTTTCCAGGCCAGCCACGATGCGCTGACCGGACTGATCAACCGTCGCGAGTTCGAACATCGACTGGAACACTTGCTGTTGTCGGCTATCCAGCAGGATCGGGAACACGCGCTGTGCTACATGGATCTCGATCAATTCAAGGTGATTAACGATAGCTGCGGCCATGCCGCAGGCGATGAACTGTTGCGCCAGTTGGCGCTGTTGCTGAGGGGAAACCTGCGCGAGCGCGATACGCTGGCGCGTCTGGGCGGCGACGAATTCGCCTTGCTGCTGGAAAATTGCAGCCTGGCCGACGCGCTTGAAGTGGCGGATACCTTCCGTACTGAAGTGCAGCGTTTCCGCTTCAAGTGGGGCGACCGCATTTTTGCGGTCGGCATGAGCGTGGGTCTGGTGGCGATCAATCGCGACAGCGGCACCACCGCAGGCCTGCTGTCGGCGGCGGATGCAGCCTGCTATGTCGCCAAGGATCGCGGCCGCAACCAGATTCACGTCTATGAAATCCGCGATCTGGATCTGGCGCGCCATCGCGGCGAAATGCAGTGGGTGACGCGGATCCAGCGGGCGCTGGAAGAGCATCGCCTGCGCCTGTCATGGCAGGCGATCCGCCGCACCGATGGGGCGGCGGAAGCCACCCGACATGTCGAACTGTTGCTGCGGATGGTGGACGACGATGGCAGCGAAATCCTGCCGATGGCGTTTATTCCTGCGGCCGAACGCTATTTCATCATGCCCGCGCTGGACAGTTGGGTGATCGAGGAAACGCTGCGCCTGTGTACGCGCTATTTGGCGGTCGAACAGGAGGCGCATTGCCTGTTTGCGGTGAACCTATCCGGCGCGTCGCTGAAAGACCCGGAGTTTCGCCGCAAGTTGTTGCTGCACTTGCAGGAAAACCCGCTCATGGGGCCGCATTTATGTTTTGAAATTACCGAAACGGCGGCGATCGGCAACCTGGCGGTGGTCAATGATTTTATCGACGCCATGCGTGAGTTTGGTTGCAGTTTTGCGCTGGACGATTTTGGCAGCGGCCTGTCGTCTTTCACTTATCTGAAGAACCTGAAAGTGGATTACCTCAAGATCGACGGCGCGTTTGTGCGCGACATTACGCGCAATCCGATTGATCGCGCCATGGTCGAGGCCGTCCATAAAATCGGCCACCAGATGGGGCTGAAAACCGTGGCCGAATATGTCGAGTCGGATCAGATTCGGGCGGTGTTGCGTGAGATCGGGGTGGATTACGTGCAGGGCAACGGGGTGCATAGCCCCGAGCCTTTGGAAAGCCTGTGTGGACCCGAATTGAGCAAGTCCTGACGGACGGCCGGCAAGCCCGTCAGCCGGCCACGCCAAACCCTGCATCGACGACCGCCTGCACCAGGGCGGCGCGATCGATTCGCGCGGAGTCGTAGGTGACGCGCGCCTGACCGGGAGTGAGGGTGACTTCGACGCTTTGCACGCCGGGCAAGGCCGCCAACACCCGCTGCACGCTGCCAACGCAGCCGCCGCAGGTCATGCCGGTTACGGCTAACAGGATTTCGTTCATGTTGAAACCTCGATAAACAGTCGAGGCTGGATTCTACTTTTTGCGCGGGCGTTTGCGCAGCGTTTCCTTGGTGTGGTCGATCAGGCGGTCGGCCACCACTTCGGCATCGACCTCGAAGGTGCCGTTGGCGAGCGCGGCCTTGACCGATTCCACCTTGCCCGCGTCGGTGATGTCGACCGTGGCCAGTTGGGATTCCAGCGCGCGGATGCGGGTGCTGGATTCAGTCAGTGTCAGTGAATCGCTGCCGCCCTGCGGCGTAGCGGTCTCCGCCTTGCCCGCAGCTTTGGTTTTGGTGGCGGAGACTTTGGAGGCGGTGGCGGGCGTAACGCGTTTGTCAATTTTCACGGGGGTTCCTGTTGGCCGGTTTTCCTGAACGGTACTACATCAGATGACAAAACGACATGTGTGCGGAAAACTTTAGGGGGTGTTCAGCACATGTGACGCCAGACCATCCGCCAGCTTGGGCTCAAACCAGGTGGACTTGGGCGGCATCACTTCGTTGGCGTCGGCCACCGCCATCAGGTCTTGCATACCCGTGGGGTGGAGCGCGAAAGCCAGCGCCATCTCGCCGCTGTTCACCCGCTTTTCCAGCTCACTCAGACCGCGTATCCCGCCGACGAAGTCGATACGCTTGTCGCGCCGGGGGTCGGCGATGCCCAGAACCGGCGCGATCAGGTTGTTTTGCAGCAGGCTCACGTCCAGCCGTCCGACCGGGTCGGCCGGAATCAGTTCGGGGCGGATGGCGAGGCGATACCACTTGCCGGCCAGATACAGGCCGAACACGCCGGGGCGTTCGGGTTTGACCGCCCCGCTGGCCGCCTCGATCACGAAAGCGGCGCCGATCTTCGCCAGGAAGGCGTCCGCCGTCAAGCCGTTGAGGTCGGTGATGACGCGGTTGTAATCCATGATGGCCATCTCGTGCGCGGGGAAAATCACCGACAGGAAGAAGTTGTACGGCTCAGTGCCGATGTGCGCCGGATTGGCCGCGCGGCGCGCGGCGGCGATGCGCGAAGCCGAGGCGGAACGGTGATGACCGTCGGCGATGTAAATCGCGGGCATGGCGTTGAATGCAGCGGTGATGCGTTGCAGAATCGCGGCGTCGCGGATCACCCACAGCGTGTGGCGCACGCCGTCGAGTTCGGCATCGGAGTCCGGCGCGCCACTGGAGGCCGCCGCCAGAATCGCATCGACCTCGGGCGCGGCCGGATAGGCCAGCAACACCGGCCCGGTCTGCGCATCGAGCGCGTCGATCTGGCGCACCCGGTCGTCTTCCTTGTCGGGGCGGGTGAACTCGTGTTTGCGGATGCGGTTGGTGTCGTAGTCCGCCACCGAGGCCGCCGCCACCAGCCCGGTCTGGCTGTGGCTGCCCATCACGATGCGATAGGCGTAGTAGCACGCCGCCGGGTCGCGCACCAGCACGCCAGACTCGATCACCTTGCGCAGATTTTCCGCCCCCTTGGCGTACACCTCCGGCGCATAGGGATTGGTGTCAGCAGGCAGGTCGATTTCCGGCTTGGAAATATGCAGAAAGCTCAACGGGCGGCCTTTGACACGCTCGCGCGCCTCGGCGGTGGAGAGCACGTCGTAAGGTGGCGCGACGACATCGTTGGCACGACCGGGCGCGGGGCGAAGGGCGGCGAAAGGCTGGATCAGGTTCATGGGGGTTTACGTGGATTTAAGGTTGATGGATTGAGAGGAACAGGTTTACCCAGTTTTTATAGGCGTTCTTGCCGATTTTACCGGCTTGAGCGCTACGGCCTACTCTGATTTATAGAAGTGCCCTATATTGGAAATTGCGATTCGCCATGCCCATATGACTCACTCCAGTCGCATGAAATCGCCATCACTCGCCGAGGAGAAGCCCCAGATGAAGACCCCCGCCGTCCTGTCCGCACGCATTTTATCGTTCACCCTGATCGGCGCGGCGATGCTTGCGGCTTTTCCGCTTGAGTGTGCGGCCGGCTCGGACAAGGCCGTACCGGCGCCGATGGAACTGGAACAACCCGCCGCCGCCGCGCCCTGGCTGCGCTACAGCAATTGGACGGCCACCGACTGGAAAGACTACAACACGTTGGTTAATACCGCATCGCCCGCCTATGCGCCGCCGCCCAAGCTGGCTGGACCTATTGCGGGCGATCCCAAAAACGGCGAGAAGCTGGCGTTCGACCGCACCCGCGGCGGCAGTTGCGTGGCGTGTCACATCATGGGCAAGACCACGCCCGCGCTGCCCGGCAGCGTCGGCCCCGACCTGTCCACCTATGGCACCTGGGGGCGCGACGACCAGTGGGTATTCAACTACGTGTACGACCCGCGCAGCGTCAACCCGCATTCCATGATGCCGCCCTGGGGCGCCAACCAGCTCTTCAGCACGCAGGAAATTCAGGATCTCGTGGCTTTCCTGAAAACGCTCAAAGAAGCCCATACGTTCAAGGATGCGCTGGAAAATCCCGCCACCCGTCCGGTTCCGGTCGAAGCCCGCGACAATCTGGACCCCTTTGTCAACGACGGCATGGCTGCGGTGGAACGCGGCGGATCGGTTTATTCGCGTGCCGGCGCCAACGGCAAATCCTGCGCCTCGTGCCATGCCGCTCCGGAAAAAAGTTTCAAGACCTGGTCTGCCGGCATGCCCCGATACGAGGCGCGCCTGAAAAAAGTCATCGGCGTCGAGGAGTTCATCGCGCGCCACGCCCGCAGCACCACCGGCGACACCCTGCTGATGCAAAGCGCGGACAACATCGACTTGTCGATTTATCTGCGCCATCTTGCCAACGGCACGCCGATCAAGGTGGACACCCGTTCGAAAAACTCGGTTGCGGCGATCAAGCGCGGCAACGCCCTGATGACGCGCAAAATCGGCCAACTTAATTTAACA
>Ga0315271_10001105_pt1 | contig 16033 bp, 11 predicted proteins | sample C3_top_MG_FD_204664 | JGI IMG/M metagenome (GOLD analysis project Ga0315271, IMG submission 204664) | Sediment microbial communities from Yellowstone Lake, YNP, Wyoming, USA - C3_top | ecosystem: Environmental > Aquatic > Freshwater > Lake > Sediment | place: USA: Wyoming | collected 2017-08-01 | reverse complement strand
GATAAGCTTTTGAAGAGAATGGACAAGACCTTCGACGCCCGATTCGGCCGCGTCAGGATATCGGACATTTAAAGATGGTGATGGGGAAGAAAAGGAGTTAGTAGATAGTAGATAGTAGTTGGCAGACAGGGGAGTAAGGGCCTTTTCTTCGTTCGAAGCGGATTTAATCATTAAATTTTACGCCATAATTTCAGCAGGGCCAGCGCGAGAAGAACCACCGTGAGGATTCCGTCGCAGAGCAGGATAGCCGCGAGCGGCCGGGTATTTCCGGCCCGGACGAGATTTCGAACGGCCGGGATCGCGAGGATCGATATCTCTTTCAGGATGGTGAGAAGGATTACAGAGAGACTGAACAGCCACGCGGGAGTGAAGAGAAGGCCGGCGAGTCCGGCCAGCATCAGGAGTTCGGCCCAGGGCTCGACACGGCCGGCTTTCTTGAGAATTTGGCCGAGGGCTTCCGGCGTCCTTTCGGTCAGGGACAGTATCTCGGAGTAAAGTCCGGTCCAGCGTTTGAGTTCGAGAAGCCGGAAGATCTCGAAGCTGAGGATCAGCGCCGTCACGGATGGCCAGAACATGAGGGGAAGATAGACGGAAAAACGTTGAACGTCTAACGTTGAGCGTCTATCGTAATGTCAAGATTTCCGCTTCTGACCCGCCAATGACCCATCGCCTAACACCTAAAACCTAACTGCTAACGCCTTTTCCATGTCTGAGGTGGAGATAGAGCAGGGACATGTCGCTGTCGCGGATCGCGGCGATGCGGGACGCCTGGCCGAGGGTCTTCGGCCTGATCTTTTTCAGTTTTTCTTTCGCCTCGAAGGAAAGGTGGCTGACGCCGTCGAAGTCCGTGTCTTCGGGGATCGCCAGGTTCTCGTACTTCCTGATCCTGTTGATCTCGTCCTCCTGCTTCCGGATGTAACCCTCGTATTTAAGGGAGACCTCGAGCGCGGTCCTGCTGTCCCTCGGCAGCGCCTCGGCTCCGGGAGCTTCGGCCGCGATGTCTCCGAATTCCACGAGCGGATTTTTCAGCAGCTGTTTCAGGTTGAACGGCTTCAGGGAATCGATCTTCCCGGCCTCGTTCAGCCTGGCGACGAGTTCGCGCGACGCCTGCCGGGTCCCGAGGAAGACGCTGAATTTCTCGATGATCCCGTATTTCTCCTTCATCTTTTCGAAATTTTCAGCGCTGACCAGTCCGAACTTGCGGCCGTAACGGGAAAGCCGGAGGTCCGCGTTGTCGAACCGGAGCAGGAGCCTGTATTCGGCCCGGGAGGTGAACATCCTGTAGGGTTCGTCGACTCCCTTGGTCGCCAGGTCGTCGATCATGACGCCGATGTACGCTTCGGACCTGTTCAGGACGAAGGGCGGTTCTTCACGCACGCTCAGGCTGGCGTTGATTCCCGCCATCAGCCCCTGGCTCGCGGCTTCCTCGTATCCCGATGTGCCGTTGATCTGACCCGCCAGGAAAAGCCTCCTGAGCTTGCGGCACTCGAAATTGAAATCCAGCTGGTGGGGAGGAATGTAATCGTATTCGATGGCGTAGGCCATGCGCATGATCTTCGCGCTCTCGAGCCCGGGGATCGAGCGGATCAGCTCGGCCTGGACATCCTCGGGCAGGCTGTTCGACGCGCCGTTGATATAAATCTCTTCGGTCGAAAGTCCCTCCGGTTCAAGGAAGATATGGTGCTGTTCCTTTGAGCTGAATTTCACGACTTTGTCCTCAAGCGAAGGACAGTAACGGGCGCCGGTTCCCTTGATGGTCTTTTCAGGACCGTAAAGCGGCGAACGGTCCAGGTTGTCGCGGATGATCCTGTGCGTCTCCGGAGTCGTGTGAGTCAGCCAGCAGGGGATCTGCGGCAGGGGCAGGCGTTCGGTCCTGTAGGAGAAGGGGACGGGATCGGGATCGCCGTCCTGCCTCCGGCATTTCGAGAAGTCGATCGATGTCCTGCTCACGCGTGCGGGAGTGCCTGTCTTAAGCCGGCCCAGTTCGATCCCTTTTCCCAGGAGCGACAGCGGAAGTTTTTCGGACGAGAATTCGTCCGTCCTGCCCCCGGACCACGACCTGGGGCCGATATGCAGGAGTCCCCGGAGGAAAGTTCCCGTCGTGAGAACGACCGCGGCTCCCCGGTAGAGGACGCCGTGTCCCGTGATCACGCCCGCGGCCCGGCCGTTCTCGATGAATATATCTTCGACCATGTCCCGGACGATATCAAGTCCCTTCTGGTTCTCGAGGACCGAGGTCATCCGTTGCCTGTAGAGAGCTTTGTCGGACTGGCACCGGGGCGCCTGCACGGACGGGCCTTTTTTCGTGTTCAGCATCCGGAACTGGATTCCCGTCAGGTCCGCGGCCAGAGCCATCTCTCCGCCCAGCGCGTCGATCTCCCTGACGAGGTGGCCCTTCCCGATGCCGCCGATCGAGGGATTGCAGGACATCTGGCAGATGCTGTCGAGGTTGATGGTGAGGAGGAGCGTCGACATCCCCATCCGGGCGGAGGCGAGGCAGGCTTCGGCCCCGGCATGGCCCGCGCCCACGACGATGACGTCGTAGCGGACCGGATGGACGCTTTCAAATGAAGACATCGTTTATTCGTACCTAAGTGCCTATGTGTCTACGTGCCCATGTTCAAGTATTTTTTCGCATTGAGTGACTTGGGCACCTGAGCACGCGGGCACGTGGGCACATTTACTCGAGCTTGGCCGCCTCTTCGAACTGGATGTCGAAGGAGAGGACGCCGCGGACCTTGTCCTGGTCGTCCGTGATGGGTGTCGAGACGGTGATGCAAACCTCGCCCGTATATTTGGAAGTGTAGAAGTCGGTCATATAGGGCTTGCCCGTCGAGATCGGTTCCGCGAACCATTCCGAGTCCGAGAAATCCGTCTTCTTGAATTCGTGGTATTTCGGCCTGTCCCTGAGCATGCAGGCGAACGAGAGAAGCCGGCCCTTCGTGTCCGTCACCTCGATCAGCTGGATGAAGCCGTAGTCCTCGATGAACTTCGCGAGGAACGGTTCGAGTATCTTCGCGTCGAGGGACCTGATCTCCTTCTTCTCGGCGGTCTTCTGGATGAGGTCCATCGTGTGTTTTTCGACCTGCGCCTTGATGCGGTCGAAGTCGGAGGGCGCGATCTCGGGCAGGAACCTGCGGACGAGCTTGTCCATCTCCTCGTCGGAATAGGAGGTCGTCCTCATATTCTTGTCGTAGTCGTCCTGGATGACGTCGTTGATCTTGGCGACGCCCGCGTGGCGCTTGTCGATCTGTTTTTCCCGGGGAAGCTTGTAGTGCATGTTGATCCAGAGCGCGATCCCGGCGGTGCCGGCCTTGTCGGCGATGATGATCCCCAGCGGCCTGTTGAGCACGCGCTTGGTGTCGAAGATGTTGTAGATCTCCTCGTTCTTGATGACCCCGTCCGCGTGGATGCCCGCCCGTGTGACGTTGAACTTGGATCCCACGAACGGGTAATTGTCGGGGATCTTCGTGTTGACTTCCCGTTCGTAATATTCCGCCATCTCGGTGATGGCCTGGGTGTCGGCGCCGTTGGCGCCGCCGGTCAGGCTGATGTAGTTGATGAGAAGCCCCTCGAGAGGGCAGTTGCCGGTCCGCTCGCCGATGCCCAGGAGGGTGGAATTGACCGCGGCGCCGCCGAAGAGCCAGCAGGCGAGGCTGTTGGCCATGACCAGGTGGAAATCGTTGTGGCCGTGCCATTCGAGCTGTTCGGAGGGGATGCCCACGAGCTTGTTGAGCGCGAAGAAAAGTTTGGGCACGCTCCGGGGGAGGCTCGAGGCCGCGAAGGGAAGACCGTAACCCATCGTGTCGCAAAGCCTGATCTTGATCGGGATTTTCGATTCCACGGACAGCTTGCGCAGCTCTTCCGCGAAGGGCAGGACGAACCCGTAGATGTCCGCGCGCGTTACGTCCTCAAAATGGCAGCGCGGGACGATTCCCAGGGAAAGGACGTCCTTCACGATGCCGAGGTACTTGTCGAGGATCTTGCGGCGGTCGGACTGGAGCTTCAGGAAGATATGGTAGTCCGAGACCGAGGTCAGGATGCCCGTTTCGCGCATCCCGAGGTTCTTGAGCAGGCTGACGTCCGACGATGTGGCGCGGATCCACGTGGTGATCTCCGGGAACTCGAAATCGAGCGCTTTGCACGCCTCGAAGTTCTCCTTGTCCTTATCGCTGAACACGAAGAATTCCGTCTGGCGGACGACTCCCTCGGGACCCGAGATCCTGTGCAGGAACTTGAAAAGCTCGATGACCTGGTCCTTCGTGTAGGGGGGCCGGGCCTGCTGTCCGTCGCGGAATGTCGTGTCCGTGATCCAGATCTTGGAGGGGATGGAGGTCGGGATCGTGATGGCGTCGAACTCGATCCTGGGAGGCTTCGTGTAGGGAAAGATCTCCCTCAGGAGCTCGGGCTCCTTAACCTCGTCGAGGGGGAAATGCTGTCTGAGCGAAGGATTGAGCATGAAATGCCTCCGGTGGCCTGAAAATCGCGTCATGAGGCCGAAGAGCCGGATAAAAAGAACCTGAAAGGCTTTTTCCCGCTTTCGGAGCCCGATACTGGATTGCCAAAGATACGACAAATCATCGTTCTTGTCAAAAAAAACGAACGTCCGCCCGTTAAAAGATTTTATCGCCCCGGTCATTTTTTAATCACTGTCTAAATTGTGACCACGGCCGTCTAATTATTTTGCTTGAAATCATATTTTAAATTTATTAAATTAGATGGTTGGAATCCATTTTCGGAGAGACCTGTGCAGCGTTCAAACGAATACGGACATGACGAGAAGGTCCAGGGCGGATGCGGCCTGTTCGGGATCATCAACGTCAAGCGGAAGCTCGTCCCGGGCAGCGTCATCATCGACGCTATCAGCGTCCTGCATGACCGCGGGAACGGACTGGGCGGCGGGTTCGCGGCCTACGGCATCTATCCCGAATACAAGGACTATTACGCTTTCCACGTCATGTACGAGAACAAGGAAGCGATCGCCCCGACCGAGGCGTACCTGGCGCAGTTCTTCAACGTCACCTACCACGAGCAGATCCCGACCCGCGTGACCAAGGCCATCCAGGCCCACCCGCTCTTCTACAGGTATTTCGTCCAGCCGAAGGAGGAGGCGAAAGCCCTTCTCCCGAACAAGGACGAGAACGACTTCGTGGTCGGCAAGGTCATGTACATCAACGAGAACATCACGGACGCGTTCGTCGTCTCCAGCGGGAAGAACATGGGCGCGTTCAAGGGCGTCGGCTATCCCGAGGAGATCGCGGAGTTCTTCAAGCTCGAGGGATACAAGGCGTGCAGCTGGACCGCGCACAACCGCTTCCCCACGAACACCAAGGGCTGGTGGGGCGGCGCGCACCCGTTCACGCTCCTGGACTGGGCCATCGTCCACAACGGCGAGATCTCGTCCTACGGCATCAACAAGCGTTTCCTCGAGATGTACGGGTACAAGCTGACGATGCTCACGGATACCGAGGTCATCACCTATCTCTTCGACCTGCTCGTCCGCAGGTTCGGGTTCGATTTCCGGACCGCGGCCCTGGTCCTCGCGTCGCCTTTCTGGAAGAACATCGACGCGATGCCCGGGGAAGAGCGCAAGGTCCTGACCGCCCTGCGGATGCTCTACGGCTCGGCGCTTTTGAACGGTCCCTTCGCGGTCATCCTGAGCCACAACCGCGGGTTCGTGGGACTTTCCGACAGGATCAAGCTCAGGCCGATGGTCGCCGCTCAGGTGGGCGATTATTATTACCTGTCCAGCGAGGAATCCGCCATCCGGAAGATCAATCCCTCGCTCGACCGGGTCTGGTTCCCCAAGGCGGGCGAACCCGTGATCATCGATTTCGAGCAGGAGTGACCGGCCCCATGCGCATCGACGCCCAGAAATTATATTACCGGGACCTGAACAGGCTCATCCGGCAGGCGGTCCGTCACGGCGCCGAGGAGATCGTGCTGGACAACGTCAACGGCCAGCGCTACATCGGCGACGGCCTCAGCGCCCAGACCCGCGTCATCATCAACGGCGTGCCGGGCAACGATCTCGCGGCGTTCATGAACGGCCTGACCATCGAGGTCAACGCCAACTGCCAGGACGCGACCGGGAACACGATGAACTCGGGCAAGATCGTGGTCCGAGGCAACGCCGGCGACGTCGTGGCCCACAGCATGCGGGGCGGCAGGATCTTCATCAAGGGCGACGCGGGGTACCGCGTCGGCATTCATATGAAAGAATACATGGACCAGAAACCGATCATCGTCATCGGCGGCTCGGTCGGCGACTTCTTCGGCGAATACATGGCCGGCGGGATCCTCGTCCTGCTGGGCCTGAACCAGTCCGAGGACGGGCTCAAATACGGCGACTATCTCGGCACGGGAATGCACGGCGGCAGGATCTATATCCGGGCGGACAAGCTGGACCAGCGGCGGCTGGGAGCCGAGGTCAGGATCTTCGAAACCGACGAATCCGACCGGGCGTTCCTCGACGGGGTGCTGAAAGAATTCGCGGCCGACATGGCGCTGGATTTCAAATCCATCATGTCCCGCGGGTTCCTCAAGCTCCTGCCGGTCTCGAAAAGCCCCTACGGCAATCTTTACACACATTCACTGTGATTGAGGCGGTCGATGCTTTATCGGAATAAAAATTTCATCTTCAGCGATTTCCAGGTCGAGCGCGTCCAGGAAGAATGCATCAAGTGCAAGGCGTGCGTCAGCCAGTGCTCCTTCGACGCGAACTACTTCGACGAACAGAGGGACCTCGTCCTTTCGGACAACTCGAAATGCGTCGGATGCCACCGCTGCGAGGCGTTCTGCCCGACCGACTGCATCACCGTCCGGCTGAACCGCCGCGATTTCAGGCCCCACGCCAACTGGACGGCCTCGTACATCAAGGGGATCTACAAGCAGGCCAACGCGAGCGGCATGCTGCTGGGCGCGATGGGCAACCCGCGGCCCCACAAGATCTACTGGGACCGCATCCTCCTGGACGCCTGCCAGGTGACCAACCCTTCGATCGATCCGCTCCGCGAGCCGATGGAGCTGCGCACTTATCTCGGACGGAAACCCGACCGGATCGACGTCAGGCGCGACGCGAAAGGCGCCATCTCGCTCAAGACCCAGATCGCTCCCCAGCTCAAGCTGGACGTCCCCCTCCTGTTCGCCGCCATGTCCTACGGAGCCCTGAACCTCCGCATTCACGAGGCCATGGCCGAGGCGTCGAAGGAGTTGGGGACTTATTTCAACACGGGCGAGGGCGGCCTTTACGAAGGCTTGTACCCTTACGGGGGGAACACGATCGTCCAGGTCGCCTCCGGACGTTTCGGCGTGCACAACAAGTATCTCGAAGTCGCGGCCGCGATCGAGATCAAGATCGGCCAGGGCGCGAAGCCCGGCATCGGCGGACATCTTCCCGGACGGAAAGTCACGCCGGACGTCTCCAAGACCCGCATGATTCCCGTGGGATCGGACGCCCTTTCTCCGGCGCCGCACCACGACATCTATTCGATCGAAGACCTCCGCCAGCTCATCTACGCGCTCAAGGAAGCGGTCGATTATTCCAAGCCCGTTTTCGTGAAGATCGCGGCTGTCCACAACGCCGCGGCCATCGCCTCGGGCATCGCCCGCGCGGGCGCGGACGTCATCGTCGTGGACGGCTACAAGGGCGGGACCGGCGCTTCCCCGGAGATCGTCAGGGACAACACAGGCATACCGATCGAGCTCGCCCTGGCGGCTGTCGACGACAGGCTCCGGGAAGAAGGGCTCCGCGACCAGGTCTCCCTGATCTGCTCGGGCGGGATCCGCAACGCCGGCGACGTCGTCAAGGCGATCGCCCTCGGCGCCGACGCGGTCTATCTCGGCACGTCGTCGCTCATCGCGGTCGGCTGTACCATGTGTCAGCAGTGCCACACCGGCCGCTGCGCGTGGGGCATCACGACGAACGATCCGAGCCTCGTGAAGAGGATCAACAGGACCGCGGCCCGCGACCAGCTCGTCAACCTGCTCAAGTCCTGGGAGCATGAGATCAAGGAAGTCATCGGCAGCATGGGCCTGAATTCCATCGAGAGCTTGCGCGGCAACAGGGAACGGCTCAGGGGATTCGACCTGACCGCGGAGGAGCTCAAGGTCCTCGGACTGAAGATGGCAGGATCGTGAAGAAAAAGCAGTTAGGAGTTAGCAGTTAGGTAAAAACGACAGATTGAAGGCGAGAGATTCTAAAACCTAACGCCGAACTCCTAACTCCATTGTTTCAGAGGTAAACGGCATGAAAAGAATATATCCTATAGAAGAAAATTGCGTGACGTGCAAGCTCTGCGAGACAGCCTGCGTCGTCGAGCATTCGCGTTCGAAGAACGTGTACCTGGCGTGGAAGGAACAGCCGAAGCCCGTCTCCAAGACGACGGTTCACGAGAAAGGTCCGCTCTCCTTCTCGGCGATGTGCCGGCACTGCGACGAACCCGAGTGCGTCAACGCGTGCCCGAATAACGCGATCTCCAAGGACTCCTCGGGCAGGGTCATGGTCGACGTCGAGCGCTGCCAGTCCTGCTGGATGTGCCTGATGTCCTGCAGGTTCAGCTCGATCAAGCCCTACATCGACGTCGAGCCGAAGGCGGAGACGGTCATCAGGTTTTCCAGCAAGTGCGATCTTTGTCCGGACCGCAAGGTGCCCGCCTGCGTGGACGTCTGTCCGAACGGCGCGCTGGTCTACGAGGACCGCGACGCGCCCCAGGGAGAAAAGAGCGTCGGAGCCGCCATGGAGACGCCCGTCCGGGAAGACGAAGTCATCGATTAATCCAGAGGTTAGACATGTCCGTTCCCCAGCAGACGAAATATCTCATCATCGGAAACTCGGCCGCGGCCATCGGAGCGGTCGAAGGGATCAGGCAGTCCGACCCCTCGGGCGCGGTCACCGTCCTCACCCGCGAGAGGCATCCCGCCTACGCCCGGCCGTTCATCGTCAACTTCGCGGCGAAAAAGATCGACATGGACAAGATGGTCTTCCACGATCCGAAGTACCTTGAGAACCTCGGCGCGAACGTGGTCTACGGCGTCGAGGTGAGCCGGCTCGACCCGAAGGGAAAGAGCGCGACCCTGGCCGACGGCCGGGTCGTCGGATTCGAGAAGCTCCTCATCGCCTCCGGCGGCAAGCCCATCCGGCCTCCCATCAAGGGCGACGGACAGAAGCAGGTCATCTCGTTCATGACCGCGGACGACGCGTCTCTCATGACGCTCTACGCCAGGGAGACGAACACCGCCGTCGTCATCGGGGGCGGACTCATCGGCCTGAAGGCGGCGGAGGCGCTGGTCGACCTCGGCCTGAAGGTCGTGATGGTCGAGCTCGCCGATTTCATCCTCGGGCGCGTTCTCGACCGCAAGGCGGCCGCGATCATGACCGCCGCCCTCCAGGGCCGGGGCGTCGAGGTGATCACCTCCAGCACGGTCGCCGAGATCACGGGTAAACGCGGCAACGTCACAGGCGTCGTCCTCAAGGACGGCCGGCCCGTCGAGGCCGGGCTCGTGGTCGTCGCCATCGGCGTGACTCCGAACATGGATTTCATCGATAAGAACGAGATCAAGACGGGCCGCGGAATCGTCGTGGATGAGTTCCTGCGGACAAGCCGCGGGGACATCTACGCGGCGGGCGACGTGGCCGAGTCCCGCGACATCGTCACGGGCCAGAACGCGGTCATCGCCGTCTGGCCGGTCGCCAAGCGCCAGGGTTACTGCGCGGGAGTCAACATGGCCGGCGGACGGAAGGAATTCAAGGGAAGCCTCGTCGAGAACGTGCTCGAATTCGGCGGATGCACGACGGTCTCCTACGGCGTCGTCAGCGCGCCCGTCGAACCGGGCTACGAGGAGCTCGTCAGCGAGAACAAGGCCCGGGGAATCTACAAAAAGGCGGTCTTGAAGGACGGCGTCCTGGTCGGCGCGGTCTTCGTGCGTTTCCTGCAGAACATCGGCATCTACCGGGACCTGATCATCAATAAGACCGACGTGCGGAATTTAAAGGACTCGCTTCTCGAGGACGATTTCGGCTGGAAATATTTTCCTGAGAACGTCCGCGCCGACAAGATCCGGAACCTCGTTTGACTCCGCGCCGGGTCAATAAAGGTATTTTGACGAACTGTTGCCGGGATGTTACCTTCGGATCGTGAGAAAAATCGCCAATCTTGTCAATACCTGGCTGATGAACCGCCCCGCCGCCCTTCTGTTCGCCCTGGGCGTGCTCATGACCGGCCTCATCGGCTATCTGGACGCCGTGACCGGTCCGGAGCTCGCGTTCTCGATCTTCTACCTTGTCCCCATCGGGTTCGTCACCTGGTTTTCCGGGAAACGACGCCTGGGGTTTCTCCTCTCTTTTTTATGCGCGGCCGCGTGGGTCATCGACGACAGGCTGATCGTCCATGAATATTCCAGCAAGTTCATCCCGTACTGGAACGCGGGGATCGGACTCGCGTTCTTCCATCTGTTCACGACCATCCTTTTCGAGCTCAGGAAAGCCCTGGACAGGGCGCGGATCCTCGCGACCTTCGATCCGCTGACCGGCGCGCTCAACCCCCGGGCCTTCTACTCGGTCGCGAACGACGAGATCCAGCGCCTCGGCAGGTACGATCATCCGTTCACGTTCGTCTTCATCGATATCGACAACTTCAAGACCGTCAACGACCTCTTCGGCCACAATACGGGAAACCTCGTCCTTCAGGCGCTCGTCTCCACGATCAAGAAGAATATCCGTGTCACCGACAAGATCGCCCGGCTCGGAGGGGACGAATTCGGGATGCTCCTGACGGATACGGATTTCGGGGAAAGCGGCAACGCGGTCGCCAAGATCCGCCAGCAGCTGCTGGACCATATGAAGGAAAAATCCATGCCCGTCACTTTCAGCATGGGATCGGTCACGTTTCTCCAGGCCCCCTCCACGGCGGACGAGATGATCCGGATCGCGGACGCCGAGATGTACGAGGTCAAGAGGCACGGCAAGAACGCGGTGCGATTCTCGATATGGCCCACAGGACCCGCCGCCCCGATCCGCGGCGCCGGGTCCCGCGATAAGGGAACCCGCCAGCCCGGAACGCGCGACTCCAGGAACTCGGGCCTGGAAATATGACCGGTCGCGGCCGCGGAATTCCGGGAAAGCCGGGAAAAAGATCAGCCGCGGGGAGGCGGATTCCCCTGCTCGAGTTCGACCCGGACAGGACCGCTCTCATCGAGCCCCTCCGCGCGAGCGGCTTCAATCCCAAAATGCCCGAACGGGTCGTGATGTGCTTCCCGAACGCCGTGCTCCAGAAATATGCGCAGAAAAAATCCCTGGCCGTCATCGGGCATCTTGTCTGCGAATCCACGCGTTATCCGGTCTACCTGACCCGGCTCGGCCCGGTCCCCGTCGCCCTGGCCCATCCCGGAATAGGCGCGCCGCTGGCCGCGGGACTGTTCGAGGAACTGATCGCCATGGGAGGAAGGAAATTCGTCGCCTGCGGAGGCTGCGGAGTCCTCGACAGGGAGCTGGCCGTCGGGCATCTGCTCGTGGCCTCCTCGGCCGTCAGGGACGAGGGAACCTCGTATCATTACCTGCCCGCATCCAGGGAGGTCAAGGCCTCGCGGGCCGCGGTCGCGGCGATCGAAAGCCGCCTGAAAAAAGACGATCTGCCGTATCTCCTGGTCAAGACCTGGACCACCGACGGCATGTTCAGGGAGACGAAAGCGCGGATCAGGAGACGGAAAGCCGAAGGCTGCCTGACCGTCGAGATGGAAGGCGCGGCGCTCTTCGCCGTCGCGAAGTTCCGCAAGGTCGACGCGGGGCTCATCCTCTACGCGGGCGACGACGTGTCCGGGGAGATCTGGGACAACAGGGGCTGGCAGGACCGGCACGACGTCCGTGAACGCCTTTTGGAGCTCGCGATCCGGTCCGTCGTCGAGATGGGCGGCTCCTGAATCGACCGTTCCAAAAAGGTTTGACAACACAGGAAAAATCGTTCATTTTATATTTTTACCGGGATTCGCCAAAGGAGTCGGTCTATGAAATCGAAGCTGTTTTTGTGCGTCCTTATTCTCTCGTTCTCGGCCTTTGTTTCCGCGGACATCATCGTCTACGACGGCGACACCAAGGGCACGGATTATGAGGCATGGTGGAACCCGGGCTGGCCCGCGAGGACGACTTCGTTCACGAATACCAATCTTTCCCCGCATTCGGGGACCCTTTGCGGGAAGTGGACCGCGACCACGGCGTCGGGTCTGGGCGCCCAGATCTCCGACGCGAACTGGGCCGGCATCGACATCTCGAGCCTGACCAACATAGAATTCTGGGCCAAGGGAAAAAACGGCGGCGAGGCGATCACGCTCGATTTCTTCACGGTCGATCCCGACGGCGCGGGCCCGCTTGGAATCATCCTTCTTCACGTCCCCCTGACCGGGCTGACGACCACCTGGACGAAATACTCCTACAACAGGACATACATCCTGGCGAACAAGAACCCGGATCCGTCCGCCCCGCTGACCAAATTCGAGGGAATCCAGATGACGAGCACAGCCGCGGGAGTCATCTTTTTCGACGACATCGTCGTCAAGACCTGCGGAGGCCCCGTGGGCAAGATCCTGAACGGCGACGACGCGGCGTCCTCCCTGAGGTCAAGCGGGACCAACGCGGAGATCCAATTCTGGTACGGCTCACCCCGGATCGTCGTGACGAACGTCAATGTCGTCAGCGGCAGCGGGTGCGAAAAACTTTCTGCTCTGACGAACACCGCTGAGATGGCGGTCTTCCTGCCGGGTTTCGGTCTCATGGACGCGTCCAAGAATTCGAAGCTCGTCCTCTGGGTCCGCGGCCAGGCCGGCGGTGAAGGATTCACTTTCAGGCTCAGGGACAACAACGGCCAGTTCGCGAATCCCGTCCATGTCAGCGGCCTGACCACTTCATGGACCAAAGTGTCGGTTTCCGCGTTCGACCTCGCGAACGGCACAGGCTTCGACCTGAGCCGGATCCAGGTGGTGGACATTGTCTGGTCCGACGGTCCGGGCACATTCTTCATCGACGACATGGGCTTCCCGGCCTCGGGCGATTACGCAGTCAATTCAGCTTCGGTCAGTCCTTCGACGATCACCAATCTTAACCCGAACGTCGTCCAGTTCACCGCGGATATTTCGGCCGCCGGTCCCTTTGGAGCTCCCGCGACGAACAAGGCGGTTTTCGTCGATTTGTCGCCGGTCGGCGGTTCCAGGATGGCGCTGACGAACCAGGGAGGCACGCTCTGGCGCGGTACGTTTACGATCGCCGTCGGCGCCCTGACGGGAAACCATAATCTCGTGATGATGGTCTCGAACAGCCTGGGCGATACGTTCAAGAATTCCACCTACTTTCCCCTGAGCGTCGTCGGCATACCGCCGGTGCCGGTCCTTCTTTCCGCCATGCCGGAGTCCTCCACGTCGATGAGGGTCGAGTGGGCAGACGTGCCGATGGAAACTTCCTACACGCTGTTCCACAGCACGGTCAACGATACGAACACCGCGACAGGACCGACTGGTTTTCCCGCGGACACGGCCGGAGGGGTCGATCCCGGGCTCACCCAGGGAAATAAGTATTTCTTTTGGATCAAGGTGTACAACCAGTTCGGCGCTTCGCGCTATTCCTCGGTCGTTTCGAACATCCTCGACGTCCCGGCCCAGCCGGCGATCCAGTATTTCGAAGCCACCTCGCCGACCGTGATGGTCGCGGGATGGGACAACCTGCCTAACGAGACGGGATACACGCTGAGGTTCAACATCGTCAACGACATCACGACCGCCGTGGCGCTGCGGCTGGGAATGAACACCAACACGTTCTGGAGCTCCGCGTACGCCGCGCTTCAGTCAGATCGTTTGTATTATTTCTGGGTGAACGCGTTCAACAACGTCGGTTCTTCCGCTTCGTCGTTCGCCTCGAACTGGACGCCGCCGGGCCAGCCTAAGATCTTCACGGCGTTCCCTGTCTCCCTGACCAATATGTTCGTTTCCTGGACGAACATGCGCACCGAGACTTCCTTCACGCTCTACGTGAATACGGTCAAGAATTCGAACACGGCCCAAAAATATTATTTCCCTCTCGATATCGACTACACGACGCTGCCGGGTATAAGCCTCGGCGTCACTTATTATTTCTGGCTGAAGACGGTCAATCCCGCCGGAACCTCCGAATTTTCTCCGGTCAAAAAGTTTCAACCTGTCGCTCCCGTCCAGCCGGTCTTCCATTCGGTCTCTCCCGTCACCGCCACCACGGACCAGATGAGTGTCGTCTGGTACAACCAGGGAGACGAATTCGGGTTCAAGCTGTACCGGAACACGGTCAAGTCGACGAATGGCGCGACGAACGGTCTCGCTCCCATGGATTATACCAACTTCCTGGATACCGGTTTGGCGCCGGGAACGAAGTATTATTACTGGCTGAAGGCGATCAACCTGGGCGGCTGGTCTCCCTTGTCCGCGGCCTGGTCCAATACGACCCTGATCAGGCCGTCGCGGCCCGTGATCGCGGCAGTGACCGCGCTCTCGACGAATATTCTCGCTCTCAGGTGGATCGATCTTCCCAACGAGACATCTTATTCCCTCTATCGGAACCTGGCAGACGACACGAACACCGCCACCAACATCGCCGGTTTATCCGCGGGTACCACCAGGTTCACCAATACCGGTCTGATGATCCAAACGCGGTATTATTACTGGATCAAGGCGTACAATTCGGTCGGAGTCTCCGGATTTTCTGCCGCCGCCAGCCAGGTCGGCAAAGAGCCTGTCCGGTTCATCCTCCCGGAGGGCGATTTCGCGATCTACCCGAACAAGATCGATCTTTCGGCGGGAGATAAAGGAACGATTGTCTTCTCGAAGTCCGCCACAGTGACGGTCCTCGTCTACTCGGCCAGGGGCGTCCTGGTCAACACCATTGCCGATGGTTTGGCCGTCAGCTCGGGGGACATCCTGGAGTGGGACGGATCGAACGCGGCTGGCGACCCGGTCGGCGCCGGGGTCTATGTCCTCGTCGTCAAGGGCGACGGGATCACCCAGAAGCCGCTGAAATTCATCGTAATCAAGTGACAGGCATAACGGAGGAACTACCCATGAAAAAAATCATCATCCTTTCGATCGTTCTCGTCTCCGGCCTGTCGTTCGGTCTTCGTGCCGCGACCGTCGGGAGCTCGGGAATCCAGGCGCTGATGCTCGATTCCTACGGAGCGCGTACGCTCGGTTTGGCCGACGCGTTCACGGGCGTCGCGGACGACGTCAACGCGATTTCCGTCAACCCGGCGGGACTCGCCACCCTGACGACACTCGAAGTCCAGGCGATGCACATGAACGACTTCGCCGGGCAGGCGGAGGCCTTCTGGTACGGCGCGGTCGCCTGGCCGTTCATGAAGGCTCTCTGCGCCGGGCTCTCGTTCTCCAGCTACGGGCTCGCTCCTTTCAAAGGCCTCGATAAGGTCGGCAACCCGACGGGCGACAACATTTCGGCGGCGGACGTGGTGGTCACGCTGGCTTTCGCAGCGGACTTCCTTAAGCTGGCCGGAAGCAAGGCCAGCCTGTCGGCCGGACTCGCGGGACATTATGTCCAGACCACCCTCGCCGGCGATTCGGCGTCGGTCTTCGCGTTTGACGCGGGACTTCTCTTCAAGACCAGGCTCCTCGCGTTCGGCGAGATGAACAGGAAGGATAATTTCGGGATCGGTTTTTCCGTGCAGAACATCGGTTCCGCGGTGACCTATCTCAGCGAGAAGACCGTCCTTCCCATGAATCTCCGGGCCGGGCTCGGGCTCAACGTCTTCAAAAACCGGATGCACAGCGTGCTTGTCGCGGTCGATATGAACATCCCAAACGACAGCGCCATGATCCTCACGTCCGGGTTGGAGTACGTCTTTCTCAACATGGTCTCCGTGAGAGTAGGTTACAAGATCATGGGTCCCGAGGCTGCCGGATTGACTGCCGGAGCAGGTTTCGGTTATCTGCTCGGAGGGAAACGGATTTCGATCGATTATGCTTTCGTCCCCATGGGCGACCTGGGCTTCGATCACGTCTTCAGCCTGGGGAT
>Ga0315271_10001102_pt1 | contig 16044 bp, 13 predicted proteins | sample C3_top_MG_FD_204664 | JGI IMG/M metagenome (GOLD analysis project Ga0315271, IMG submission 204664) | Sediment microbial communities from Yellowstone Lake, YNP, Wyoming, USA - C3_top | ecosystem: Environmental > Aquatic > Freshwater > Lake > Sediment | place: USA: Wyoming | collected 2017-08-01 | reverse complement strand
GCTAACTTCCGGTGTGCAAAGGCCTTTTTAATATTTACGTAACGAATATGAAACAATTTAATCAATATAAAACAAATGGTTACACGAATACCAGCGGTTCTATGGGGCGATAAGGGGGAATGGCCATGTGAAACCCAATTCTGTGCATAAGTCAACTGTCTGCACGATTTTTCTGCCCTGTCGGAAGCCTTGCCGGAAGGGCCATTGCGACGGGGGCTGCCTCAGGAACGCCGGCTGTGGCTGCGTACGGTTTCGACCAGCACGGAAACGTGCTCTGGCGGGGTGAATTGGGAAATACCGTGACCAAGATTGAAGACGTGGCCGCTACCAGGACCATAACTGTCGAGTACGCGCTTCACTTCACTCGCCAGCGCCTCGGGCGCGGCGAACAGCGCCATCGGATCGAGGTTGCCCTGCAGCGCGACCTTGTCGCCGACACGCCGGCGGGCTTCGCCCAGGTCGGTGGTCCAATCCACGCCAATGGCATCGCAACCGGTAGCGGCTATCGCCTCCAGCCACTGCCCGCCACCCTTGGTGAACACAATGCAAGGTACGCGCTCGCCGTCGTGCTGCTTGATCAGGCCGTCGATGACCCGCTGCATGTAAGGCAGCGAGAACTCGCGGTAAGCCGCGTGCGAAAGCGCGCCACCCCAAGTGTCGAAAATCTGCACGGCTTGTGCGCCGGCCTCGATCTGCGCGTTGAGATAAGCGGTCACTGCCTCGGCATTCACTTCGAGGATGTGGTGCAGCAGGTCGGGGCGGTCGTAGAGCATGGTCTTGACGGTGCGGAAGTCGTCGGAACCGCCGCCCTCGACCATGTAGCAGGCCAGCGTGAACGGCGAACCGGAGAAACCAATCAAGGGCACCGAGTTATCCAGCGCGCGGCGAATCTCGGCCACGGCATCCATGACGTAACGCAAATGCACATTGGGGTCCGGCGCGGTGAGATCGCGAATTGCCCATTCCTCGCGCAGCGGCCGCTCGAACTTGGGCCCCTCGCCTTCGGCAAAATACAGGCCCAGGCCCATTGCATCCGGCACCGTGAGGATGTCGGAAAACAGGATGGCTGCATCAAGATTGAAGCGTGCCAGCGGCTGCAGCGTCACTTCGCAAGCCATCTGCGGGCTCTTGCACAGATTGAGGAAATTGCCGGCGCGCCGGCGCGTCTCGTTGTACTCGGGCAGGTAGCGCCCGGCCTGGCGCATCAACCAGAGCGGCGTGTACTCCACCGGCTCGCGCAGCAGGGCGCGCAGGAAAGTATCGTTCTTGGGACGGGTCATGGCGGGCCTGATCGCGGCAAAACGCCGATTATCGCACCGGCCGCCCTGACATCACCTGATCTCCCATGCGGCCACCGGACCGGGGACAATTCGGAACAGCGGATGCGGTTTTGGCGACGACAGCCCTGCATATCGTTCGAGCCATTCCCGATCGCGCCGCTGCAGCTTGGCAACCAGGTGCTGCCATTCGTACTGCAGTTGCCCGCGACTCACCGCAATTTTTTCATCGGTCCGTCCCGCCGGAATCTTGCTCGCATCAAATCGATAGCCGCGTCGGGTAGCTTCCGCCTGGACGACCTCAAGATAGGAAGCGATTGCCTGCAGCGGCGACGGCGACTCGCGGAAGCGGATGAGCTGCGGATGGTGGACATACCCGCGCGTCTGTCCAGCAAGGACCGCCTGTGCCAGCAGCGCTTCACGCCACAGCGCCACCAGGCCGCGTGAATCAAGGTAACGTGGATGCAGTGACCACAAGCGCAAGGCACTCTCTCCGGTGAATCAACGCTGAGCCAGCCGGGACAAGGCTCGGAATAGAGGCTACCGCAATCCCAAATCCTTCAACTTGCGATAGAGATGCGTACGCTCCAGCCCCGTCTTCTCGGCCAGCCGCGTCATGTTGCCGCCCTCGACGCCGAGGTGGTGCTCGAAATAAATCCGCTCGAAACTCTCGCGCGCCTCACGCAGTGGCAACGCCAGCATTTCGGGAGTGAACCCGCCAGTCACCGGTGCCGCCACCACCGGCGGGACGATCAGGTTGCCGACGTCGTCGTCGCCAATTTCCTCGTCCAGCGCCGCCAGCGCCAGCGACTTGACCACGCTTTTAAGTTCGGTGTAGCCGCCGGGCCAGCCGTGTTGGCGCAGGGCGTTCTGTGCGGCAGTAGACAAGCGGCGCAGCGGGGCATCGCCGCCCTCGACCAGTTGCGCCAGAAGGTGCGCGGCAATGTCGGGAATTTCGTCGCGCACATCGGCCAGTGCGGGCAAACCGAGCCAGACTTCGAACAAGCGCCGCAACGACGCCTCGTCCCAACCCAGCGTGACCAGCGCTGGCATGTCGGCGCTGCTTGCCATCACCAGGTGGAGGTCATGCTTGTCGAGCCGCTCCAGCGCGAAACAAAGGTTCTTTTGCTGCAACCGTGTCAGCCGCGTAAGGTCCTCGCACCAGAGCACACCGCCTGCGGCAGCCTGCAATGCGTCCAGAGTGATGGGGTTGGAATCGGCTGCAAGATCAACCCATGCACGTCCGGGCGCCTGCAGGGTCCGGCCGGCCAACTCGGCAAAGCTGCCGGCGCCGGAGCGCAGCAGCACGGTGCGGCTTTTGGCAGCGAGTTGTTCGAGGCGCTTCTTCAGGTCCTTGAGCGGCGCCGAGCGCGGAAAAGCCGCCAGCGAGAGTCCGCCGGCGCCGGGCTTGTGCGAACGTTCCAGCGCACGCTGCACGGCCGAGAGCAGCTTTTGCATGCCGATGGGTTTTTCGAGAAAGTCGATGGCGCCGATCTTGGTCGCCTCCACCGCCGTGTCGATGGTGCCGTGGCCGGACATCATCACCACCGGCATGTTGAGCTGGCCGTTGGCGACCCACTCCTTGAGCAGGGTGATGCCATCGGTATCCGGCATCCAGATGTCGAGCAGCACCAGGTCGGGGCGAGCGGCGCCACGCGCGGCACGGGCGGCACCGGCATTTTCGGCGAGGCGAACATCGTGCCCCTCGTCGCGCAGGATCTCCGAGAGGAGTTCACGGATGCCTGCTTCGTCGTCAACAACCAGAATCTGTGCCATTTGCAAAGCCTATCATGTCTGTGCAACGGGAATTCGGATCGTCACCTCGGCACCGCCGTCGGCACGATTGCTCAGCGCGATTTCGCCGTGGTGTTCGTCCACGATTTTTTTCACGATCGCCAGGCCAAGACCGGTGCCCTTGGCTTTGGTGGTGACATAGGGCTCGAAGGCGCGTGTCAGGATTTGCGGCGGAAAGCCGCTGCCGTTGTCGGCGACCGACAGGATCACACGGCGCTCGTCCATGCGCGTCGTCACCAGGATGTGCGGGCCGTCGGCGGCGAACAGCGAGGGCGCAGGCGTCTGCTCGCTCGCCGCCTCGGCGGCATTCTTGATGAGGTTGTGCAGCACCTGGCGCAGCTGGTTGGCATCCGCCGGCACGCGCGGCAGGGCGTCGGCCAGCACCGCGTCGATACGCTGGGCCGATCCTTCGTACAGCGCCAGTACGTCTCGCACCAGGGCGTTGAGGTCGAGCGGCGCCATTTTCGGCGACGGCGTCCGCGCGTAGTCGCGAAAGTCGTTGGCCATGTTCTTCATGGCTTCGACCTGGGTGGTGATGGTGGTGATGGAGCGGTCAAGCATTTCCCGCGCCTCGGGATCGAGCTTGCCGGCGAGCTTCATCTGCAGGCGTTCGGCGGAGAGCTGAATGGGCGTGAGCGGGTTCTTGATCTCGTGTGCCAGGCGCCGGGCCACTTCGCCCCAGGCCGCCGTACGCTGCGCCGAGATCAGTGCGGTGATGTCGTCGAACACCACCACCGTGCCGCCACCGCCAGCCTCCGGCAGCGTGGAACCGCGCAGCAGCAGCGCCTGCGCAGCGCCGGCATTCTCGATTTCCAGTTCCTGCTGCCATTCGCCGCCCCGCTCCTGGAAGGCAGTCACGATGGCCTGCGCCAGTTTGGCGTGGCGCGGCCACGCGGTCAGCGGCGCATCGATTTCGCTGAGGCGGGCGTCGCGCAGGATGGATTCGGCACCGTGGTTGGTAGCCCGCAGCCGGTAATCACGGTCAAAAGCCAGCACCCCGGCCGACAGGTTGGCCAGCACGCCCTCCAGATAGGCACTGGCGGCTTCAACTTGCTGGCGATGGTTCTCCGTCTCCTGGCGCGCTTCGGCCAATTGATGCGTCATGCGCGAAAATGACTGTGTCAGCACGCCCAGCTCGTCGGAGGAAGCAACGACGGTGCGTGGCGTGTAGTCGCCGGCCGCCACAGCCTGCGTGCCTTCAGCCAGGATAAGCAGCGGGCGCGCCAGTCGCTCGGCAAAAATAAAGGCCAGGCCGATGGCGGCGAACAGCGCCAGCAATAGCGTCAACGTCAGGGTCAGGGTATATATGCGTTTGAGCCCGCTCTTGCCCAGTTGCAACTCCTGATAGTCACGATGCGCCGCCGCTACGCTTTCCGCGCTCTTGGCTATGGCCGCGGGCACCGGCTGCGTCAGCTGGAGCACACGTGGCTCGCTGCCAAGTCCAAAGCTCGACACTGACACCAGCGCACGCAAGACCATGCCCTCGGCAGCGTCGCCATCAACAACCGAGAAACCCCGGCCCAGCCGCGCCTGGCGCAATTGCGCCGGCGCAGGTATCGACGGCAGCAGGCTGGAAACGTTGGCGGAACTATAGGCAACAACCTGCCCGCTCACGGTAAGAAGCGACGCCGACTGCACGCCTGCCTGTTCGCGCAATCGATGCAGCATTGCCGGTCCGACCGCGGGGTCGCCCAGGTCCAGCGACATCGAGCGCGCCTTGGTCAGCAGGTCGCCTTGCAGCGCGTCGAGCACATTGCGACCGAGTTCGAGACCACCTTCCAGCGCACTGTCCACGCGCACATCGAACCATGATTCGATTGAGCGCACCGCGAATTGCATCGACACCGCGTATACCAGCGTGCCGGGGACCAGGGCGGTCACCGCCAGCAGCATGACCATGCGCGCCTTCAGACGCGCACCGAAAACACCGCCACGATAGTCCTGCCACAAACGTTTGAGCTGGATACCAACAAGTGCCAGCAACGCCACCGCAATCATGGCATTGGCGCCAAGCAGCCACGGATAGTGACGCGCCATCAGCTCGGTATTGGCGCTGGCCGAAGTCAGCAGAAACACCAGGATCGCTCCGGCGGCGGCGGCGACGATGAGCAGGATTTTCACTTGGCGTCGTTGCCTGTGCCGACGGTGGCTGTGGCGGGGCGCGCCGACAGTGCCGCATCGCCATGCACAAACTGTCAGCGCAGGGTTTTGGTATCGACCTGCCAGTCACGATTGGAAAGTGCGTCCACCTGGAAGGGTTTTGGCAGCTGGTTGCGATCGAGAGAAAGCCGCAGTGCGGCGGCGTAGGTTTCGCCGGTCTTCAGCACTGTCTTTTCAGCTACCGGCAGTGAGGCCACGCGCCCGATGACGTGCATGGCCTCGGTCAGGGTGGCGAAGTTCTGGTGCAATCCGCCGACGGACAAGCGGTACTGGCGCGTCAGCGCGTTGTAGGCCAGGCGGTAATGGATGGCAACGTTGCTGACCTGCTCGTTGAGCCAGTACCAGCGATTGCGATCCAGGGTGAACTCGAGGTTGAAGTAAAGCGGGACGCCGCGGGCGACGGCTTCTTCGAGGCGCGCACCCAGATCGACGTTGAATTCGGCAGAGAGCACGTAGCCGTCGTCGCCCGGGCTGATGCTGGCGGTGACCGGCTCGATGCTGCCAGCATGCGCCGCCACCGCGCCACACAGCAGAAACGCGACCAGCAGTCGGTCAAACAACTTTCTGCAGCAGCGCATAGTAGAAGCCGTCATGTTCGGGGCCGGGCAGCAGTTGATGTTCGTGGTCCTGTCCGTCGGTGGGCAATCTTCTGACATCCGCATGGCGCGCCGCAAACGCATCGATCTGGTCGGCATTCTCGGCACGAAACACGGAGCAGGTGCAGTAGAGCATTTTGCCACCGGGGGCGAGCACCCGCCACACGGCATCAAGTATTTCTGACTGGGTGGATGCAAATTGCGCCACATCGGACTCGCGCCGCAACCACTTGATGTCAGGGTGGCGGCGTGCCACGCCCGAACCCGAGCAAGGCACGTCGGCGAGTATTCGTTCGAATGGCCGACCGTCCCACCACGCACCGAGATCGCGACAATCCGCAGTGCGCACGTCGGCAGTCAGGCCCAGGCGCTGCAGCGTCGCAGCAATACGCGCAGTGCGACGAGCGTCGACATCGAGCGCGGTCAGTTCCACATCCGCGACTTCGAGCAGATGTGCGCTCTTGCCGCCCGGCGCAGCACAGGCGTCAAGCACGCGCATGCTGGCACCAGCATCGAGCAAGCGCGCTGCCCGCTGCGCACCCCAGTCCTGCACCGACACGCGACCCTCGGCAAAGCCCGGCAGGCGTTCCACCGCCACGGGTTTGTCAAGCAGCAGCGCCTGCGCGTCGAGCCGCCGCGCCGCGATGCCGCTGGCGGCAAGCTCCGCACAATAGTCAGCGTGACCGGAGGGAATACCCTGAAGGGCACATGTCCCCGTGGAGCTTGTGCCGCGCCGCGCATTGACCCGCAGCGTCATCGGCGGATGACTGTTGCCGGCGGCCAGCGCAGCCTGCCAGTCCTGCGCTTGTTCGGCACGCAGGCGCGCCATCCACCACGCGGGATGGCGTAGGGTGGCCACTTCGTCCTCGCCGGCGGCGGCCAGCAATTCGTCACGCCGGCGCAGGAAGCCGCGCAATACACCATTGACCAGTGCCTTGAGGCGGCCATGGGCGATGCCAGCCGCCGCGCTCACAGCCTGGTCGACCGTGGTGTGCGCTTCCTGTGGCCGCTGTTCGAGCCGGAACAGGGCAGCCAGCAGCAGGGCGTGGATCAAGGGTTCCTTGAGCGGCTTTTCGATCAATTGGCGCAGGTAGAAATCGCCACGACCAAAATCGCGCAACGTGCCGAAGGTGAGATCCATTGCGGCCGGTCGCACCGTCGCGGGCAGGGCATCGAGCGCAGCCTCCGGCGTGTGCCCCTGCAGCACGGCAGCGATGGCCTCAGCCGCGCCGCGCAGCGCCACCGCCAATGTTGCGTTGTGTGGCGTCACATCGGAATCGGGTCGAAACGCGCGCCGGGCGCCAGCGAAACACCGCGCAGAAAGTCGGCGCTGGTAAGGCGGCGACCACCGGGCTTCTGCAGCTCGGTAAGCGCCAGCGCCGCTACTCCGGTCGCAACCACGATGCCGTCGCCGGCCACGTCCAGCACCTCGCCAGCGACGCCGCTTCCTGTTGCAACGCGGGCACGCCAAATCTTGATCGTTTCGCCGCGCAAACTCGTCGTGGTGCCGGGAAACGGATCGAAAGCCCGGATGCGCCGTTCGATCATCGCTGCCGGCTGCGTCCAGTCAATCGCCGCCTCACGCTTCTCGATCTTGCTGGCGTAGGTGACGCCGGACGCGGGCTGCGGCGTGGCGACGAGCCCGTCCAGCCGCGCCAATGCCGCGACGATCAGCCGGCCACCCTGCGCGGCGAGCTTGTCGTGCAGCGTCGTCGCCGTGTCGTTCTCAGTGATCGGCAGCGCCTCGGCCAGCAGCATCGGCCCGGTATCGAGCCCGGCCTCCATGCGCATGATGGTGACGCCGGTCTCGCGGTCGCCGGCTTCGATGGCGCGTTGTATCGGCGCCGCCCCGCGCCAACGTGGCAGCAGGGAGGCATGGATGTTGATGCAGGCCAGGCGCGGGATGTCGAGCACCGCCTGCGGCAGGATCAGCCCGTATGCTGCAACCACCAGCACATCGACCGCCGCCTCGATCAGGGGCACGTGCGTTAGAGGATCTTTCAGCCGCTCGGGTTGGTGTACGGCTATGCCATGGGCCAGCGCCACTTGCTTCACCGCGCTGGCGGCAAGCTTCTGCCCCCGCCCCGCCGGCCGATCAGGCTGGGTCAGAACAAGCGGGACATCGTGGCCAGCGGCGAGTATCGCCTTCAGTGCTACCGCCGCGAACTCGGGCGTCCCGGCGAAGGCGACTCTCATGCAGTAATACGTGAGCGTTTTTCGAGCTTCGAACGGATGCGCGTTTGTTTCAATCGCGAAAGATATTCCACGAAGACCTTGCCCAGCAGATGATCCATCTCGTGCTGGATGCACACGGCCAGCAGGCCTTCGGCAGCCATCTCGAAAATTTTTCCGTCCAGCCCCAGCGCACGCACGCGTACCAGCGCCGAGCGCTTGACCGTCTCGTAGACGCCGGGTACGGACAAGCAGCCTTCCTCGCCCTCGCATTCGCCCGAGCGTTCGAGAATTTCCGGGTTGATCAGCGTTAGCAATTCCGTCTTGTCCTCGGAGATGTCGATGACGATGAGGCGGATGTGCTGGTTGACCTGAGTCGCTGCCAAACCGATGCCGGGTGCCTCATACATTGTCTCGGCCATGTCGGCGGCGAGCGTGCGAATGGTGGCGTCAACGACGTCGACTTTCGCGGCTACGGTATGCAGACGCGGATCGGGATAGCGCAGGATCGGCAGAAGAGCCATGAAATAAGTACGGTAATTCGGTGACCGGGCGATTGATGACGAACGCGAATGGATGCACAATCCGTAGATATCCGTCAGCCGTCGGCCGGGAAAGGGCATCCAATGACAAGAATTATATCTGCGCTGCTAGTCGCATTCTCAAGTGCAGCCTTCGCACCACATGCTTTGGCCGGGGAGGAAACGCCCAAATCGACCGAGCCGATGGAGATCGCGGCAGACGCACCAGACCGGTATATCGTCACTCCCGGCGACACGCTGTGGGAAATATCCAGCAAATTTGTCAAGGATCCGCGTCGCTGGCGCGAACTGTGGCATCTCAACGACGAGCAGGTGAAGAACCCCCATCGCATCTATCCCGGCCAGGTGCTGACACTGCGCCGCGGTGCCGAGCCCTACCTCGAACTCGAGACCGTACGATTGTCGCCAAGCCAGCGCGATACCAAGCTGACGCAGGAAATTCCGGCGATTCCGGCCGCGGTCATCGAGCCCTATCTCGCCCGTCCGTTGGTCATCGACGCCGGCGCGCTGGACACGGCCCCGCGCATCGTCGCCCTGCAGGACAGCCGACTAATGGTCGGTCCCGGCGCCAACATCTACGTCACCGGCGTCAAGGAGCAGCGCGCCAAGACCTTCCAGCTCTACCGTCCGGGCGGACCGCTGAAGGATCCGATAACCAAGGAGGTTCTCGGCTATGAAGCCGATTTCCTTGGCACCGCGCGCCTGACCCAGGCCGGTGATCCGGCCATCATGCAGGTGAGCAGTGCCATCAGCCAGATCGAAAAAGGCGATCACCTCACCGCCGTTCCGCCGGTCAGCATCGTCAGCTATGTGCCACATGCGCCCAAAGCGGGCGTCAGTGGTCGCATCATGTCGGTCATCGGCAGCGTCGTCGGCGGTACCTACTCCATCGTCACCGTCAACCTCGGCAAGCAGGCCGGCATGGAAGTCGGGCACATGCTGGCAATGCAGGCGGCCGGTATCGAGGTCACGGACACCTTCAAGGGCCAGCGAACGAATTTCAAGCTGCCCGACGAACGCTATGGCCTGATATTTGTCTTCCGCGTTTTCGACAAGGTGTCATACGCCCTGGTGATGCAAACAGCGAAAGAAATCACTGTCGGCGACACAGTTCGTACACCGTGATCCCCGCCCCCCGACCCTCGCCTGGGCGGGGGAGCCTGCAAGCGCGCTACGCGCGGCTATTACGCGGCGCTCCGTAACAATGCTGGATGGGTGCGCTCGCTCCGCGAGTGCAAGTTTATGCATCGCCTTGGGTCGGCCCGGCGGCGATGCCTGAATCGTCCGACCAGGTTCGCGACACGGCCAACGAGCTGGCCGGCTGGGTCCGGCTCACCGCCATTCCCGGCCTCGGTCGGGACAGCCAGCGACAGCTGCTGGCGGCCTTCGGAGAACCACAAAAGATATTCGCCGCTGCACCCAGCGCACTGCGTGCCGTGGTGGGCGACACGCCAGCCCAGGCACTGCTCGCCCACAACGCGGATGCCGAAGTTGAGGCAGCGTTGGCATGGTCCGGGGAACACGGCAATCGCATCATCACCCTGGCCGATGCGGAATATCCAAAAGCACTGCTTACCGCGCCCGACCCACCGGTGCTGCTCTACGTCAAAGGTCGAGCCGAGTTGCTCAATCGCCCTGCCATCGCCATTGTTGGCAGCCGCAATGCGACGAAACAGGGTGAAGCCAATGCAGAAGCGTTTGCCAAAGCACTGTCCGCTGCCGGACTGACGATCATCAGCGGACTGGCGCTGGGCATTGATGCGGCGGCACATCGCGGTGCTCTGGCCGGCGGCGCGACAGGATCCACGGTCGCCTTCATCGGTACCGGCGCCGACCGCATTTATCCGGCGGGCAATGAATCGCTGGCCCGGGACATCGCGGAGCACGGCTGCGTCGTCAGCGAATTCCACCTCGGTACGCCACCGTTGCAAGCCAACTTTCCGCGCCGCAACCGCCTGATTGCGGGGATCGCGTTGGGCTGCCTGGTAGTCGAAGCCGCCGCGCGCAGTGGCTCGCTCATCACCGCCCGACTCGCCGTCGATGCCGGGCGTGAGGTGTTTGCCATTCCCGGCTCCATTCACTCACCCCTTTCCAAAGGCTGCCACGCCTTGATTCGCCAAGGGGCCAAGCTGGTCGAGCGTGCCGAGGACATTCTGGAAGAATTGCGCTGGGAGTCGGCAGTCGCGTCCCATCCTGCCCGAGCGGTAGCCGCAGACACTGAAGAAAGCCCGGTACTCTCCGCACTCGGACATGATTTGTGCACGATAGACACACTGTCAGCACGCAGCGGCTTGACGCCCGAGCAGCTTCTTGCGATGCTGCTCCCATTGGAACTCGAAGGCCGGGTCGCGCAACTACCGGGTGGTCTCTACCAGCGCTTGCAGCGATCCGCCAAATAACACCGGCTCATGATCGACATCCTCTTTTATCTCTTTGAACACTACCTGCCCGATGCCTGCCCCGAGCCAGCCGCATTGGCGCGCAAGCTCATCGCCGCCGGCTTCGAGGACGATGACGTGAGCCAGGCCATCGACTGGCTTGCCGGTTTTGATGCCGCTGCCGCGGCCTCGCCAGCGCTGGCCTTGAGCCGCTCGGTGCGGCTCTATCACGACAGCGAGATCACCCGCCTGCCCGCCGAATGCCGCGGCTTCCTCGCATTTCTGGAACAGGCAGAGGCCATCGATGCCACAGCGCGCGAGCTGATTCTTGAGCGCGCACTGGCGTTGCCCGACGAAGTCATTGCGCTCAACAAGCTCAAGGGCATCGTCCTCATGGTGGTATGGCGCCAGCAATTGCCGCTCGACGCACTGGTGCTGGAGGAGTTGCTGGAGGACGAAATTGACGACGAAGACGCCAGCGAGCAGGGCGTCCCGGCCGGCCGGTCGCAATTTCACTAGAGCCCCCAGGCTCGCGGGAACGGCTGCTGCCCCCACAGGGGGGCGCTGTCTCCCTTGAAATGGCTCGGCTGGCGGCAAGCCTAAAAAAGCCCCGACTTGCCTTATTTGGCAAGCGGCGCTTATGATGCCGCGCTCATTGGCACCTTTGGTGCTCCCCAAAAGCGCATGACCAAACAACTCATAATCGCAGAAAAGCCCTCCGTCGCCCAAGACATCGCCAAGGCGCTGGGCGGCTTCACGCGTACCGGCGAATTCTTCGAAAGCGACGACTACGTACTGTCGTCGGCTGTTGGCCACCTGCTGGAACTGACGGTGCCAGAGGAATACGACGTCAAACGCGGCAAGTGGACTTTCACTCACCTGCCAGTGATTCCGCCGCGTTTTGCACTCAACCCCATCGACCGGACCGCAGAGCGTCTGCGCCTCCTGACCAAGCTGATGAAGCGCAAGGACGTGTCCGGCCTGGTAAATGCCTGCGACGCGGGCCGCGAGGGCGAACTGATCTTCCGCTACGTCGTGCAGCACGCGCTGGGGGAGAAAAATGCCAAGCCGGTCCGCCGGCTGTGGCTGCAATCGATGACCGCCAACTCGATTCGCGATGGCTTCGCCCATCTGCGCTCGGACAAGGAGATGCTGCCACTGGCCGACGCCGCGCGCTGCCGCTCGGAAGCCGACTGGTTGATCGGCATCAACGGCACCCGCGCCATGACCGCCTTCAACTCGAAGGAGGGTGGTTTCTACAAGACCACCGTCGGTCGCGTGCAAACGCCGACGCTGGCCATCCTGGTCGAGCGCGAGAAACGCATCAAGGCCTTCGTGCCGCGCGACTACTGGGAAGTCGAGGCCGAGTTCCAGGCCGTGGCCGGCACCTATCGCGGCCGCTGGTTCGACGAGAAATTCAAGAAGGCCGAAGACGAGCACGCCAAGGCCGAGCGTCTGTGGACGCAAGCCCGCGCAGAAGAGATCCGCGCCGCCTGCCTCGGCAAGCATGGTGTTGTCGAGGAAGAAGCCAAGCCCAAGACCGAAGCCTCACCGCTGTTGTTCGACCTAACCTCATTACAGCGCGAGGCCAACGGCCGCTTCGGTTTCTCGGCCCGCACCACACTCTCCATTGCCCAGGCGCTCTACGAAAAGCACAAGGCACTGACCTATCCGCGAACCGACAGCCGCTACCTGCCCGAGGACTACCTCAACACCGTCAAGGACACGCTGAAGGCGATGGAAGAGACCGGCTACGAGGGCCTCGCCCGCGACGTGCTGAAGAACGGCTGGGTGCACCCCAACAAGCGCATCTTCAACAACGCCAAGGTTTCCGACCACTTCGCCATCATCCCCACCGGCGCGCATCCGAAGAACCTCTCGGACGCCGAGCAGAAGGTCTATGACCTGGTGACGCGGCGCTTCCTCGCCATTTTCTATCCGGCCGCCGAATACCTCGTCACCACCCGCATCACCCGTGTCGAGAAGAACGCTTTCAAAACCGAAGGCAAGGTGCTGGTCACACCCGGCTGGCTGGCGGTTTACGGCAAGGCTGGCGTCACTGACGATGACGCGCCCTCGCTGCCGAAGCTGGAGTCGAAGGAGCGCGTCTGGGCCAACGACGTCGAGGTCAAGGCCAACGCTACCAAGCCGCCAGCACGCTTCAATGAAGGCACGCTGCTCTCCGCCATGGAGGGTGCCGGCAAGTTGATAGAGGACGAGGAGCTGCGCGAAGCCATGTCCGAACGTGGTCTCGGCACACCAGCGACGCGCGCCGCCACCATTGAGGGTCTGATCGCCGAAGAATATTTGCACCGCAACGGCCGCGAACTACAGCCGACGGCGAAAGCTTTCACCTTGCTGTTTGCGCTGGAGCAGTTGCAGATCGACGAAATCCGCTCGCCCGAATTGACCGGCGAGTGGGAATTCAAGCTCAAGGAAATGGAGCAGGGCAAGCTCAAGCGCGACGAATTCATGGCGCACATCACCGAGCAAACACAGGTGATGGTCGAGCGCATCAAGACCGGCGAGTTCGCCGACCCCGATTTTGGCGCCCTGAAGACAGCCTGCCCGAAATGCGGTGGCACCATCCACGAGGCCTACAAGCACTTCAAGTGCGACAAATGCGACTACAAGTTGTGGAAGGTGGTCGCTGGTCGCCAGTGGGAGCCGGAGGAAATGGACCAGTTGCTGCGCGACCGCGAGATCGGCCCGCTAAATGGCTTTCGCAGCAAGATGGGCCGGCCCTTCGCGGCCGTCATCAAACTTGACGAGAACCACGCGCCATCCTTCGACTTCGGCAATGACAGCAACGACGAGGAAGTCGACTTCAGCGGCCAGGAGGCGCTTGGCCCCTGCCCCAAATGCGGCGCTAGCGTCTTTGAACAGCCGATGTCCTATGTCTGCCAAAAGTCCGTCGGCCCGGCCAAGAGCTGCGACTTCCGCTCCGGCAAGGTGATCCTGCAACAGGAAATGTCGCGCGAAGAAATGCACAAGCTCCTCAGCACAGGCAAGACCAGCCTGCTGAAGGGCTTCGTCTCCAACCGCACGCGCAAGAAGTTCTCCGCCTATCTCGTGCGCGATGCTGCCTCCGGTAAAGTCGGCTTCGAATTCGAACAACGCGCTCCGAAGGTACCCAAAGCGGGCGCAGCTGCAAAAGTCGGCTCTGGTGATATGAACCCCCCCGCAGCGGGAACGCCGAAAGCACCGGCCAAGGCCAGGACAACCAAGGCCACCGCGACGAAGACGCCTGCAAAGAAACCTGCGGCGAAGAAAAAGGTAGCGAAGAAGGAAAGCTGAATGAGCCTGCCGCCCGAGGCGCAGGCCGTCCTCGATTTCTGGTTCCTGCCCACGGATCATTTCCAGCACGGCCACTACCGATTGGAGTGGTTCCGCAAGGACGACGCGTTCGATGCGACGATCCGCGAACAATTCGGCGCGCAGGTGGAATTGGTGCTTGCCGGCGGCTTGGCTGCATGGGACGCAACGCCGCACGGCGCACTGGCCCGCATCCTCCTGCTCGACCAGTTTACCCGCAACATTTTTCGCAACACGCCGCGTGCGTTCGCCGGGGACATGCTCGCACTCGACGCAGCACAGCGCATGGTCGCAATGGGCACAGACAAACAGCTTGGGGCCATTCTGCGCTGGTTCGTCTATCTGCCGTTCGAACACAGCGAAGCCCTGGCCATGCAGGAACAATCGATGGCCTTGTTCCGCGACCTTCAGGCCACCGCGGGCAAACCGCTATGCTCGGCGTTGGACTATGCTGACCGCCACCACCAGGTCATCGCGCGCTTTGGCCGCTTTCCCCATCGCAATGCCATCCTCGGTCGCGAGTCCACACCCGAGGAAATCGAAGCGCTCAAACAGCCCGGTTTCTTTTTCTAGCGTTCGCGCGCGGTGCGCGCATTTTCCAAAAGCGCAGACAGACATTCCAGAACCCGATCATGCAGGACGCGAAGCTCGGGCAAACGTGCGCGTGCATCATCCTGCCGCCCCTCACGTTTGAGTTCGACGACGCTGCGCCCGAGCTGATGCAACGCGCTGTGTGCACCGATCAGGGCGCGCAGTTCCGGCACATCACCATAGCGGTCACGCGCCGGACCGGCTAGCCAGCGGGCGAAGGTAAATTCCTTGATGTCCAGCGGCGGCGGAAAAATCGGGGCTCCGGCTGACGCGTTAACGTGGGCCTCCAGTTGCTCCACCCAGCGCTTGTGTGCCACCGGCGCCGCCAGCAGGGTGAAGTCTTCGCGCGGTACGCGGCGCGAGGTGGCCAGCGCCCACATCGGGTCGGGTCGCCAGCTGCGCACCCAGGCGGCCACCTCGGCGGCGGGCATCGGCCGGGCGATGCCGAAGCCCTGGGCCAGGTCGCATCCCAGCTGCAGTAGTACCAGTCCGTGTTCGGGCGTCTCGACGCCCTCGGCAATCACCGTGCGCTGGAAGGCTTCGGTGAGCCGGATCACGCCATCGAGGATGGCCAGGTCCTCCGGATCGGACAGCATGTCGCGGACGAAGGACTGGTCGATCTTGAGCACCTCGGCGGAAAGCCGGCGGAAATAGGTCAGCGAGGAGTAGCCCGTGCCGAAGTCGTCGATGGCGAAGGAAACCCCCAGCGCGCGGCAACGCTCGATGACTTCCTGCGCAGCGCCGATGTCCTGCAGGGCGGCGCTTTCGAGTATTTCCAGTTCGATCAGGTCGCGCAGGTCTTCGCCACCATCCGCCTTCAGCCGCGCGGCCAGCCGGTCCACAAAGTCGCTGCGCTGCAAATGGCTGGCGGCGATATTGACGCTGATGGGCAGGCGCAAGCCGTCGGCCAGCCAGGCCCGGCACTGGCGCATGGCCTCGCCCAGCACCCATTCGCCGATATGCACGATGAGATTGCTCTCCGCAGCGATGTTGAGGAAGGCGGCCGGCAGCAGCAGACCCTGCTCGGGGTGCTGCCAGCGCACCAGCGCTTCGAGTCCGATGACTTCGCCACTCTTCATGTTGACTTTGGGCTGGTAATACACCCGCAGTTCGTCGCGCGCCAGCGCCAGGCGAAGGCCATCGACCTGATCGCGATGCACGCGCGTCTGCCGGTCGTTCTCGGCATCGAACAGGTGATAGCGATTGCGCCCGGCCCGCT
>Ga0315271_10001100_pt1 | contig 16049 bp, 10 predicted proteins | sample C3_top_MG_FD_204664 | JGI IMG/M metagenome (GOLD analysis project Ga0315271, IMG submission 204664) | Sediment microbial communities from Yellowstone Lake, YNP, Wyoming, USA - C3_top | ecosystem: Environmental > Aquatic > Freshwater > Lake > Sediment | place: USA: Wyoming | collected 2017-08-01 | reverse complement strand
TGCGCGTCCCGGCAGTTTTGCGAAGGCGACGTCCAGCACTGGTGGCATCCGCCATCCGGCCGGGGCGTCCGCACGCACTGCTCCGACGACTATCTCTGGCTGCCGCTCGCCGTCTGCCGCTATGTGATCGCCACCGGCGACAGCGGGGTGCTCAGTCAGCAGGTCCCGTTCATCGACGGACGTCCGGTCAATCCGGACGAAGACTCGTACTACGACCTGCCGGTGGAGTCCGATCAGTCGGCCAGCCTCTACGACCACTGCGTGCGCGCCATTGAGCGGGGGCTGCGGTACGGCGAGCACGGCCTGCCGCTCATCGGCTCCGGCGACTGGAACGACGGGATGAACCTGGTCGGCGCGGAGGGGCGCGGAGAGAGCGTGTGGCTGGGCTTCTTCCTCTACACCGTACTCACGACATTTGCCGATCTCGCCCGGCGGCGCGGCGACGCCGCCTTCGCCGATCGCTGCCGGTCGGAGGCCTCGGCGCTGCAGGGGCATCTCGAAGACGCCGGGTGGGATGGCGGCTGGTACCGTCGCGCGTATTTCGACGACGGAACGCCGCTCGGATCGTCGACCAACACCGAGTGCCAGATTGACTCGATTGCGCAGAGCTGGGCCGTCCTCTCCGGGGCCGGCGACCCGGCGCGCGTCCGGCAGGCGATGGACGCGGTGGACGCCCGGCTGGTCCGGAGAACGGACGGGCTCGTGCGGTTGCTCGACCCGCCGTTTGACGAGTCCGCGCTCAACCCCGGCTACATCAAGGGATACGTCCCGGGCGTGCGCGAGAACGGCGGGCAGTACACGCACGCCGCCGTCTGGGCGGCGATGGCGTTTGCCGAACTCGGTGACTCGACACGCGCGTGGGACGTGTGGCGCCTCATCAATCCGCTCGCGCACGGCTCGTCGCCCGCCGCGGTCGACACCTACAAGGTCGAGCCGTACGTCGTGGCCGCCGACGTCTACGCGGTGCCGCCGCATGTCGGGCGCGGCGGGTGGACCTGGTACACGGGCTCGGCCGGCTGGACCTACCGGCTCCTGATCGAGTCACTGCTCGGCGTGACACTCGAAGGCGACCGGCTGAGGGTCGAGCCGTGCCTGCCCGCGGACTGGACCGGCTTCACCGTGCACTACCGGTACCGGGAAACCGTCTACCACATCCTCGTGCACCAGACCGCCCACGCGACCGGCGACGAGCGTCTCGACCTCGATGGCGCGCGCCAGGCGGGCATGGTGATCCCGCTGGCCGATGACCGGCGCGAGCACCGGGTGGAAATATGGGTGCGCGGGTCGACTCCCGCTTGAGCGCGCTTGCAGACGACGAGGACGTCCCGGTGGTTGTGTCGCGGATCGTGTGGGTCCGGGCCTCCAGCCGGTGCTCCAACCCTTGCGCCGGGCCCGGGTGCGTGTAGGATTGCAGGGCATGCAACGCCCGCGCTGGCACCTCGATCCGGTGAGCGCCCTCACGTGGGTGTTCGCCGCGCTCACGTGCGCGCTCGCCGTATTCCGCTTCTTCGATCCCGACGAGATCGAGCACGTCCATGCCACGTGGCATGTGCTGGCCGGCCGGCTGCCGTTCGTCGACTTCTTCGAACACCACCACCCGCTGCTCTGGTACACGCTCGCCCCCGTCCTCGCCGTGGCCGGCGAGTCCGCGCGGGCGATGATCGTCTTCCGGCTGATCTTCCTCGGGCTGACCTTCGCGATCGCGCGCGTCACGTACCTGCTCGCGGTCGAAACCGGCGAGCCGCCGGCGGCCGCACGCCTCGCGGTCCTGCTGCTGCTCACGGCCACGACCTTCGTCTCGGTCGCCATCGAGATTCGCCCGGACGTCCCGCAGATGCTGTTCGCGTCGCTTTCGGCCCTGTTCGTGGTGCGCCTCTTCCGCACGCACGCGCGCCGGCATGCGATGGCGTCGGGAGTGATGGCGGCGATCTCGTTCCTGTTCCTGCAGAAGGCGCTGCTCCTGCTGGTGGCGTGCCCGTTCCTCGTCGCGCTCGGCGTGCTGCGGTGGCGCCTGCCCTGGCGCGCGGTCGTGTGGTGGCTCGCCTCGTTCATCGCTCCGGTGGCCATCTTCGCCGCGTGGCTGGTCGCCAGCCGGTCCTGGCACGACTACCTGTGGAGCAACTGGATGCTCAACGCGGGCTTCGTGGGGTACCACCGGCTGAGCGTGCAGAATCCGTTCGTGCTCAGGGAACTCGCCAGAGGCGCCGTCTTCTGGGTGCTCGCGCTGGCGATGGGCGTGTCGGCCGCCAGGCGGGGGTTCCGCGTGACGTACGCGATCCCGGCGGTCATGGGGCTGGCGCTGGTGTGCGTGGTGGCCGTGACCAACAAGCTCGCGGACCGGTACCTCGCGGCGGCCGTGCCGTTTCTGGCCGTGGCGGTGGCGGCCTGGCTCGCGCCGGTGCTGGCGGGCCGGGGCACCCGGCTACGGCTCGCGTGGGCCGTCCTTGGCGCGATCGTGGCGATCTCCGGCTTCTCGATGATTCGCGCGACGGGCAGGACCAATCTGCTGCAACTGGCGCAGATCCAGTACGTGCTGGACCGCACCGCGCCAACCGGTGCCGTCTACGACCGGGGCGCGGCGGTCAACCTGTTCCGGCCCGACGTCCACTACTTCTGGTTCCTGGTCGGCCCCGACGGCCCCAAGGCCCGGAGATTCACAGGCCAGCGCCGCGGGGACTACCAGGTGTGCCGCGAGGTCGGGGCCGCGGCGTTCGTCTACAACGCGCGCGGCGAACTGGAGCAGTGCGGCCTGCTCGGGCGATACGGTGAGACGCCCTTCCCGCTGCTCTTCGAGCGCCGCGATCGGCGCTAACGAGAGGGTCGCCATTCCGGACTGCCGCGCCATCGGCCGCGGGCACCCGCGGCCTCGGGTCCTGTCCGAGACGTTTCCATCCGTCCTCGGCTGGACTTCGATTGTGCCGCCTGCGGGCGGAATGGAAAGCGCCTCGGCCACCCGCGGCCGCGGGACGTCGGCTCAGAATCGCGGTTGTCGGACTAGCGCCGGGGGTAGGCGACGCCGGCGGCGCGTCGGACGCGGCGTGCGATGGCGCGAACGCCCAGCAGCAACCGGGCCGCGGGCCGTTCGAGCGCGCAAAGCGACGGCCACTCCCGCAGATAGTACGCGTCGATGCGGTCGATGAGCGCGGGCCGGCTGCGGCTGGTCGCGTGCGACAGGCCGATGCCGAACCCGGCGTCGAAGTGCCGGCCGACGACATCCACGGCCCAGGCCGGCGCGTCGCCGTACGGGTACGCGAAGGTACGCACCGTCTGCCCGACGGCGTCTTCCAGTTGCGCGCGGCTCCCGTGAATCTCCTGCGCGGCGTCCGACGGCGCCAACCGCGCAAGCGACCGGTGCGTGATCGAGTGCGCGCCGATCGCGATGCCGGCCGCCGCGGCCTCCCGCAGCGCGGCCGCGTCCATCAGTCGCCCGTCCACGTCCGCCGGCCATCCCGGCCAGTCTGCGGTCGCGCCCAGCCGGCCGGAGACGGCGAACAGGATCGCGGGAAACCCGTAGCGCGCGAGCACCGGGAGCGCGTGTTCGGCGACACTCACCGTCGCGTCGTCGAACGTCAGCAGCACGCTTCGGGCGGGCCACGATCCGCCGCGAAGCCCGTCGAGGAACTCGTCCTGCGACAACGCGCGCCAGCCCCGATCGTGGAGCGACGCCATGTGGGCGCGGAACTGGTCGGGCGTGATCTCGAGCGGCGAGCGGCCCCGGCCGATCACGTGATAGGCCAGCACCGGCACGCGCCGGACGGCGGGCGCCGCGGGGGGCCGGCTGGTCATGCCTGGTGCGCGCGGCCGGCGCGTGGCCGGGCGCACGCCTCGATGATCCCGAGATACGCCGTCATGTGCGCGTCCACCGTCCACCGCGCGTCGAAGTGGCGGCGGCCGCGCCCGCCGAACTCGCGCCGGAGCTCAGGCGATTGCCGGAGGCGCGCCACGGCCTCTCGCAGTTCGCCGTCGTTGCCGTAGAGGAGGCCGCCCCCGGCCTCGCCGACCATCTCCGCGATGCCGCCGAGGTTGCGACCGATGACGGGGGTCCCTTCCCGGAACGACTCGAGGACCACGGTCGGGAATACCTCGTAGGAGACCGACGGCACGATGGTCGCCAGGGCGTGCCGGTACAGCGGGCGCAGCGCCTCGTTGGCGACGGCGCCGAGGAACACCACGTTCGGCTGGCCGGCAGCCATGCGCCGGAGGGCGGACGCCTGTTCGCCCTCGCCCGCGACGACCAGGTCGGCGTCCGCGACGTCCCGCCAGAGCGGCAGCAGCGAGTGCAGCCCTTTCGGCGTGACCAGGCGTCCCACGAACAGGAAGTACGGGCGCGGATGGGGCGGCGGCGTGTCGCCCACGGGCGGGCCCGCGTCGGTGACGAAGTTGGGTAGCACGGTCACGGGCAGATCGAGCCCGCGACGGCGGTGCGTCTCCTGCGCGAAGGCGCTCGGCGCCAGGAACCGGTCGATGTGCGCGAGTTGACTCCCCAGGTAGCCGGTCGACCGCCACCACTGGGGCGGCCGCCAGGCGCGCAGGCAGCACCGCGTACAAGACGGTTGCTCGCAGGCTTCGCGATTGAACTTCCAGAGCAGGCTCAACGGGCACAGCAACCACTGCTCGTGCATCGTGTAGAGCTTCACGGCATGCCCGAGCGAGAAGGCCCCGGGCCCCACGAGCGACGCGTTGTGGAAGTGGATGACGTCGTGTCCCCCTCCGCCGAGCAACCGGCGCAGCGCCGGCTTGAGCAGCGGGCGGCCCGTCTGGTGGGTGGCCAGCGGCGAGAGCCGCCCGAAGGGCGACGCCAGCGGGTGCACGGTGACGCCGGGCGGGGCGGCCAGCGGCGGCGGATGCACGCCAGGCCGCAGGACGTGGTACGCGTCGATGTCGTGCACGACGTCGACCTGGTGCCCCCGGCGTCCCAGTTCGGTCGCCAGATTCAGCACGAACGTGGCGTCCCCGCCCAGGTGGTACGGCGGGTAGAACGTCGTGACCATGCAGAACTTCATGCGCGTCGCACCCGTGCACCCGTGCCCTAGTGGGATCCAGAAACCTGAAGTATGCTGGATATTCTCTCGCGTGCGCTGTCCTTTTCCTTGCTGCCTGGTGCCCATGATCGCCCACCGGACCAACGCCGACCAGCCAAGTCTCGCAGGGGGCATTGCCCGTCCCGCCACCGCGCGCGTCGGCCTGGTGTCGATCGTGATTCCGGTCGCGGATGGGAGCGCCGACCTGCGCGCGTGCCTTGAGAGCCTCGGCCGGCTCGATCCGCCGTGCGAGGATCTCGTCGTCGTGGTCGACGGCGGCAGCGACGAGACAGCATCGGTGGCAGCCTCCGCCGGGGCACGCGTCGTCCGGCTGCGAGCCCGGTGCGGGCCGGCTTCCGCCCGTAACGTCGGGGCGCAGGCGGCACGCGGCGACATCCTGTGCTTCCTGGACTCGGACGTGACGGCGCCGCCGGATCTGCTGGCACGTGTGCAGGGCGTGTTCGCTGCCGACCCGGCGCTCGACGCCGTGATTGGCTCGTACGACGCGGCCCCCGCGGCGCCCAACTTCCTCTCCCAGTACAAGAACCTCGCCCACCATTTCGTGCACCAGACCTCCCGCTCCGAGACGACGTCGTTCTGGAGCGGCTGCGGCGCCATCCGCCGGGCGTCCTTCGACCGGGTCGGCGGGTTCGACCAGCGCTTCCGCCGCCCGAGTGTCGAGGACATCGAGCTGGGACACCGGCTGCACGCGGCCGGGTGCCGCGTCCGGATCGAGAGGACGCTGCAGGTGACCCACCTCAAGCGCTGGACGCCCCTGGGCCTGATGGCGACCGAGATCCGGGACCGGGCCATTCCCTGGACGCAACTTATCCTGCGCACGGGGGCGATGCCCAACGAACTGAACCTCCGCTGGAAGGGCCGTGCCGCCGTCTGTAGCGCCGGTCTGCTCGCGCTGGCCGTCGGCGCCTCGCCGTGGCTGCCCGCCGCGCGGCTGGCCGCCCTCGTTCTGGCCGCGACGCTCGTCCTGGTCGACCTCGATCTGTATCGTTTCCTCCGGGCGCGCCGAGGCGTCGCATTCACGGTCCGGGCGGTGTTCGCCCACTGGGTGCACTACCTGTGCAGCGCCGCCGGCTTCTGCCTCGGGACGATCCGGCACGTGTTCGGGGTGCGGCTGCCCGCGGCCGGTCCGGTACCGGCGCGCGCCGAAGCTGATCGCTCGTGAAGCCGCCGGGCCGTGTCGTGGTGATCGGCGCAGGGCCCGCAGGCCTCTCGGCCGCGTACGAGTTGACGTCGCGCGGCGTGGCGGTCGACGTGTTCGAGCGGGAGGATCGCGTCGGCGGCATCGCCCGGACGGTCACGCACGCCGGCTATCGCTTCGACATCGGCGGCCACCGGTTTCTCACGAAGGTCCCTGAGGTGGAACGCCTCTGGGAGTCGGTGATGGGCGGCGAGTTCATCACGGTCCAGCGGCTGTCGCGCATCTATTACCGGTCCCGGTTCTTCGACTACCCGATCCGCATTCCGAACGTCGTGCGCAACCTCGGTGCCTGGGAGAGCCTGCTCGTCGCCGGCAGTTACCTGCGCGCGAAGCTTCGCGGCGGCACAACGCCTGCGACCTTCGAGGACTGGGTCACCGCGAAGTTCGGCCGGCGGCTCTACCAGACGTTCTTCGCGACCTATACCGAGAAGGTGTGGGGCATCAAGGGGAGCGAGATCCGCGCGGACTGGGCCGCGCAGCGCATCCGAGGGTTGTCGGTCCGCACGGCGCTACGCCAGGCGCTGGTCGGCGAATCCGCCGTCACGTCGCTGGCGCGATCGTTCCGCTACCCGAAGCTGGGCGTTGGCCAGATGTGGGAACGGATGGCGGGCCTGGTCACCGCGGCGGGCGGCACCATCCACCTCGAAGCGCCGATCGCCCGGGTCCGCCACCACGGCGGACGCGTGACCGGCGTGGACGTGGACGACGCGCAGGGCCGGCGTACCGCGGTCGACGGGATTGACCATCTCATCTCGAGCGCCGCGCTGGTGTCGCTGCTGAAGCGATTCGATCCGGCGCCACCGGCGCATGTCCTGGCCGCCGCTCGAGGCCTGCGGTACCGGGACTTCATCCTGGTGGGGCTCATCCTCGACGTCCCGTCGGCATTTCCTGACAACTGGATCTACGTGCACAGCCCGGAGGTGCACGTCGGCCGGATCCAGAACTTCAGGAACTGGAGCCCGGACATGGTGCCGGACCCGACGCGCACGTGCCTCGGGATGGAGTACTTCGCGTCGAAGGGCGATCGCTTGTGGTCCATGAGCGACGACGACCTGCGCGCGCTCGCTGTCCGCGAACTCGGGCAACTGGGCCTCGGGACGCCGTCGCAGGTCGTGGGCAGTTCCGTCGTCCGTCAGCCCCGAGCGTACCCGGTCTACGACGACGCGTACCCCGGCCACCTGGCGATCATCCGCGAGTATCTGGCCGGGTTCCCGAATCTGCAGACCATCGGGCGCAACGGCACGCACCGCTACAACAATCAGGACCACTCCACGCTGGCGGGCCTCATGGCGGCGCGCAACATTCTCGGCGAGTGCCACGACGTCTGGAGCATCAACACCGACGGCTCGTATCTCGAGTCGTAGCGCGCGGCTCCCGTGTCGCGGATGTGCCCGCGTCACGGCCTCTCATCAGCGGCGGCGTCTTTCCGGCGGCCGTCACTCGCGGACGCTCCCGGATGATGCGCAGGCTGTCCGCGGTCGCGAACATCGCGGCGTAGAACCGGAAGACGTCGCTCCGGCGGCCGAGCGCGTCGAGAATGGCGGCGCGGACTCCGGCCTCGTCGATGTCGCCCACCCCCGGATCGATTCGCAGCCAGAGGCGCGTCAGCCCCCCGTCGGCCGGATCGTCGTCTTCCACCCACTGGAAGTCGAGAGGTGACGCGTGGAGCCGCGCCGGCAGCACCTGGTCCGAGATGCGAATCAGCTCCGTGTGCGGTAGCGCGACGCCCTCGGCCGTCGACCGCGCCCCGCTCCGGATCAGGGACAGGTACAAGTGGAAGCCGAGGTCGCCGTAGAGACATCCGCACCGGCCCTCGCGCATCACGGCCCGGTCCCCGACATCGACGTTCAGCACGACCTTGGGACCGCGTCCGAGGATCGACGTCAGGGACAGCGGCACCGATCCGTCATCGGCCGCCGGTTCGTGGCTGACGGCCGTCACGGTGTCGGAGAAGAGGTGCAGGTCGTCCCCGCTGTCGTCGGCGCCGCACCCGCCGGCGATCGAGCCCAGATCGACGGCGAAGTAGCGCTGGTAGACGCGGGCCCCGCTCGAAACGATGTCCGCGTGGCGCGCCGGGGTCAGCGGCTCCGAGCCGGTGATGAACTGGACGCCGGCGAGATCGGCGCCCTGCTCGGCGGCGGCCCGCGTCAGGCGCAGGACGCCGCTCACGCTGCTCTGGACGGCGCAGCGCCCGTGGCGCCGCAGCGACGCCGTGATCCAGTCGATGACCCGGCCGGGCGTCCCGAGCGGCGCGGCGACGGGGCGGCGTAGCGGCGTGCGCGAGACCTGGCTCGCGCACACAATCAGCGCCAGCGCCCAGCCGTGCCACGGGCCCATCGCGCGCCGGTCGAGCGTCATGTCGAACCAGCGGTCTACGGCCTTGCCGGCCTTCGCGTAGCGCAGGCTGTTCGACAGGCCGATGCTCGAGGGGACCTTCGGGTACCAGAGCGCCAGGGGCACGTCGCCCAGGTCGAGCATCCGGAACATGACGTGCTCGTAGCACGCGCGGTCCTCGAGGAAGTCGAGGTCGATGAGCGTGCGCGTCGGGCGGCCTGTCGACCCGCCCGTCGTGAGGTCGACGCCCCGGCGCAGGACGGGATTGTCGAAGTCGCTCGCGGCGACCGGGTACTCGAGGCCGTGGCGTACGATCGGCACGCGCCCCTTGTACTCGTCGAGGCTGACGCGCACGCCCTCCGCGGCGAGGCGCGCGAGGAGGGTCTCCAGCGGTTCGCGCGCCAGGTGCGTCGCCATGTCGCCGAGTTCGCAGCCGGACGCGCGCAGCAGCGGCAGGTAGGGGCTGTGCGGGTTCCCGTAGACGCCATTGCGCATCATGTGCAGGAAGTGATCGTGGCGCGCGTCCAGCCGGCCCCGGATGGTGGCGCAGGCGGCGTCGAAGCTGATGGGCGTGTTGAGAAACCGGGGCAGCCCGGCGAGGAATCGTCCGTAGGCGCGTGCCCGGCCGAGGAGGTGCGGGCGGGCGGCGCTCACAGGTGCCGCCGGAGCGCGGAGATCTCGGCCCAGGTCACGGCCCGGGTGACGACGAGCAGGGCGCCGTAGGCCAAAGCCCCCGCGGCGAGCAGTGCGACGTTGAGCGGCGCATCTGCGCGCAGGGCGGCCAGCGGCACGAACACGAGCCCGAGGGCCGCGGCCCGCGCGGCCGGCGCAATCGGGAACGCCAGGACCGGGCGCGTGCGCCACAGGATCCACGCGGCGTGGGCCATCGAGGCCGGCAGGAGGGCCCAGCACGCGCCGATGCTGCCCACACGCGAAGCGCCAAGGAAGCCGAGGCCCCAGAACGCCGCCAACTCAACGAATGCGGATTCGGCGGAATAGCGGGGCCGATCGATGAGCAGCGCGACCACGCGTCCCAGGCTGGCGAGCGAGGCCGGAAAGAGGGTGAACATCAGCGGGACGGCGTTGCGGGCGACAGCCCGGTAGCTGGGACCGAGGAGCCAGGGCACGAGCGTGTCGCCAAGGAACACCATGGCCGCGGCCGATCCGACGGCGACCACCGTCATGACGGTCAGAGCGCGGCCGAGCCAGTCGGTAACCTCGCGCTGCTGCGACTGCGCCATGCGGGCCACCAGAAAGGGGGCCAGGGCCGTGGTGAGCTGCCCGACCGCGTGCGCCACGGTCAGGTAGATCGCGAACGCCGCGCCGAAGAACGCCACCTCCTCGTAGCGCCCCGTCGCGAGCCGGACGATCGCCTCGCCGCTGCGGGTCGTCAGGACGAGGACGATGCCGCTGGTCGCGTAGACGGTGCTCGTGCGGAGAAACGGGACGAGGTACCCGCGGCGCAGGTCGATCGCGCGCCATGACAGGAACTCCCGCGCCCACCACAGCCCGGCGATCTGTACGCCCAGTTCGGCGAGGAAGAACCCCTGGCAGGCGCCCCGGAGCCCGCCGAGCGCGAACCCGGCCGCGACGAACGTCAGCCCGAGCCAGCGCCGCAGCAGTTCGCCCATGCCCCAGCGAGCGGCCTGGTTGAGGCCCAGGAAGAGCGCGAAGGGGACGTTCCCGGTGGTCCGGCAGAACACGCCCGCCGCGATCCACGCCACCGCCGCCGCGTCGCGTTCGCCGAGCAGCACGGCCGCCACCAGGAGAAACCCGGCCGCCGACCCGATCCCCGTGAGCGATCGCAGCGCGATCAGGCTGGACGTCAGCGTCCTCAGCCCGTCGCGATTGTGCGCGGCCATCATGCCGGGGACCACGCGGGTCATCATCGACACCGCGCCGACCCCGCTCAGCAGCGCGAACCACATGGAGACGGAATTCAGCAGCGTGTAGCGCCCGAACAGGGCGGGCCCCATCAGGCGCGGCACGAGCACCGCGAAGACCGCGGCGCCCACCACGTGCGCGCCGCGCTGGGCCACGATCCAGCTCGCGTTGCGGATGGTGTGCCTGGCGTCCTCGACCATGCGGCCCGGCGGCTACAGCAGCGCGTCGATGATCGCGTTCAGCGTCGGGCTCGGGCGCATCGCGGCGCCGGTCTTCACCGGGTCGGGCCGGTAGTACCCGCCCATGTCCACCGGCTTGCCCTGCGCGCCGATGAGCTCGGCGTTGATCGTCGCTTCGCTTGCGGCGAGTGCCGTCGCCACGCCGGCGAAGCGCGCCTGCAGTTCGGCGTCTTTCGTCTGCGCGGCCAGCGCCTCGGCCCAGTACATCGCCAGATAGAAGTGGCTGCCGCGGTTGTCGATCTCGCCGACCCTGCGCGCCGGCGACTTGTTGGTGTCGAGGAACTTGCCGATCGCCTGATCGAGCGTGTCGCCGAGCAGCGCCGCGCGCGCGTTGCCGAACGACTGGCCGATGAACTCGAGCGACGCGGCCAGCGCCGAGAACTCGCCGAGCGAGTCCCACCGCAGGTAGCCTTCCTTCTGGAACTGCTGCACGTGCTTGGGCGCCGAGCCGCCCGCGCCGGTCTCGAAGAGGCCGCCGCCGGCGAGCAGCGGGACGATCGACAGCATCTTGGCCGACGTGCCGATCTCGAGGATGGGGAAGAGGTCGGTCAGGTAGTCGCGCAGCGCGTTGCCCGTGACCGAGATGGTGTCCTGGCCCTTGCGGATCCGCTCGAGCGAGTACTTCATCGCGTCCACGGGCGCGAGGATGCGGATCTCGAGGCCCGTCGTGTCGTGGTCCTTGAGATAGGCCTCGACCTTGGCGATGACCTGCGCGTCGTGCGCGCGGTTCCGGTCGAGCCAGAAAATCGCCGGTGCGCCGGTGGCCTTCGCGCGGCGCACGGCCAGTTTCACCCAGTCGCGGATGGCGATGTCCTTGGTCTGGCACGAGCGGAAGATGTCGCCCGCGTCGACCCGCTGCTCGAGGAGCGTCTTGCCGCTGCCCTCGTCGACGACGCGGATGGCGCCCGGGCCGGCGGCGATGAAGGTCTTGTCGTGCGACCCGTACTCCTCGGCCTTCTGCGCCATGAGGCCGACGTTGGGCACGCTGCCCATGGTGGCGGGGTTGAACGCGCCGTGCTGCTGGCAGTCCTCGATGATGGTCTTGTAGATCGTGGCGTAGCAGCGGTCCGGGATCATCGCCTTCGTGTCGTGCAGCGTGCCGTCGGGGCCCCACATCTTGCCCGATTCGCGCACGACGACCGGCATGGAGGCGTCGACGATGATGTCGCTCGGGACGTGGAGGTTGGTAATGCCCTTGTCGGAATCGACCATCGCCAGGGCCGGTCGGCTGGCGTACACGGCCTTGATGTCGGCGTCGATGGCCGCCTGCTGGTCGGCTGGCAAGGCCTGGATCTTCGCGTACAGATCGCCGAGGCCGAGGCCAGGATTCACGCCCAGTTGCGCGAACGTGGCCGCGTGCTTCTCGAAGACGTCCTTGAAGAACACGCTCACGGCGTGGCCGAACATCACCGGGTCGGACACCTTCATCATCGTCGCCTTGAGGTGCAGCGAGAGGAGCAGGCCCTTCTCCTTCGCGTCCGCGATCTCGGCCTCGAAGAACGAGCGCAGCGGCGTCACGTGCATCACGGACGTGTCGAGGATCTCGCCGGCCAGGAGCGGCATCTTCTTCTTGAGCACCGTCACGGCGCCGTCGGCCGCCGCGAACTCGTAGCGGACCTCGGTGGGCGCGGCGATCGTCGTGGAGTTCTCGCTGCCGTAGAAGTCGCCCCCCGCCATGTGCGCGACGTGGGACTTGGACTCGGGGCTCCACGCGCCGAGCTTGTGCGGGTGCGTCTTCGAGAACGCCTTCACGGAGAGCGGCGAGCGGCGGTCCGAGTTGCCCTCGCGCAGGACGGGGTTCACGGCGCTCCCGAGCACCTTCGCGTAGCGCGTCTGGATCGCCTTCCCGGCTTCGTCTGTCGCGATCTCCGGGTAGTCCGGAACGTCGTAGCCCTTCGCCTGCAGTTCGCGGATGGCTTCCTTGAGCTGCGGGATGGACGCGGAGACGTTCGGCAGCTTGATGATGTTCGCCTCGGGCGTCTGCGCCAGCGCGCCAAGCTCGGTCAGGGAGTCGGGGATCTTCTGCGACGCCGTCAGGTGGTCGGGGAAGTTGGCGAGGATCCGGCCGGCCAGCGAGATGTCGCGCGTTTCGACCGACACGCCCGTGCCCTTCGTGAAGCCCTGGACAATCGGCAGCAGGGAATAGGTGGCGAGCGCGGGCGCCTCGTCAATCTGGGTCCAGATGATCGTGGAGGTCTTGGTGCTCATGCGGTCTCCTTCGGGCTTCGGGAGCGGGCTCCCCACGGACGGAATATCGATGATGGCGGGCGCACTCGGACACCGGGAGGCGACGAGCGCAAGCGGCCGACCCCGTAATGTAGCACGGGGACGCTGTGTTCCCGGGGCCTGAGGCCCCCAGGCTCCATCAAGAGGCAGGGGCGCAGGCCGGGTCAGAGGTATGAGGTGTAGGCCGGGTCTTCAGACCCGGCGCGTACTGGAAACGGGGGACGTTCCCTCCGGATCGTGCACATACGGCACGGCGGACGGACCGTCCCCAGGTCAGCTAATTGACGAAGAGCGTCTTACCAGCGCGGATCCGACCGGCGCCCGCCGTTGCCGCCGCCGCCGCCCGCGTACCCGCCGGCCCGCTCGGTCTTCGGCCGTGCCTCGTTGACCATGAGGTTGCGGCCGCCCAGCGCGTACTCGTTGAACTGGCTGATCGCCTTGGCGGCTTCCTCGTCGGTGCTCATCTCAATGAACGCGAACCCGCGGGCGCGCCCGGTGGACATGTCGCGCGGGACGCTGACGGACTCGACCGTGCCGACGGTCGCGAACAGCTCCTGCAGCTGCGTTTCGCCGGATTCGTACGGAAGGTTGCCGACGTAGAGTCTTCGAGCCATGGGTCAATCTCCTTCCCGCGTGCGCGGGAGGCTGTGATGGCGGAGCGTCACTCTCCGTTCATCCGTGTGAGTTCGCCTGAGACCCAGGTGCGGATCTTCAGGGGGATGGAGAATGGCCGTTCCAGTGCTGGTGCCGTGCGCGGGCAAGCGAGATGCTGCGGCTCGATTCGACGCTGACGCGGACAGGGCGGGAATGCAATCTTCCAAGCTGACTGTCTGACAGTGTACCACACCGGGCGCGGAAACCGGGGACGGGGCGAGTTTCTGCACAGCGACATGCTCCCGGGCCCGAATGCCGCTCCTCCCGGCGTTAGGGAACAGGTACGACGTCAGGGACCGCGTTGGGGACACGTACATCATCCCGGGAGCCCCGCCGCCCATTGTTCGTACCTGTCCCCAACTTCCAGGCTGGCCGGACTATGCTCTGGCCGGGAGGTGGAGATGACCCGTCGCGTGCCCGTCACCGTCGTGCTGATCCTGGCTTTGGCGCTGGTCGTCTCGGCGCAACGCCGTGCCGGCCCGCCCGCGCCATTCGGCGCCCTGCCGTCGCCCCGCCAGTTGGCGTGGCACGACCTGCAGTTCTACGGCTTCATCCACTTCACCGTGAACACGTTCACCGACAAGGAGTGGGGCTACGGCGACGAGCCGGAGAGCACCTTCCATCCGACGGCATTCGACGCGCGGCAGTGGGCGCGGGTCGCCCGCGACGCCGGCATGAAGGGCCTCATCATCACCGCGAAGCACCACGACGGGTTCTGCCTCTGGCCGAGCCGGTACACGACGCACTCGGTGAAGAGGAGCCCATGGCGCGAGGGCAAGGGTGACGTCGTCGGCGACCTGGCGCAGGCCTGCCGCGAGTACGGCCTGAAGCTCGGTGTGTACCTGTCCCCGTGGGACAGGAATCACCCGGAGTACGGCCGGCCGGCCTACCTGGAGTACTACCGGAACCAGTTGCGCGAGTTGCTCACCAGTTACGGACCCGTCTTCGAGGTCTGGTTCGACGGCGCCAACGGCGGTGACGGGTACTACGGCGGCGCCCGCGAGACGCGCCGCATCGACAACACGACGTACTACGACTGGGACAACACCCGGGCCATCGTGCGCGAGCTGCAGCCGCAGGCGGTGATGTTCAGCGACGCCGGCCCGGACGTGCGATGGGTGGGCAACGAGCGCGGCGTCGCGTTCGAGACCTCGTGGTACGCGATCGACCGCGCGGGGATCTTCCCGGGCGATCCCACCTACACGAAGAAGGCGGCCGGCCGGCCGGACGGGACCGACTGGGTGCCGCCCGAGGTGGACGTCTCGATCCGGCCGGGCTGGTTCTACCACGCGGCCGAGGATGCGAAGGTGAAGACGGTCGACGAGCTCGTCCGCATCTACGAGCAATCGATTGGCCGCGGCGCGAACCTGCTGCTCAACCTCCCACCCGACCACCGTGGGCTGATTCCGGACACGGATGTCGAGCGCCTGACGTCCTTCGCCCGTCGCATTACTGCGACCTACGCCACCGACCTGGCGCGTCAGGCGCGCGCGGCGTCGGACCAGACGCGCGGCGGCCCGTCGTCTCGCTTTGCGGCGGAGGGCGTCAACGACGGCGATCCGCAATCGTACTGGGCCACCGACGATGGCGTGACCGCGGGCGCGGTCACGCTGACGTGGCCGAACGCCGTGACGCTGGATCGCGTCGTCCTCGGGGAAGCCATCACGCTCGGTCAGCGTGTGTCCGCGTGGACGGTCGAGGCCGAGGTCGACGGCGCCTGGGCGCGCGTGGCCGCGGGCACGACGATCGGCGTCCGGCGGATTGCGACGTTCGCGCCCGTGACGACCGCGCGCCTCCGCGTGTCGATCAGCAACGCGCTCGCGTGCCCCACGCTCGCGACGGTGTCGGCCTATCTGGCGCCGCGGTAATTGGGGTCAGTTGGGGTCAGACTCGAACTGCGGAACTGAAGCCCAGTTCGAGTCTGACCCCAACTGACTTGAGGGTCTGACCCCGATCACGTGCCGCTATCGCCCGTCGAGGACGGCGCGCACTTTATCCGCGAGCGACTGGGGCGTGTACGGCTTGGGCAGGAAGTGCAGCCCCGGCTCCAGGAGGCCGCCGTGCACGATGCCGCGGTCGGCATAACCCGACGTGAAGAGCGTGCGGAGCCCGGGCCGGATAGCGGCGAGGCGGATGGCGAGATCCCGGCCGTTCATGCCGGGCATCACGACGTCGGTCAGGAGCAGGTCGATGGCGTCCCGATGCTGCGCCGCCACGGCGAGCGCTTCGGGCCCGCTGCCGCACGCGAGGACCCGGAAGCCGTGGCCGGCGAGCGCCCGCCTGGCCAGCTCCCGCACGAGCGCGTCGTCTTCGACGAGCAGAATCGTCTCGGTGCCCAGCGACAGGCCGGGGCGGGCCGCGGCCGCCGGGAGGTCGCAGATGTCCCCGACGGCCGGCAGGAAGATGCGGAACGTCGAGCCGCGCCCCAGCTCGGACTCCACGCCGACGAAGCCCCCGTTCTGGCTCGCGGCG
>Ga0315271_10001097_pt1 | contig 16076 bp, 14 predicted proteins | sample C3_top_MG_FD_204664 | JGI IMG/M metagenome (GOLD analysis project Ga0315271, IMG submission 204664) | Sediment microbial communities from Yellowstone Lake, YNP, Wyoming, USA - C3_top | ecosystem: Environmental > Aquatic > Freshwater > Lake > Sediment | place: USA: Wyoming | collected 2017-08-01 | reverse complement strand
AGGAGCCCTTCAACAAGGAACAGATCTCGTTCGACTGGGTCAATATGCAGTTTGTCGTGCCCAACACCCCGATGACCGTCATGATGGGCCGCATGGACTCGAGCTTCGGCACGGGCCTGTTGCTCAACAAGGACTACGTCGATCGCTTGAAGGCCACCTGGAAGTTCGCCCCCGAGCTGGCGGTCACTCTCGGGTACACCAAGGCCACGGAGATTTTCGGGGCCCACGGCACCGGCAACCTCGACGACGCCCGCAACTGGTTCGGGATCGCCGCCGGCTCCGCCGCCGGCGTGAACTACGGGTTCACCGCCATCTATGCGGTCAACGACTCAGTCCCCACGAAGAGCACCTCGACCATGAGCTTTGACGGCTTCGTGATGGGCAAGGCCGCCATGGTCGACCTGAAGGCGGAAGTCGCCTATGCCACGGGCAAGACCGAAATCTCGGGCAAGAGCGACATCGACCTGAGCGGTCTCGCCGCCTACGTCAGCGCCGCCATGCCCGCCGGTCCCGTGACGGTCACGCTGGAGGGCGCCTACGCCTCCGGCGACGATCCGTCGACCCCGAACAAGAATGAGGGGGCCGTGCGCTTCGACTACAACAGCTCCTTCTGGTCGATCATCCTCTACAACAACCTGGACATGCCGGGGTACATGGGTTCGGCGGCCGGCAATGCGGTCACCAGCGACTACCTCTCCGACTACGGCGTGACCAACGCCATTGCCGGCAAGGCCTCCGTCGCGATGAGCCCGATGAAGGGCCTCACCCTGATCTTCGCCGGTGTCTACGCCACGACGGCGCAGGATGTCGTCGTGACCGTCAAGCCGGCGGTTGCGGCGGTTGCGAAGACCGCCACCACGGCGGCGGTCGCGGCCTCCCCGGCCGTGACGAAGACCTACTCCGGCAGCATGGGCACCGAGCTTGACGCGGTCGTGGTGTACAACATCACGGACAACGTCTACTTCCTCGGCGGCATCGGCTACCTCTTCGCCGGGAACGTCTTCGGCGACGTGAAGGACCCGCTCGGCACGATGGTCAGCCTGAACGTGAAGTTCTAGCTTCAAGCGTCACGCAGGTCCGCCCCGGGAGGGTTCGCCCTCCCGGGGCTTTTTTTCTGCAGCCCGTCCCGCCGCCGCGCTCCGCCCGTCGTTTACAACCTCGCAACGGAAGTGCTATAACATCAGACTGCGGCTCAGACCGCGGTGGTGACGGAGATGCGCTTGCTCGGGGGTTGATTTTTCATGAGCCTGGTCGGCAACCTGGAGGATCTGTCGCTCCCCGACATCCTGCAGATCGTGTCCTTGAGCCGCAAGTCCGGCATCCTGATGCTCGAGCGCGAGGGGCAGCAGGGCAAGATCATCATCCGCCAGGGCAAGGTGATCCAGACCATCTCCCCGCGCCAGGGCAAGACCCTCGGCGAGTTGCTCACCGCCCGCGGTCTGGTGCGCCCTGACGACCTCAAGAAGGCGCTCGAGATCCAGCGCTCCAGCGGCACCCGCGAGCTGCTCGGCGGCATTCTCGTGCAGCTGCAGCTGATCGACGATGCCGCGCTGGAGAAGGTGGTCACCGAGCAGATCGAGGACGCCATCGTGTTCTTCCTCTCGTGGCGCGAGGGGACCTTCAGTTTCGAGCTGGCCGAGATCAAGGGGCGCGGCGAGTTCAGCGTCGACCCGCAGGCGTTCATCCTCGAACGCGGCATCGACACGCAGTGGCTGGTGCTCGAGGGCACCCGGATGATCGACGAGCGGTCGCGCGAGCGCGGCGGCGCTCCCGTCCCCGCCGAGGTTGCGGCCGATCATCACGGAGAAACGTCGTTCGCGGGAATCGAGGACGAGGCCGCCAGCGGCGGCCGGGTGCTGATTCTCGTCGACGACGACCCGCTCTTCCGGGGGTTGGCCAGCGACTTTCTGGGGCGGCTGGGGTTTCGCGTGGTCATCTGCGAGACCAGCGCGGCCTGTCTTGCGATGGTCGACCGGGAGGCCGGCAGCGGCATTCCGCCGGTGGTCGTGGCCGACATCGTCATGCCGACCATGGACAACCAGGGTTTCCTCGGCGGTCTCGAACTGCTGGAAAAACTGCGCCGGGCCCACCCGGAAGTCCTGGTGGCCGCCGTGACGGCCTACCCCGACGAAAACGTCAAGACGCAGGTGCAGGAGATGGGCGGGCAGTTCCTGCTCAAGCCGGCCACGGGGGATGTCGGGCCTTTTTTCGCGAGCCTCGCTGCCTTGCTCGGCGCGGGGGCCGCCGCCGTCACCCCTCCGGTCTCGGACGCGGTGCGGCCGCCCGCCCCGCCCCTGCCTGAGGCGTCGCCCACGTCGCCCCCCCCGGCCCAGCCGGAGCCGCCCGTATCGCCCCCCCCGCCCGTCACTCCGGCCGCACCGGTCACACCGGTCACACCGGCGCCCATCAAGCCCGGCACTCCCCCGCGCACTGAACGCGAGAGGACGATCGATGCGCTCGCCGCCACTCGCGCCGCGCTCGCCCGGCAGGAGAGCGTCGTGGCCGGCGCCACCCTCGCACCCGCGGAACGCGCGCTGCTGCGGGAGATGCTCGAGGAGCTGCAGAATCCCCGCGCCACGAGCGAGATCGGCCTGCTGATCCTGCGCTTCGCGGCCGAGCTGCTCAACCGGGCCGTGCTCTTCGTCGTGAAGGGCGGCAATGCGGTCGGACTCGGCGGTTTCGGCGTCGAAGTCGCGGGTGGAGCCGACCGCCGGGGTATCCGGGGGTACGCCGTCCCCCTCGGCGAGCCGTCGGTGCTCGAGTCGGTCGTGCGTCTGCGCGCAACGGCGCTGGGGCCGCTCGCGCCCTGCGCCCGGAACCAGGCTCTCCTCGAGCAGCTCGGCGGCAAGACTCCGGTGGATGCCGTGGCGCTGCCGCTGGTCTCCGGCGGCAAGGTGCGCGTCATTCTCTACGGGGACAACCTGCCTGAACAGCGATCGGCCTCCGGCATCCGGGCTCTCGAGCTATTTCTGGCGCAGGCCGGGCTCACGCTCGAGAAGGTGCTGCTGGAAAAGAAGATTCAGGAGGCCGACGCCGCGGCGATGTCCGCCGATCAGCGCGAACAGCACGTGGGGGGAACGATCCGATGATTGCGACGATCCTGGTGGTGGACGACTCGGCGACCACGCGGTCGCTGGTCGCCTCCTACCTGACGGACTGGGAGGGGGTCGAGGTCCTCGAGGCGGCCAGCGGATTCGAGGCGCTGCGGGTGTTGCCGGCCCGGCGCGTGGACCTGATCGTGACCGACATCAACATGCCCGACATCAACGGGCTGGAGTTGATCTCCTTCGTGCGCGCGAACCCGAACTACCGGCGGATCCCCGTGGTCATCATCACCACGGAGAACAGCGCCGAGGACCGCAAGCGGGGTCTCGATCTCGGGGCGAGCGCCTACCTCGTCAAGCCTTTCGTCGCCGCCGACCTGCGCCGGGCCGTCGAGACGGCGCTCGGCCGGGAACGGGAGAGCGCATGAGCGCCGAAGGCCGCGATCAGGCGTCGTTCGGCGAATTCGTCATCGAGGCCGAGGAGCTGCTCGAGGCCCTGGGCGACCGACTGGTGCAGCTCGAGCGGGCCACCGAGGAGGACGCGGTCTCGCCCGAGACGATCAACGACGTCTTCCGCTCGATGCACACCCTCAAGGGGCTCTCCGGGATGCTCGGGCTCAAGGGCATCTCCGATCTCTCGCACAGTCTCGAGAACCTGCTGGACAAGGTGCGTCTCGGCAAGGTCAAGCTCCACCAGGGGACGCTGGACGTCCTCTACGCAGGCATGGAAATGCTCGCGAAGATCGTCGGGTCGGTCGGGCGCACCGGGACCGAGGAGGGCGCCGACATCCGCCCGGTCGCGCGGCGCATCCAGCAGCTCCTGGAGGAGAAGTCCGGCGAGCGCCAGGAGGTCACCCTCGGGAACCTCGACCTGGACCCGCGCATCATCGGCACCCTCACGGAGTACGAGGAGCACCGTCTGCTCGAGAACGTCCGCACCGGCCGCGCGCTCTACCGCGTGGAGGCCCGCTTCAGCTTCGAGACGTTCGACAAGGACCTCGGGGCGGTCTCCGAGCGGCTCAAGGCGATCGGGGAAGTCATCTCGACGCTGCCGAGTTCGGACGAGTCCTCCCCGGACACGATCAATTTCGACCTGGTCTGCGGCTGCGCCTCCGGACGCGAGAGCGTCGAGGCCGCCGTCGCCGGCTTTCCGGCGAAGGTGCACCCGGTCGGCCGGCGCGCGGCTGCCGCCCCGGCTCTGTCGCCCCTTCCCGAGTCTGCCGCCGCGCGCGACCTTGCGCCCTCTTCGGCGGCGTCCACCGCTGCCGCGGAGGCCTCACCCGAGGTCGCGCTCACCCTGCGCTCGCTCTCCGACACGGTGCGCGTGGACATCCGCAAGCTCGACAGCCTGATGAACATCGTCGGCGAGCTGGTCATCAACAAGACCACGATCATCCAGATCAGCCGCGACCTGATCGCCCAGACCGGATCCGCGGGGACGGGGGGGGACCTCCAGAAGGCGGCGCGCAACCTCGAGCGCAACCTGCGCCAGCTGCAGCAGGGGGTCATCAACTCGCGGATGGTGCCGATCGGGCAGGTCTTCGCCCGGCTCAACCGGGTCGTGCGCAAGCTCTCGCAGGAGTTCGGCAAGAAAATCGACCTGCGGGTGCGCGGCGAGGAGACCGAACTGGACAAGCTCATGGTCGAGGACCTGGCCGACCCCCTGTTGCACCTCGTGCGAAACTCGCTCGACCACGGCATCGAGCAGCCCGAAGTGCGCGAGCGCGCGGGCAAGCCCGCCCAGGGGGTGATCGAGTTGCGCGCCGAGCAGCGCGGCAACCACATCGTCATCGAGATCGAGGACGACGGGGGCGGCATCGACCTGGCGCGGGTGCGCGCCACCGCCGTGCGCAAGGGGCTGATCGACGATGCGGCGGCGACCGACGAGCGCCAGCTGCTCGATCTGCTGTTCCTCCCGAGCTTCTCGACCAAGGACGCCGCCAGCCAGGTCTCCGGCCGCGGCGTCGGGCTGGACGTCGTCAAGACGAACGTCGCCAAGCTCGGCGGCATGATCGACACCGAGACCGAACTCGGGGTCGGCACGCGTTTCACGATCACCCTGCCGATCACGCTGGCGATCATCCAGGCGCTGCTGGTGGGCGTCGGCGAGGAGATCTACGCGATTCCGCTCAACGCCATACTCGAGAGCAACCGGCTCCTGGCCAGCCAGATCCGCACGGTGGAGAAGCGCGAGGTCGCCCGCCTGCGCGAGAGCACGCTGCCGCTGCTGAGAATCGCCGACATCTTCGGCCTCCCGCGCGCCGCCGAGAACCAGAAGATGTTCGTCGTGGTTGTCGGCCTCGCGGAGAAGCGGCTCGGCCTCGTCGTCGACAGTCTGCGCGGTCAGCAGGAGGTGGTCATCAAGTCCGTCGGCTCGGTCTTCCGCAACACGCCGGGCATTGCCGGCGCGACCGAACTGGGCGACAAGCGGGCCGTCCTCGTCCTGGACGTCGGGGCCCTGATCGATGAGGCGACGCGTCGTTAGCGTCGGGAGGCGTGATGGCTGAAACGCGCGAAAGCGACGATCGAACCGCGGCGCCGGGGTCCGCCCCGGGGTCCGACACCCAGGTCGAACTCCTCGGTTTCATGCTCGCGGACGAGCACTACGCGCTCGACATCCTTGAAATCAAGGAGATCGTGCGCCTGCACGCGATCACCCCGGTCCCGCGCACGCCGCCCTGGATCAAGGGGATCGTGACCCTGCGCGGGGTCATCGTCCCGATCTTCGATCTGCGCGGCAGGCTCGGCCTGGCGGAGATCGAGCACGGACCGGAGACGCGGATCGTCATCGTCTACCGGGGCGAGGAGTTCGCCGGCCTGATCGTCGATCGCATCACGCAGGTCATGCGTCTGCCGGTCGAGAGCATCGAGCCGCCGCCGCAGACCATCGGCCAGGTCGAGGCGGAGTATCTGCGCGGCGTCGCGCGTTTTCGCGACCAGTTGGTGATCCTGCTCAACCTGGCCAGGGTCGTCGAGGCGGTGCCGTGAGCAAGGAGCAAAAGCGCGCGACGCGGATCATCCGCTGTCCGGCCTGCCAGCGGTACTACCGCATCGCCGCCGGGCCGCCGGCGCCGGGAACGCGCATGCGCTGCAGCAAGTGCGGCGAGGTCTTCTCGCTGGCGGCCGCGGCCTCGCCGGCCGGGGGGGCGGCCGTCGCGCCGGTCTCCGCGCCGGTTCCGGTTGCGACCGCACCGGTCTCCGATCTCGTACCCGTTCCCGCGCCTGCTGGCGCGCCCGCACCTACACCTACACCTACACCTACACCTACACCTGCACCTGCACCTGCTTCTGCACCTGCTTCTGCACCCGGCCGTGGTCGTGTCCTGGTCTCAACCGACGGCGCCGATTTCCAGGCCCTGATTGGCGAGGTGCTCGCCGCCGCGGGGTTCTCGCTCCGGGAGGCGCGCTCGGGCGAGGAGGCCTGGGAGGCGATCGGGAACTGGCGTCCCCACGTCGTGCTGCTCGATGTCGCCCTGCCCGGCATCCCGGCCTTCGAGTTGTGCGATCGCGTGCGCACCGACGGGGATCTGCGCGGAATCGGGCTGATCCTCATCGCCTCGGTCTTCCAGCAGACGCGGTACAAACGCGCCCCGACCAGTCTGTACGGCGCCGACGATTACATCGAGAAACACCACATTCGCGACTGGCTGCCGGAGAAAGTGGCGCGGTTGCTCCCGGCTGGCACGGCCGCCGCGGCGCCGGCAGAAGCCGCGGCCGTCGTCACGGCGCCACCAGCGGGGCCGGCGGACGAAAAGCGCCACGGCCTCATCGACGAGCGCGAGCAGGAGACGCTGATTCGCGAGGAACTCTACGGACCGCAGGGCCCGGGGCGCAAGGGGCTGGAGCGCCTGCACGAGCGTCTGCGGCGCTACGCGCGGATCATCATCTCCGACATCGCCCTGTACAACCAGGAACTCGTGGAGCGGGGAATCCGCGAGGGCACCTTCTCCACGTTGCTGGAGAAAGAGATCGCGGAGGGTCACCGGCTCTACCTGGTCCGTGTGCCTTCCTCGAGCGGTGGGGAGGACTTTTACCACGAGGCGGTGCGGGATTTCATCGACAAGCGCACGAGCGCGTATGGCGGTGGTCACGCCTCCCGGCCGCGGGGGAAGAAATGACCGCGCTCGAGCTCTTGCGGGAACAGCTCGCCTCTCCGGAGGACGAGGTCCGCCACGCGGCCGTCCAGGGCTTGCGCGACATCGGGCCGGAGGCGCTCCCGATCCTGATCGAGGCGCTCGGCGACTCCAGCTGGCGGGTGCGCAAAGCCGCGCTCGAGCTCGTGCTGCTGGCCCCCGCGACCGACAGCCTGCCCCTGCTGATCGCCGGGCTGCGGGACGAGGGCAACGCCGGCCGGCGCAACAGCTCGATGGAGGCCCTGGTGCGGCTGGGTCCGGCCGCGGTGCCGGCGCTTGCGCCCCTGGTCGCGGACCCTGACCCCGATTTGCGCAAATTCATCGTCGACGCCCTCGGCAACATCGATGTGCCGGCGGTGCCGGCGCTGTTGCGCGCGGCGCTCGAGGACCCCGAGGAAAACGTCTCCGCGGCGGCCGCCGAGTACCTTGGGCGGCGGCGCGACGCCGCCGCGGTCCCGGCTCTGCTCCGCCGTCTGGGCGAGCGCGGCGGCTGGCTGATGTTCGGGTGCCTGAAGGCGCTTGGCGAGATCGGCGACGCGTCGGCCGCGCCTGCCGTGACGGCGCTTCTCGGCGATCCCGGCCTGCGCAAGGCGGCGCTGGAGGCGCTCGGCAGGGTCGGGGGGGACCCGTCCGTGCCGCACCTGCTCGAGTCGCTCTTCTCCCGCGACCTCGGGCTGCGCCGCGTGGCCGCGCTGGCGGTGCACCGCATCCAGCCGCGCCTCGGGCCGGCCGCCGCCGCGTCGCTTGCTTCCGGGGTGCGCGCACAGTCCGACGACGAATTTTTGGAATTTCTCAGGGGAATGCTCGCCCGGGAAGATCGCCTGACGCGGGCCGCCGCGTCGACGCTGCTGCGGTTTGTGCCGGGCGCCCGGATGGTCTCGATTATTCTCGATGCCTTGCCGCAGGCCGCGGAGCAGGACCAGGAACTGTTCACGGGTGTGCTCGACGGGCTCCCGGATGCTGATCTGCCGCTGCTGGTCACCCACCTGCTCGATCCGTCGCCGGTCGTGCGCTTGCGCCTGGCCGGGGTACTCGGGCGCCGGGGATGCCGCGAGGCGGTGCCGCCGCTGCTGACCCTGCTCGGGGACGGCACCGGCCACGTCCGGGCCGCCGCCGCGACAGCGCTCGGCAGGATCGCCGACCCCGCGGCCGTGTCCCCGCTCGTGGGACTGCTTCGCGATCCCTTCCCCGATGTGCGGGAGGCCGGGATGGAGGCCATCGTGGCGATCGGCCGGGCCAGCCAGCCGGCTCTGGGGCTCGTGCTCGAGCTGCTCGAGCCGCATTTTTCCGCGGCTGAGGAAGAATTCGCGGCCGCGGCCGTACGGATCGCCGGCCGTCTCGGCGGCCGGGGGCTCATCGCGCGGCTCGGGAACGCCCTGCGGGATGCGCGGGGCGAGGTCAGGCGTGCCGCTGTCGAGGCGGTCGGGGCCGTCGGCGGGGCGGAGGCGGTGGTTGCCTTGCGGATCGCCCTCACCGACGAGGATGTGGCGGTGCGGCGCGAAGCGGTGCACCGGCTCGGCGCGACCCGCGAGGCCGCCGCGCTGCCGCTGCTGCTGCCGCTGCTGGGCGACGAGGATCTGTGGGTGCGGGTGCGCACGGTCCAGGCCCTCGGGGGCCTCGCTCACCCGGAGGCCTGGCGGGTTCTTCTTGCGACGGCTGTCGGCGACCCTCCCGGGCCGCGCCGCCTCGCCGCCATTCGGGCGCTGGGGGCCGGCAAGGTTCCCGGGAGCCTCCCCATCCTCACCGACCTCGCGGGCGCCGCCGACCGGGAGACGGGCATGGCGGCCATCGAGGCGCTCGGGGCGCTCGGCGACCCCGGGGCCCTCGAAGTGCTGCTCGCCCGTCTGGCCGACCCGGCCTGGGGGTTGCGCGCCGTGGCGGTGCGGGCGCTCGGCCCGTTTGCCGACGACCCGCTGGTTCGTGCCGCGCTGGCACGCGCCGCGGACGAGGACGCCGACCCGCTCGTGCGCTCCCTCGCCGGCCGCATGGTCGCGCCGGTCGCAGCCTCGTCGGCCCGGGTGTCGGGCCGGGACTAGGGCCGGGGTCGGATGCCGTGTATGGCTCCAGCGAACAGTCGGTGACGCTCGGGCCCGAGGAGTTCCGGCTCCTGCGGGACTTCATCAACGGGTTCTGCGGTCTCTGGTTCGACGACGACTCGGCCTATTTTCTCGAGCGGCGCCTGCAGCATCGCCTGCGCGAGCGTCAGCTCGGCTCGTTCCTGGACTACTATTACCTGCTCCTCTACGGTCCCGAGCGGGACGAGGAGCTGACGAAGGTCGTCGATGTCCTGACCACCAACGAGACCTACTTCTTCCGCGAGATGAACCAGCTGCATACGCTCACCGAGGAAATCGTGCCCGAGATCCTCCTGCGGCACGGGTCGCGCCGCCGGCTGCGGATCTGGAGCGCCGGGTGTTCCACGGGGGAGGAGCCGTACACGCTGGCGATCCTGCTGCTGGAGCTTTCGGCGCTCTCGGGCTGGACGATCGACATCTTCGCGAGCGACATCAGCCAGCGCGTGTTGCAGGCCGCGCGCCGCGGGGTCTACACGGCGTCCTCCTTCCGCTGCACGGACCCGGCCTACAAGGAGCGCTACTTCGAGCCCGTCGACGCGACATCCAGCCGCGTCGCGGAGCGGGTGCGCCGTCTCGTCACCTTCGGCCAGCTCAACCTGCTCGCCCCGGAGCAGTGGACGGTCCTCGGGCAGTTCGACGTCATCCTCTGCCGTAACGTGATGATCTACTTCAACAGCGACGGCAAGCGGAAGATGGTCGAGAATTTCCACCGCAAGCTCGACGACGGGGGATTCTTGCTGCTCGGGCACGCGGAGAGCCTGATGAACATCTCCACCGCGTTCACGCTGCGCCACTTCCTGCACGACATGGTCTACCAGAAGCCGGAACTCGCCGCGCGCAGGCCGGGCTGAGCGGGAGGGGGAAGCGCGAACATGCCGCTGAAGGTGCTCGTCGTCGACGACTCGGCCTACCACCGGCGCACGCTCACGCGCATTATCGCCGCCGCGCCGGAGTTCGAGGTGGTCGGCACCGCGAGCGATGGCGAGGAGGCGATCAAGAAGGTCGTCACGCTCCAGCCCGATCTGCTGACGCTGGATCTGGAGATGCCGCGCATGGACGGCTTCACGTTCCTGCGCTGGCTCATGAAAACCGCGCCGCGCCCGACGCTTGTCGTCTCCTCGCGCGAGAGCAACAAGAGCGTGTTCCGGGCGCTCGAACTGGGCGCCGCGGACTTCGTGCTCAAGCCGGTGAGCTACGCCTCGGAGGTGCTCGGCCAGATCGAGGGCGAGGTCATCGCCAAGCTGCGCGCGATCGCCACCGCCCGTCCCGACAAGCTCGCCATGCGCGCCATGCGCCAGGCCGCCGTGGCGCCGCCGCCGGAGGCCGTCGGCCGCCCCGAGCGCAAGAAGATCGTCGCGCCGGCCGTGGCGGGCCGCTACCGCTGCGTGGCGATCGGGGCTTCCACCGGCGGCCCGCCGGCGCTGCAGCAGGTGCTCGCGGCGCTCGCTGCCGATCTGCCGGCGGCGGTGGTCATCGCCCAGCACATGCCGGAGGGCTTCACGCGGATGTTCGCCGAACGCCTCGACCGCATCGTCGGACTGCGCGTCAGGGAGGCCGCGGGGGAGGAGGAGTTGACCCCCGGCCTGGTACTGCTCGCTCCCGGGGGGAAAAACCTCACGGTGCAGGCGGGGATGGGCGGCCGGTTCTTCGCCCGGCTCGAAACGCCGGCGCCGACCGACCGGTATGTCCCGTCGGTCGACAAGCTTCTGGCCACGGCCGCGGCGGCTTACGGCAGTCGGCTGGTGACCGTGGTGCTGACGGGGATGGGCGACGATGGCGCGCTCGGCACGCGCGCCGCCCGCGACGCCGGGGCGCTGACCGTCGCCGAGGCGGAGGAGTCCTGCGTCGTCTTCGGGATGCCGCGGGAGGCGATTCGGACGGGGGCGGTGCAGCGGGTGTTGCCGTTGCCCGAGATCGGGACGTTCATCGCCCGCGAAGTCAGCTTCTCCTGAGCGGACGGCTGCACCGGACGCGCGGCTGCGGAAGTTGCCTGCGGGCCGGAACCGGTGTAAACTGACGACAAGGTAAAAACCAGACGGGTGTGAAGATGACGAATCACGAAGAAAAAAAGAATTTGCTCATGCGCGGGCAGGAGTTTCTCCAGCTCTACCGCAAGGTGGAGGGCTTCACGCAGGAGTTGATGAAGGAGAACGAGCGGCTGCGCTTCCGGGTCGCCTCGCTCGAACAGGAGCAGTCCGTCGCGCCCCGGGTGCCCGTCGAGGAGGTGCTCAACCTCAAGGGTCGCGTCGAGCAACTCGAGGCCGAGCGCGAGGCGCTGGTGCAGCGCTACAAGCAGGTCGAGCAGGAGAATCTCGATTTCGCCAATCGCTATCTGGAGATCGAGGAGGAGAACAACAACCTCGCCAATCTCTATGTCGCAAGTTTTCAGCTGCACTCCACCCTGGACTTCAAGGAAGTGGTGCAGATCGTGATGGAGATCGTCATCAACCTGATCGGCGCGGAGAAATTCGGGCTGATGCTGCTCGACGAGCGCAAGGGGGATCTCTATGCGGTCTCCAGCGAGGGGGTCGAGCGCGAGCAGATCCCGCACGTCAAGCTCGGCGAGGGGACGATCGGGCGCGTGGCGCAGGCTGGCCAGCCGTGGGTCGCCGAGGGGCGGACGCCCGACCAGGTCACGATGACCGAGCCCCAGGTGGTGATCCCGATGCGCATCAAGGACCAGTTCATCGGGGCGATCGTGATCTACGCCATGCTCGAGCAGAAGCTGAGCTTCTCGTCGCTGGACCACGAGCTGTTCAATCTTCTGGCGGGCCACGCCGCGACGGCCCTCTTTGCCTCGAAGCTGTACTCGGAGTCCGAGCGCAAGTTGGGGACGATCCAGGGTTTCCTGGAGCTGCTCAAGCATTAAGGCTGACCACGAAGCGGGCTGGTCGAAGGTCAGAGGGGGGACGATGGCGAAATTCCGCTGCCTTGTCGTTGAGGACTCGCCGACCATGCGCCAGTTGGTCGTCTTTGCGCTCAAGCGGGTTCCCGAGCTGGAGATCATCGAGGCCTCCGACGGCGTCGACGCGCTGAAGAAGCTGCCGGGGCAAAAAATCGATCTCGTGCTGACCGACATCAACATGCCGATCATGGACGGGCTCAAACTGGTCAGCCTGCTGAAGAGCAATCCGCTCTACCGCGAGATCCCGGTGGTGATCATCACGACCGAGGGTGCCGCGGAGGACCGGGACAAGGGTCTCGCTCTCGGGGCGCGTGCCTACATCCCGAAGCCGATCCAGACCAACGCGCTGCTCAAGGTGGTCCGCGAGATACTCGGTTTGTAGCAGGCCGCTGAACATGACCCATCTGCTGCGGTGTGTTTCTTGCCCCGTTCCGGCTGCGGGGTCCTGAGGCGGCGGACCTCCGCCGCGTTCGCCCCGTTCCGCCGATGGAGGCCTCCCCTTCGCGCCACCCCTCCACCGGCCAAGTTCTTCGTGGCGGTGAGTTTCCGTGCAACACGCGGCCGTCCAGAGGGGGCGGCAGGTCGTCTTGTCCGGGGGAACTTTTCGTGAGGTGCCCGGTCTAATGTCAGTGACGAACGACGTGCCGGGATCCGGAGCCGGCGATGGTGAGCGCCAGCTGGTGGAGGCCGCCAGACGCGGCGATGAGCGGGCGTTCGAGGCGCTGGTGCTCAAGTACCAGGATCGGATTTATCGCCTCATCCAGCGCCTGGTCAGCGGCTCGGACGTGATTGACGACCTTGCGCAGGAGGTGTTCATCAGGGCCTACCGCTCGCTCGGCGACTTCAAGGGGGAGTCGTCGCTGTACACCTGGCTCTACAAGATAGCGCTCAACCTCTGCCGCAACCACTACCGGACGCGGGGGAGGAGGCCGGCGCACGAGGAACTCGATGAAGCGGATGGCGCAGTCGGGATGGAAGCCGCGGGGGGGACGCCGGAGGACGAGGTTTTTCGCAGGGAGTTCTGGGACCACTTGCGGCTGGGGCTCGACGAGTTGCCGGCAGAGCAGCGGGAGGCGGTCGTGTTCTGCGATCTGGAAGGGATGAGCTACGAGGAGATGGCCGGCGTGATCGGGGTGCCGATCGGGACGGTGCGCTCGCGGATTTTCCGGGGGCGTCGCGCGCTGCAGGAGCGGCTGGCTCCGTTCCACGCCGCGCGCGCGGGCGCTCAGGGGAGGGCGACGTGAACGACGCGCGGTGCGAGGAGTATCATGAGTTGGTGTCGGCGTTCGTCGACGAGCGTCTGGACGGGCCGGACCTGCTGCGCCTCGAAACCCATCTCGAAGCCTGCGGGGGCTGCCGGACGTTCGAGCGCGAGTTGCGGCACTTCAAGGAGTTGCTCCCGGCGGTCGAGGCGTTCCGTACGCTGCGCCGGCCGCCGGCCGGTTTCGCCGCTCTGGTCGCGGCCCGCGCCGTCCGGGAGCAGGGGGCGCTGACCGTGCCCTTCCCTGCAGCTCGCGCGCGCGGCCGCTGGGTCGGCATGGTCGCCGCCGCCGCCGCGGCGGCGCTCTTTTTCGCCTGGTCCTGGCAGCGGCTGCTGCCGGTCGGCTCGCCGGAGCAGAAGTTCGCCGCACGCTCGTTCTCCCCGGGGGTGGAGGTGGCGGAGGCGGGCAGCATGGACACCTGGATGCGCGAGCACGCGATGCTCGCGCGCGAGAGCACGTTGCTCGGGCACGCAGAGGAAGCCGAGTTCGCGAGCTTCAACGCCGGCGCGGTCGCGGGGCGCTAGGGTTGCTCGTGGACACCCTCCGGCTCCGTGTCGCCTGCGGGCTCGTGGCCGCGCTCGTGCTGTCGTCGGGCGTCGGGGCGTCCGCGCAGGGTGTCGAGGGGCTCCTGCCGCCGCCGGCGCCCGCCTCCTATCGCGGCCGCAAGGTCGTGATCGACTTCACGCGCAGCGGACCGCAGGTGACCAGCATGAGCATTCTCTGCCGACCCGGGGGGTTCGAGCGCCGCGAGATGCACGCGACCCGCGGCATCCTCGTGATCGATGGCGAGTCCTCCTGGCAGTACCTCCCCGAGCGGGGCGTGGTGCTCAAGCGTCCCTCGAAGGGCGAAGGCGGCGAGGTGATGCGGCCCGAGCAGTTGCAGCAGGCCCTCGCGAGCTACGACGTCCGGGTGGTGTCCTCCGCACGGGTCGCCGGTCGGCAGAGCCGCGCCATCGAGTTCACCCCGCACCAGGTCGGCAGCCGCCCCCGGCGCCTGGTCTGGGTCGATGTCGAGACCGGCCTGATCCTCAGGACCGAGGTCTACGGCAGCGAGAACAGCCGCCTCTCCTGGCTTTCGGTCTTCGAGGAACTGGAGTACCACCCGGCGCTCGACGCCGCGGCCTTCAGGATGCAGGTGCCGGCGGGTGTCCGGGTCGTCGAATCCGGGGCCGAGCCGTGCCTCGAACCCGCGGCCGCCGAGAGCCTCGCCGGCCTCCCGGTCGCCCTGCCGGACTATCTGCCGGAGGGCTTCGTGCGCCAGTGCATCCGGGCGCGCCGCGAGAGCGGCTACGGCGAAGTCCAGGTCGTCTTCGGCGACGGCCTGAGCATGCTCTCCCTGTTCGAGAGCACCAGCTTCCGCGAGGCGGAGCAGGACCCCGGGCCCGCCCCGCCGGTCGCCCTCGGCGGCTTCACGGGCCGCTGGCACGATCTCGGGCGGGTGACCGGCATCTCCTGGCACGCGCCGTGGGCCCACCTGGCGCTGCTCGGCGAGCTCTCGCGATCCGAGATGCAGAAGGTCGCCGGGTCGGTGCGCACGCACACGGAACTTTCCGCTCCCCCCGCGCATCAATAGCGGTTGTCGGGGGCGGTCCTCGACCGTCGCTACAACCAAGGGAGGCGCTGGAGCTGATGGGCACCGCGGTTAAAACAACGTTCTTGCTGGGGCTGCTCACCGTCTTTTTGGTGGGTCTCGGCAGCGCGTTCGGCGGGCGTGGCGGGATGGTCCTGGCCTTCGGGCTGGCTATCGTGATGAACCTCGGCAGCTACTGGTTTTCGGACCGGATCGTGCTCGCGATGTACCGGGCGAAGGAACTCGGCCCCGCCGAACATCCCGAGCTGCAACGGGCGGTGCGGCGGATCGCGCAGTCCGCGGGGTTGCCGATGCCGCGGCTTTTTGTCGTGCCCCAGCCGGGCCTGAACGCCTTCGCCACCGGCCGCAACCCGGAGCACGGGATCGTCGCGGTGACCGAGGGGTTGCTCGCGCACCTCGACGGTCCGGAACTCGAGGGGGTGCTGGCCCACGAGCTGGCCCACGTGAAAAACCGCGACATCCTCGTCAGCGCCATCGCCGCCACGCTGGCCGGCGCGATCATGCTCGTTGCGGACATGGCCCGCTGGGCGAGCATCTTCGGCGGCCGCGACAGCGAGGAGGGCGGCAACCCGCTGGCGCTGCTCGTGGCCGCGATCGTCGCCCCGCTGGCGGCGCTGGTGATCCAGATGGCGATCTCCCGCTCGCGCGAGTACCAGGCCGACGCCACCGGCGCGCGGCTGCTCGGCAGCGGCGCCGGGCTGGCCAGCGCCTTGGAGAAACTCTCGGCCGCCTCGCGAGTGCTCCCCGTCGAGGCAGTCCCGGCGGCGAGCCATGTCCTGATCGTCAACCCGCTCTCCGGCAAGGGCCTGTTCTCGATGTTTTCGACCCACCCGCCGATCGAAGAGCGCATCGCCCGGCTGCGCCGGTTCCGGCGCGGCGAAACATAATTTCGGCAACCCAAAGGAGAGGACACTTCGATGGAAATGACCACGTCCTTCCGGCGCCGGCTGACGCTCGGCGCAGTGGCGGCCGCCTCGCTGGCCGCCGGCATGGTGCTGGCCTCGCGACTCAACCTGACCGCCCCCACCCGCGCCGCGGGCGAGCGGGAGGGCGCACCCCAGAGCGC
>Ga0315271_10001096_pt1 | contig 16083 bp, 15 predicted proteins | sample C3_top_MG_FD_204664 | JGI IMG/M metagenome (GOLD analysis project Ga0315271, IMG submission 204664) | Sediment microbial communities from Yellowstone Lake, YNP, Wyoming, USA - C3_top | ecosystem: Environmental > Aquatic > Freshwater > Lake > Sediment | place: USA: Wyoming | collected 2017-08-01 | reverse complement strand
GCGATCCGCCAGACCACCAGCTGGCGCCTTATGAAGGTGAAGGAGGCCACGGTCATGGCCACGGCGTTGAGGAGCAGGGCCGTGGCCATGGCCACGTGGATCTCGATGCCGAGCGCGGTGAAGACCGGGATCAGGATGAAGGCCGCCCCCACGCCCGCGATGGTGAGCAGCGCCGTGAAGAAGAACGTGACCGCGCCGGCGATGACGGCGATCATGGCTCTCGGTCAGGCGAGCGGCCTTGGTCCGCGTGCGTCATTGGTCCTACCGGTAGCCCGAGCATGGAATGCAGACGGGCTGGCCCCCCTGATACCGGACGTAGCGCTCGAAGACGTACTCGTGGCACACCGTGCAAAGCGACTTGTTGAATGAGCCCTTGGGGGGCTGGTACTGGAACTCGGGCCGCTCGGTGACGGCGTAGACGGAGTCGTCGGGCTGGCTCAGCGTCCAGGCGATGACCTCGGACGTGGCCTCGGAAGGGATCTTGGACGGCTCCACGCCCTTCTTCCGGAAATCGAAGAACTGGAAGCGGCCGAACTCGTCGAGGAACGTCGGCTTCAGAACGTAACGGACGGCCGTCTTCCCCGGATACCAGAAGGTGGCTGCCAGCTTGCCCCAGCTCGTCTTCTCCATCAGGGTCTTGCCGAAGGTAGCGCCGGTCGCGGCCTGGATTCCGTCCATCAGGCAGGTCTGCGGGTGGCCTTCGCCCAACTCGCAGATGACATGGAGCGTGTGGTCCTTTTCTCGAGGCACCCCGAGCCGCTCCAGGGCCAGGAGCCCCATCCGGTAGCCCAGCGGCATGAAAGGGCAGCGGTGCCCGTGGAAATCGAACGCCCATTCGGGGGGTGAATAGCGCGGTGATGGTTCGGTCATGATGGTCTCCTGTCGGTGTGCAGCCTTGGCCTCAAGGCTCGGGAGGCGACCTCGAAGCCGCAGTGGCTCGGGAGGCCGGCTTGGGAGCAGGATGGGGTGGGCGCGGCCGATTGCCTGTTATCGTTTATCGTCGATAGACGATAGCACACCTGTCAATCGCGGGACCCCGCACCAGCAGACCGAGCGGGTATCCGACAGGCGACATTTTGTTCAGGAAGCGGGACGCTGGTCCGTGTGTCGATGTTGGAGGACGCGGCTTAGAGCCGAACTTCCGTCGCTGCTACGATAGAGGCGCGCTAGTCTCCGCCATGTCCACCACCGAGTTGATCGAGCGTATCAAGGCCCTTCCGCCGCGCGAGCTTGCGGCGGTCGAGGCCTACGTGCGGGCTCTGCCAAGCGCGGGTGCTACGCCCGCCGCTGAGGTCTCCGACCCGCTCGCTGCGAGGATCGTCGCCCGTCGAGAGCGCCTGCGGGCAAAGTTCGGCTCGTTTTCTGTTCACGACGATATTCGCGAGCTCCGCGAAGACGGTCCACGCTAGGACGCTCCGGTGCGGTTCGTCCTCGACGCCAACCTGGTTGGGGACTGGTTTCTACCCGGGCAACAGACCGCGGCCACCGATGCCGTCTTCCATGCCTACCGGGCGTCTTCTCTTCAGTTCGCGGCGCCCGAGACGTTGGCCGTCGAGTTTGCCCATGCCCTCGGGAAACAATTGCGACGAGGACTCCTCACTCCGGGCGACGCCGAGGAAATCTGGACCGACTTCAGGGCTCTTCCGATTGACCTGCGGCCCGTTGGTGATCTCATTGCCGCCGCCTTCCGACTCGCCACGGACCATCATGCGGTCGTGTATGACGCACTGTACGTGGCCCTTGCCGAAACGGAGGGCGTCTCCGTCTTGACGTCTGACGGTCGAATGCGGAATGCGTTCCTGCCTCTCGATCGTGTGACGCTCGTGGTCGACCTGCGGCTGTAGGGCCGTACAGTCGCCCCACCTGTCCCCTTGGAAGGCTCCGCTTCGCGGACTCTCTCAGAGCAAAGTCGCCGGGGCTCGTGCGATGAACCAGCCGCGTGGCGAGGCGCGAGGACCCTCATGCGCACAGAGTCGCGAGATTGCTTCAGGCCCAGCGAAACGACGGGGCCTTCGCAATGAGGGAAAGCCTACGCAAGACGTGCGCGGCGGGGGCAGGCTTCCGCAGATCTTGCCGCCGAGACTGCGCAGGAGTTTCCATCCACTGCACTTCGCGGGTGGCACTGGTCCTGCAATTCCATTCGTGTGTGAGTGGCCTCGCCTCGAGTTGGCGCACATTATTCGTGCCCTTGTTTCTTGCCTTCGGGTGCTCTCGGTCGGTAGCGCCGCCGGAGGTCGCCGCGGGGCAGTGCCAAAGCTGCCACCAGGGACTCGAGCGGGCTTCCGCGTCTCACGATGGCTGCGTCTCGTGCCACGGGGGCGACGCGAAGGCCACGACAGAGGCCGCCGCTCACCAGGGTCTGCTCGGGCTCTCGAATCCCTCCTTCCCCGGGCGTTGGGAGAAGGGCTGTGGCCTTTGCCACAAGCACGAGCTCGAGCGCATGAAGAGTAACCAGATGTTCACCAACACCGGGATGATCGGCCAGATCCAGGCAACCTGGGAAGGCGAGCGTCCGGGCGTCGTGTACTCGGCGAGTGAGGGCCCAACTTTCGGGACCGACGGCAAGCCGCTCAACCACACCGCGGTGACTCAGCTCGACAACGTCTCCGGCGACCTCTACCGGAAGTTCTGCGCTCGCTGCCACGTGGCGCGGAGGAACGAGGCGCTCGATGGCGCCGGGCACCCGGCGGGATGCGCGGCTTGCCACTTCTCGTATAGCGAGGGCGCCACCTACCGGGGCGGCGATCCCACCATGAAGGGCAAGAGCCCGAACAGCGCCACCCATGCGATGCAAGGCCTGCCGCCGATGCAGGCATGCGCTCAGTGTCACCATCGCAGCGGCCGTCACGCGCTTTCCTACCAGGGACTGTACGACGGCAACAACGGCCTCGTCCCGACGAAGAACGGCATGCCCGGCCCGGTACCCGGAAGCGATGAGCGATCCTTCTCGCACGCCGCACCCGATGTCCACTTCCTCGCGGGGATGGAGTGCATCGACTGTCACACCTCGCGCGAGGTCATGGGCGAGGGCTACGCCTCGAAGGACATGCGGGGCCAGCTCGAGATCCGCTGCGAAGACTGCCACGGGGACAGCCTGAAGCCGCCGCGCTTCGTGACCGTCTCGCGCGAAAGCGACCGGCCCCTGATCGAGTCGCGCCAGTACGGCTTCCCCATCCGCCCCGGCTTCAAGATGGCCCTCACCTCCAGGGACCGGCCGTACTCCAACGTGTTCGAGAAGGACGGCCAGGTCGTGCTCGCGACCAAGCGAGCGGGGAAGCTCCTGAAGAGCCCGGTGATCACGGGCACGGCCGAGCATCGTGTGGCCGGCCATGAGCGGATGGAATGCGCGACCTGCCACTCGCGCAGCGTCGTGCAGTGTTACGGGTGCCACACCGCCTACGACAAGCGCAGCACGGGCTGGGACTTCGTGGAGGATCGCGAGACCCCCGGCGAGTTCAGCGAGACCGAGGACTACCGCACGCTCTATCCGTTTCCGCTGGCCCTGAACGAGCATGGCCGCATCTCGCCGGTGACACCGGGCTGTCAGACCTTCGTGACCGTGATCGAGGCCGACGGCAGCCGCTCGAAGGACGAGGCGGTGGCGAACTACAAGGGAAAGCCGCAGCTTCGCTTCGCGCCTTTTTTCGGCCACAACACCGGCTCGCGCGCGGTGGGCTGCACGGAGTGTCACGGCAACCCCGCGTTCCTGGGCTTTGGCCAGAGCCTGCTCGAGCAGGGCAGCGTGAAGAGCACGATGCTCTGCGAGAAGAATGACAAGAAGGCGCTCGACGGATTCCTCGCGATGGACCGCGGGCGGGTGGTCTCTCATGCCGCGATCACACGCACGGGGGCGCGGCCGCTCCAGCACGACGAAGTGCGCCGCGTGTTCGCGGTCAACCTGTGCCTGGTCTGTCACGAGACCGGCAAGGACCCGATCTACCTCAAGAAACTCGACTATGCCGCTTTACAAGATCCTCTTCATCGCCGCCTGCTGGCTGCTCGCTAGCCCCGCGCAGGCCGGGGTGGCCGAGGCGAACTGTCTCGGCTGCCATCCCACAGCGCGACCGGCTCTCTCCGGGCCGATGTCGACGCGTGCTTCGGAGCGGGCGTTCGCTCATCGCGCCTTCGGCAAGGCGGAGGGCGACCGCTTCTTCGAGGCCTCCTGCAGCGGCTGCCACGTGTCCGCCTGCAGCGACTGCCACGGAAGCGAGCCCCACCGGAACGGAAAGCCCAAGGACGACGCCTGCCTCGGCTGCCATCGCGGCTACTTCGTGGGCTGGGACTACTACGGCCGGGCCCCCCGCGAGGACCACGCCCGCTACCAGCGCGGGGCGGTGGCAAACGGCGAGCCGCTCCTGAAGATGCTGCCGGACGTGCACCGCGAGCGCGGCATCACCTGCGCCGACTGCCATCCCATGCAGTCGCTGCATGGAGGCAAGGCGGCGGCCCGGACCTGCGCCGATTGTCATCCCAATCCCTCGCGAAGCGTGCCCGAGCATTCGTTCGACCCTCACATGACGAAGATGGAGTGCGTGGCCTGTCACGCGGCATGGGCGCCGCAGGAATACGGCACGTTCCTCATTCGGCCGAAGACGTCCGAGCAGCAGGAGGCCTTCGCGGCGCTCCCCTCGGTTGGACCGTGGAAGAAAAGCGCCTACCTCAGACGCCAGGATGCGCCGCCGTTAGGGCTCAACCAGCGCGGGAAGGTGTCCCCCATCCGCCCGCAGTTCATCCTCTTCGCGACCGATCCGAGCCGCGGCTGGGAAAACAAGCTGCTCTCCGCGGAGTGGAAGGCCTTCTCGCCTCACACCATCAGGCGCGGCACGGTGACGTGCAGCGGCTGTCACGACTCGCCTCGACGCTTCCTGCTGGAAGCCGACGCGGACCGTCTCCATCTCCTCGACCAGGACGGCCTCTCGCTGCGCTCGTTCTGGAGCCAGACCGGGCAGAGCGTGATCAATGGTTCCTTCTTTCCCCCGGATCGTCATACGCTGATGAACCGCAAGACGCCGGAGTACGTGCGTCAGTACCTGAGACAATGGCAAAACCTGCTCGAACACGAAGGTCCGCCCTCCAAGCGCTGATCCTCTCCGTGCTGGGAGGGTTCGGCCTGTGGCGGTTTCTCACCCCGCGCGGGAGACGCTCGTCCCGCGAGCCGATCGCGGTTTCGGCCGCAGACGTGCCGGCGGACGGCGCGCTCGTCCTGCCCCGGCAGCGCTGCGCGGTGGTGAGGAAGGACGACGCGATCCTGGCCCTCGATCTCACCTGCCCCCACCTCGGCTGCACGGTGAACGCCACCCCGCAGGGATTCGCCTGCCCTTGTCATGGCAGCCGCTTCAAGAGCGACGGCGAGGTCGTCGAGGGTCCCGCGGCTCGCTCGATGAAGCGCCTGAGCGTCGAAGACCGCGGCGGCGTTCTCTCGATCTCGCGTGAGGAGGGCTGATGGTCAAAGCACTCCTGAAGCACCTCTTCCCGCGCCGGGTCCTGGAGAGCAATCTGCGGATCAGTTACACCTTCGGCCTGGGCGGGCTCGCCTTGACCACGTTGCTGCTGCTCACGGGCAGCGGCCTGCTGCTCCTCTTCTACTACTCGCCTTCGCCGGAGAGGGCGCACGGCTCCATCCAGTTCCTGGAGATCGACGTGTGGGGCGGCGGCTACCTGCGCAGCCTGCATCGATTGTCGTCTCACGCGCTGCTGGTGCTCATCACGCTGCATGCGCTGCGGGTGATCCTCACCGGCGCCTTCAAGCGGCCGCAGAGACTGAATTGGATCGTCGGCTGGCTGTTGCTCTTCCTGGCCGTGTCGGCGGCGTATACGGGGTACCTGCTGCCCGCCGACCAATTGGCGTACTGGGCCACCCAGACCGGGATGGAACTGCTGCGGACGCTGCCCATGGGCGGCGTGGTCCGGTCGCTGCTGGTGCCCGACACGGTCGGCGGGCCGCTGTCCCTGCTCCGCTTCTACGCCCTTCACGTCGTGTTGGTGCCGGTCGCGATGCTGGCCCTGTCGATGCTCCACTTCTTCATCATTCGCAGGCAGCGCGGACTCTTGCCCTACGGCGCCGCGAGCGGCTACGTGAGCAGCACGCCGCACCTGTTCCGGCTCGTCACGCTGGGTTTCGTGCTGTGCACGGCGGTGCTTCTGCTGGCGGCAGTCTTCATTCCCGCGCCGCTCGAGCTGCCGGCGGATCCGGCACACGCGCCGAATCCGGCGAAGTCGGCGTGGTTCCTGCTCTGGATCCAGGAGCTTGTCAGCTACTCCACCTCCGCCATCTACGTGGCGCTGGCGCTGGTCGCGATGTTCGTGTCCCTTCCGTGGCTGCCCGTCCCCAAGTTGGAGCGCGCGGTCTGGTTCCCTCGCGAGCACCGCCCGATTGCGATCCTGGTGCTCGCGGCGTGCGGCTTCATCCTCACCCTGACCTTGGTAGGCCTTTTCATGCGGGGGCCCAATTGGGGTTTCGTCTCGCCGTTCTGATTTCGGCCTCGCTCCTGCTTTCCGGCTGCGTCAGGTCGAGGTCTGCGGCGCAGGCACGCGAAGGGTGCGGGTCCTGTCATGCCGCGCACTACACCGAGGCCGGAGCCTGCGTCGATTGCCATCGCGGGCAGCCATCGGCCGCACGCAAGGAACTGGCCCACGCGCGGCTCCTGAGCGGCCGGGCCGCCGAGCACGCTCTGACAAGCGGAAAGGCGGTGAGCGAGGGACGAAGGCTCGTCGAGGCGGCGGCCTGTCGCCGGTGCCACACGATCGGCGGCCTTGGCAACAAGCTGGCCACGAACCTCGACGGCGTGGCCTGGAGGCGAGAGCAACGGGAGCTGATGACCTCGATCACGAAGCCGGTCGAGAACATGCCGGTGTTTGGCTTCGACCGCGGCCAGTCCGAGGCGCTGATCGCGTTCCTGCTCAGCAGCGCGCGGCCGAACGCGGCCGAGGAAGCCTACCGGGTGCAGTTCGTCCGCGACCCCACCCGCGCGCCGTCGACGTTCGACGACAAGTGCGGCGGCTGCCATCGGCTGCTCACGTCCCTCGGCCCTCGGGGGTCCGGGAGACAGGCACCGAACCTCTCCGGACTCTTCACCTCCTTCCATCCAAAGACCGCGCCGGGAGAGGTTCAGTGGTCCGAGAAGGCCCTGACGGATTGGGTCTCCAACCCGCGCGCGCTGCGGCCTGCCGCCATCATGCCGCCCGTCTCCCTGAACGCAACCGAGCTTCAGCAGGTCCTGGAGTCGATTCGGGGTTCCGGAACCTCGGCACGCTGAACAGAGGCCCCTGCGCGCGGGCGGGGGTCTTACTCGAGCACGGGCAACGGGATCAGCAGCGAAGCCGCGATCGAAGCTGCCGACGCCAACAGGCACAAGATCGCGATGACGACGTGATTCGTCCGCTCGGGCTTGAGCGGATCGAGGACGCGCGCCACGAACCACCCGCCCACGAGGCCGCCGAGGTGCGCCCAGTTGTCGACGCCTCTCACCATCAGGCCGAAGATCATGAAGTAGACGACGTTCCTCCAGGCCCACTGCCGGAGGTTCGACGAGGCGGTCCGCTGGCCGTAATAGAGGAGCGCGCCCCACAGGCCCATGAGTGCCGCGGAGGCGCCGAGGGTGAACATCCCGTAGCCCGGAAAGACGCCGAGCGGTCCGCGCAGAATGGGCGCCGCCCAGAGGATCGCGACCGGCGCGGTCGAACTCATGACGAAGCCCGCGATCGATCCGAGGACGTAGAGGATGACGGTGCGACCGGGGCCGTACAGCTCTGCGACCTGCGGTACGAGGATCCGCACCCAATACATGTTGAAGAAGATGTGGATCAGGCTTCCGTGCAGCCATCCCGCCGACAGCACCGTCCACCAGCGGCCGTCCTGCCATACCGGATAGATGCCCGAAGAGCCCATGCGCCGCCCCGCCTCCATGCTTGGAGACAGGAGGTTCAATCCCTGAAAGCCGATGCCTGACGGGTCGAGCGCCAGCGAAAGGCCAAAGGCGAGGACGCAGAGTGAGAGGATCAACGGTCCGAATCCGAGATCCGCTCCCAGGCCACGCAGCCGTGACGCGAAACCGAAGAGGCCGGGGTTGCGCGCGCCGCAATGGAAGCAGGTCTCGTCCGATACCCCGGTCAGGAGGCCGCACGAGCGACAAAGCACCGACCCGCTTCGCTGACGTCCAAACATTCAGCTACATAGTCTCAGGCCGGGGGCGCAAACGAGAAGACGATGAAGGCCCTCGAGGCCACCGTCCGATTCCCGCGGGTCACGGGACGGAACTTCCATTGCCGCAACGCGGCCGCCGCGGACGGATCGAAAGGCGAGGCCGGTCCCACGACCCGGATGGTGAGGACGACGCCGCGGTCGGAGATGTCGGCGGCCATGACGACCTTGCCGCTCCCGACGACGACGTTCGGGGGATACGCGGGTGCGGTCACCGACGTGGGCCAGGGAATGTCGTCCGGCGCCGTCGTTTCCTTGTAGCGGGGGGCTGAAGGGGCCGCGAAGTTCAGCACCGGCGGCCGGAAGAAGCCCAACACCAGCACGCGGCTCGGGACGGCCCGACCATCGCTTGCCGCCGCCTCGAATCGCCAGGAAGGCAACGCATCTCGCAGCATGGCCCCATAAGGAGCCACGTCCTGGACAATGTCGGCGCGCGTGATCTCACCCTTTTCGTCGAGGCTGACGTCGAACGCGGCGATGCCACCGGACTGCACGTTCCAGGGTGCGGGCGCCAATTCAGCCGACATCAGACGCGGGGGACCATCCTCGGCCATGACGTTCGAGGCGGCGAGAAGACCCGCCACCAGCAGGCAGGAAAACGTACGCATGATCGGCCTCCTTCACGACAGAAACACCTCTGTCGCGGCTCGAATTGTACTGCCGTGCCCTTGAGCGGGACGGCGGTTTGGACAAACGTCCGTCAGGCCACGAACCGCCCCACCCGGGATTCCGGCTGCGGCGCCCGTAACCCGAAACGGCTCAGCACAATGCCTTCCTCTCGCCCTCCCTTGCCGAGAGGCACCACTCTTGCTTTGTTCGAGGGGTGTGAATTCCCTCGCCCTCATTCTTCTCGCCGCGGCGATCGGCGCCTCCCCCTCTGAGAGCGCTCCGAAATCGCAGCCACGCGTCGACCCGGTCCTCCAACTCCAGGTTCTCCTCGATCGCGCCCACTTCTCGCCCGGCGAGATCGACGGGCAGAGAGGCAGCAACCTGCGGGCAGCGATGGCCGCCTACAACCGACAGCGCATGAAAGCGGTGAGCGCGAACGAGGCGGCGGTCGTCGTGTCCCTGGTCAAGGCGGATGGCGAACCCATCGTGGTCGATTACACCATCACCAAGGAGGACGCCGCCGGTCCCTTCGTCGACATTCCACCCGACCTGATGGATCAGGCGAAGCTCAAGACCCTCGGCTACTCTTCGGCTCTCGAAGCCCTGGGCGAGCAGGCCCACGCCTCACCCCTGCTCCTCCAGAGACTGAATCCCGGGAAGAAGTTCGAGCCTGGCGACGTGATCCGGATTCCGAACGTACATCGCGCGGCGGCAGGCAAGGCCGCGCGCGTCGTGGTGAGCATGAAAGATCACTCGGTCACGGCGGTGGACGCCGAAGACCAGGTTCTCGCCCGGTACCCGGCGACCCTCGGCAGCAGCAAGGATCCCCTTCCCCTCGGCGACTGGAAGATCAACGGGGTGAAGCGCGATCCGACCTACGCCTACAACCCGGAACTCTTCTGGGATGCGAAGGCGGACCAGGCGAAGGCCACACTCCCCGCCGGGCCCAACAGTCCGGTCGGGGTGGTGTGGATCGACCTCTCGAAGGAGAACATGGGCATCCACGGGACTCCTTCGCCGGCGCTCGTCGGCAAGCTCCAGTCGCATGGGTGCATCCGTCTCACCAACTGGGACGCGAGCGAACTCGCGGCCATGGTGGCGCCGGGCATGCCCGCGCTGCTGACGAAGTAGGCTCATGAAATTCTCCGTCTTCGTCCTCGGCTTCCTCACTGGGACACTCGCCACCTATCTCATCCTGACCCGCCTCTGGTGGCCGGATGTCCGACTCGAGGCCGCGCATGCCACCCTGCCGGTGATCGCGAGCGTCGCTCCTTCGCCGCCGCCTGCGGCGTTCGTCCCGCCGGAGACACCCACGCCGGAAGTCCCGTCGGAGTTGATCGCGGTGTCGCCGCCTTTGCCTTCGCCCCCAGAGCCGATGCCGAGCCCGCTTCCCTCCGAGACCGTGACTTCACCGGCTCCGCCAGTCGAGGTCAAGACCCTCGACCTGCCGCTTCTGCAGACGGATCTCGACCGGTTGCGCATGCGGAACCTGCTGATACCCGTCCAGGGCATCGAGAGAAAGAACCTCCGCGATACCTTCACCGACGACCGCAGTGGTCAGCATCATCAGGCGATCGACATCATGGCCGCGCGGGGGACGCCGGTGCTCGCGGCCGGCGACGGACGCGTGGAGAAACTCTTCACCAGCAAGCCGGGCGGCCTGACCATCTACGAGTTCGATCCGCAGGGCGAGTACTGCTACTACTACGCGCATCTCGACGGCTACGCCGCGGGCCTCGTGCAGGGCAAGGTTCTCCGGAAGGGCGAGGTCATCGGCTACGTGGGCTCCACCGGAAACGCGTCGGCCACCGCACCTCATCTTCACTTCACGATCTTCCGGCTCGGAGCCTCCAAGAAGTGGTGGGAGGGCGCGGCCGTCGATCCTTACCCGGTCTGGACCTCGCCCGTCGTTCCGTAAAGACCATCGGGTCGGCGGCTGCTCGCGCCGATATCGGCCGGCCAGGATTTTTCAAACCGATTCATCTATGGTCGAGCGGTCATGAAGCGACGTGACCTTCTCAAGCTCGGTGCGACCGTCGCGGGTCTCGCGGCCACGGGTGTGGCCGCACAGGAGCCGTCTCCCGCCATCGCCCTCGACTTCCTGCCGCGCGGATTCCAGGGCCTGTGGCCGGTCGCCCAGGCCGTGCTGCCGGCCGAGATCGGAGCGGCCGGACAGAAGGAGGCGCTCGTTGCGTTCATGGCGTGGATTCACGATCACGACGCGGGCCGGTATCTCGAGCATGGCTACGGGCACACGCGAATCGCGAAGAGCACGGCGGCTCCGGTGGAGATGTACAAGGCGCAGCTTCAAGCCCTCGGGGCCGCGGCTCGACGCAAGCATGGCAAGGGCTTCGGCGCACTCGACCTCGCGGCTCGGCGCGCGCTCATGGTCGAGGCATTCGCCGCCCTGAAAGTCGACGGGCTCGGCGAGAGACCCTCCGGCAGGCACGTCGCGGCGGACCTGATGAGTCACTACTTCGGAAGCATCGAGGCGAGCGACCTGTGCTACGAGGCGGAGATCGGACGCGACTCCTGTCGATCCCTGGCGGGCTCGGGCGAACGTCCGGAGCCGCTTGCGAAGGCGCCCAAGTCATGACTCATCGCAGGGTCGGGGCCGACGTCGTCCTCATCGGCGGCGGCATCACCGCGGCCATGGCCGCGGCCCGCCTGACCGAGAAGATGCCGGGACTTCGCGTGATCGTCATCGAAGCGGGTCGGCGCCTCTTCGACTTCGAAAACCGCATGGCCCAGCGCGAGCGCTACCTCGCGTATGGCGAGAATCCGTGGCCAGGCGACTTCATTCCGGACCAGGGCGGCCAGGGCGTGATTTCGCGGTCGATGGCGGTGGGCGGCTCGGCCATGCACTGGGGCGGCGTCACCAACCGCTTCTCGCGGGAGGACACGCGGCTGCGCTCGATGTACGGCCTCGCCACCGACTGGCCCATCGAATGGGACGAACTCGAGGGCTACTACTGCGACGCGGAACGGCAGCTCGGAGTTTGCGGCGAAGAGCCTCCGCTCCCCGAGGATAAGCGCTCACAGCCCTATCCCATGCCGGCCATGCCTCTCTCCTACAACCTCAAGGCTTTGAAGACCTGGTCGGAGAAGAGCGGCATTCCCTTCTGGGCGACACCCGCCGCGAAGAACACGGTCGACGGCTACGACGGCCGCTCGATCTGCATGCGCTGCAACACCTGCGAGGTGTGCCCCACCGGCGCGCGCTACTCGCCCGACTGGACGTTCAAGCGGCTCCTCGAGCAGAAGCGCATCGAACTGCACGACCAGACCCTGGTGCGGCGCCTCGTTCCCCACGACACCAACAACCGGATCGACCGCGCCGAGGCGGTGATGGAGGATGGAACCGGCGACACCGTCACCTACGAAGCGGGATTGTTCCTCCTCACCGCCGGCTACGCGTGGTCGTCGCATCTCCTCCTGCTCTCCGCCGGGGGCCGGTTTCCGGAGGGCCTCGCCAACCGTTCGGGCCTCGTCGGTCGGTACATGACAGGCCACTCGTTCAGCCAGGCCTGGATCGAGATGGACGGGCAGCTCTATCCCGGCATGAACGACCAGCACAGCCTCATCTCGCGCCAGTTCTTCCGCTGCGCGCCTTCCTCTCCGTTCGTGCGGCACGATCTGCGCGTGTGGGAAAGCTCGGTGGCGAAAGGGCCGCGACTCAAAGACGAGGCCGGCGCGTTCCTCTTCGGCGACGCCCTTCTCGCGGATTGGCGGAAGAGAACCCGCGGTCGCGCGGTGGCCCGGGTTCGCACGTATCTCGATGTTCATCCCGACCGCGAGAGCCGCCTGACCCTCGATTCCGCGAACCTGAATCGCTGGGGCGATCCGATGCCGCGGGTCGAACACCGCCTCGACGCCGCCACTCTCGGCCGAGCCGAAGCGACTCGAGCGCACGTGTCGTCCCTGTTCGAGCGCCTCGCGAAGGCCGACAACGGGCGCGTGCTGCGCACCAGCGAAGGCGACTACCTCGACCACCCCGGCGGCGGATGCCGCATGGGCACGGACCCGAGCGCAAGCGTCGTCGACTCGCACGGACGCGCGCACGACCACGAGAATCTCTGGGTGCTCGGCTCCCCCACTCTTCCCACCGGCGGCTGCACCAACGCGACCCTGACCTTCGTGGCTTTGACCCTCCGGTCGGCGGAGAAGATCGCGGCCTCACTCCAAAGCGGCGGTTAGCTCCTCGTCGGTGGGCGTCGAGCCGGCCGGACGCGCGGGCTTCGCCAGCAGGAAGATCAGGGGCAGCGCGGAGAGGGTGACGAACATCATCAGCCTGAAGTCCTGAAGGTAGGCGAGTGTGGCGGCCTGCCGGGTCACTTCGCGGTTGATGGCGCTCAGGCCCTCGGGTGTGGTGAGGTTGTAGACACCCGCCTCGACCGCCCGCTTGAGGGCGAGGTTGAACGGATTGATGGAGTCCGAAAACGCCGCGTGGTTCGCCTGCGTGCGCTGGGCCAGGTAGGTGATGACCACGGAGATGCCGATGCTGCTCCCGATGTTCCGCATCAGGCTGAAGAGCGATGTGCCCTCGTTGCGATACCGCGGCGCGAGGGTCGAGAAGGTGATGGTGGACAGGGGAACGAAGATGAAGCCGATTCCGAGCCCCTGGATGACGCCCGTCCGCACGATGTCCCAGCCGGAGATGTCAGTGGTGAACTGCGTCATCTCCCACAACGAGAGGCTGGTGAGGAGGATGCCGAGGGTGATCATGAGGCGTACGTCCACCTTTCCCGAGAGCTTTCCCACCGTCATCATCGCGCCCATGGTGCCGATGCCGCGGGGCGCCATGAGAAGGCCCACGTCGATGACCGGATAGCCCATCAGGTTCTGGATGAAGGGAGGAAGTAAGGCCATGGTGGCGAGCAGGACGATGCCCACGATGAAGATGAAGACGAGGCCCACGCTGAAGTTGCGATCCTTGAACAGGCCCGGTTCGATGAACGGCTCGTCGTGGGTGAAGATGTGCGCGACGAAAAGGTAGAAGGCGAGACCGGCCACCATCGCCTCGAGCATCACTTCGCGGCTCTTGAACCAGTCCAGCGTCTCACCGCGATCCAGCATCATCTGGAAGGTCCCGATGGCGAGACTCAGGAAGGCGAAGCCGAGCAGGTCGAAGCGACGCGTCATGTCTATCGGCGTCTCTTCCACGAACCAGGCGAGGCCCAGCCAGGCGAGGAGGCCGATGGGGATGTTGATGTAGAAGACCCAGCGCCAGTTGTAGTACTCGGTGAGCCAGCCGCCGAGCGAGGGCCCGAGAATGGGACCGACCATCACGCCCACGCCCCACATGGCCATGGCCGACCCGTGCTCCTCCTTCGGATGGCTATCGAGCAGGACCGCCTGGGAGAGCGGCACCAGACTCGCGCCGAATACGCCTTGCAGCAGACGGAAGAGCACGATCTGGTTGAGGCTCTGGGCCGCGCCGCACATCATCGAGGTCAGGGTGAAGCCCACCACCGACCACATGAAGACCCGCTTGCGGCCGAAGCGCGACGTGACGAAGCCGGTGAGAGGCATGAAGATCGCGGCGGCCACGATGTACGAGGTCAGCACCCAGGAGATCTGATCCTGGGTGGCGCCCATGCTTCCCTGCATGTGGGGCAGGGCCACGTTGGCGATGGTGGTGTCGAGCGCCTGCATGATGGTGGCGAGCATCACCGACGCGGTGATGAGTCCCCGGTGACCGACGCGGGAGCCGGCGACGTTTTGGGTCGCGAGCGCGCTCATGCCTTCTTCGCCTAGAAGGAGAAGCCGAAGAGGCGACGTCTATGACCGGTGTCGATCTCGACGTCGGTGCTGAGGCCGGCCCGCAGTTCCGGCAGACCGGGCGAGGGCAGGAGACGGATGCGCACGGGAACGCGCTGCGCGATCTTCACCCAGTTGCCGGTGGCGTTCTGGGCCGGGATCAGGGAGAACTCGGCTCCGGTCGCGGGAGACAGGCTCTCGACCTCGCCCTTCCAGATGCTGCCTGGGTAGGTGTCGATGTGGATGTCGACGGGCTGGCCCGGATGCACGTAGGTGAGATCGGTCTCGGTGAAGTTCGCCTCGACCCAGAGGTTGCCGCTGACCACGAGGGCCATCACGGTGGCGCCCGCCTCCACATGCTGTCCGGGCCTGGGCGGTTTGGTCACAGTGCCGGCCATGGACGCGCGAACTTCGATCCTCGACAGGTCGAGCCGGGCCTGATCGAGTTCAGCCACCGCCGCGCGGTAACTCGGATGGTGCTCCACCGGCGCATCCACGCTCCCGCCGAGGCTCTCCGCGATTCGATTCAGATCCTGCTCGAGAGCCGCGACCTGGTCCTGGGCGAGGTCGGTGCTGAGCCGCGCTCCGTCGAACGCAGAGGCGGAGATGAGCTTCTGCGACATCAGGTCCGCCTGGCGCTGCTGGTCCTTCTGGACGAAGGCCTGACGCGTGCGGGCGAGAGTGATCTCGGCCTGCTTCTCGCGGTACGACGCCTTCGTCGCGGCGAGGTCCGTGCGCACCTGAGCGAGCTTCGCCTCGGCCCGGGCCACCGCCACCTGAAACTGCGCGGTGTCGAGGCGGAACAACGGCTGACCCGGCGTCACCGCCTCGTTCTCCTTCACCAGCACGTCGCGCACCGGGCCGGAGACCTCGGCGCTCACCGGCACCTTCTCGGCCTTGACATAGGCGTTCTCCGTCTCCACGAACCGGCCTCCCTTGAGGTACGCGATCCCCACACCGAGGACGGCGATCAGGGGAACGAAAACGAGGAGGATGAGTCGGGTCGCGCTGCGCGTCCGGGGACGGGTGGCCGGAAGGGCGGAAACATCGGAGAGCGGCGAGGCGTCGGTCATGATTGAGCAGCGAAGTTGTCGCGCATCTTTCGAAGCGCGATATGGACCATGTCGGCTTCCGGCTTGGTGAGGGTCCGCAAGGCCTGGTCACGGATGGCGTCGGCGACCTGGTGGATGGCGGCAAGCTGGGGTGCGGCCGCGGGGGTGAGAAACAGCCGGAAGACGCGACGGTCGGTCGGGTCGGAGCGCCGCTCGACCACGCCGGCCTTGGCGAGCTGGTCGATGAGGCGGGCCAGCGTGATCGGCTGCACCTCGAGGATCTCGGCGAGATCGACCTGCCGGATGCCCTCGCTCCGCGAGATGTGGACGAGCGCCCTCGACTGGGCGAGGGTCAGCGAACTGCCCTCGATGCGGTCCTTGAAGGCGCGCCGCATCGAACGGGAAACGTCCGAGAGCAGAAAGCCGAGGCTGTCGTGTCGTGAACTCATGACAATCGAGAGA
>Ga0315271_10001095_pt1 | contig 16093 bp, 28 predicted proteins | sample C3_top_MG_FD_204664 | JGI IMG/M metagenome (GOLD analysis project Ga0315271, IMG submission 204664) | Sediment microbial communities from Yellowstone Lake, YNP, Wyoming, USA - C3_top | ecosystem: Environmental > Aquatic > Freshwater > Lake > Sediment | place: USA: Wyoming | collected 2017-08-01 | reverse complement strand
TGAAGCCGCCCTGACGTTGACAGGGTTTGCCCCTACAATGTTGAAGGGCCCACGGGCTGTCCCCAGTGAAGCCGCCCTGACGTTGACAGGGTTTGCCCCCGCATCGGTCGTCGGTCAGACGATGACCCCCGTTAACACTGCCCTAGCGGTGGTCGGGTACGCCCCTGAAATAAGCAGTCTGGTATACTTGCATACCACGATTCATGTTCTTCACGGGACCTCACTGGCCAGACCTGTTTTACGTGGCACATCACAAGAACTTCCGGTTCTCCGGGGGACATCAGTAGAACCAGTTGGAATGTTTGGAGAGACGCCATGACGACCAGTGCTTACACACCACATAAACGCCGTGTCGGTGATACCGTTACCACGTACGACGCCTACCTGAAACGGAACGATGATACCGGGACCGAGGTCGCCTTTAACCTGACCGGGTACACCGTCAAGTTCACGATGATTAACGCCGCGACCGGTGTCGCCAAGGTCAGCCTGGCTGCAGCTACAGTCGTGACGGCGGCAACCGGGCACGTACGGTTTACCTTTGCTGCAAATCAAGTGGACAAGGGTGGTGTCTTCTGGACCACGTTCCGAGCAGAAGCAGCCGGAGCGTACAACTCGTTCCCGGTCGAGCCACAGGAGGGCGTCATCTGGTTTCACTCTGCAACCGCGACCGCTGAAGAAGAGTTCAAACGAGAGACAGATCGGTTCCCTTCCACACTAGATATCGGTGCCTCATACACAACCGATGCCGGTACTGCGATCACGCTGTACCTGCGAGACAAGGACAACACTTTGATTACCTCGGTCGGGAGCAACCTTTTCACCGACGGAGACTTTGCTCCTGAGCTAGTGATCTCACAGAGTGACGGAGCAAGCCGTGTCAAGGCCACTGTCACCTATGTTAACCCCGGTGGCGGGGGAGAAGTCTACCTGAGAATCCAGATGGCCCCGAGCGAAACACGCCGGGCCGCTCCTGGGATTGCCACGATGCAGTGCGTTCTCAAGTGGACTGGGGTTAAACGGGTGTTGTTGACACAACCTGTCACCTGGATTCCGGAAATCTGAGAAGAATTCTACATTGATCTGTTGACACATTCTGTCACCATCTCTAAGGTACGTGAGTCCCTTTTAAGGAGATGATGAATGAAAATTGTGTTGTCGATTGATGAGGAAGAGTTGGGTACTCTTCCGATAGAACTTCGTCACAGGATCTACCATGCTTTAATGCTTAACACGGTTGTTCCAGTGCCTCCCCCAGCCCAGGCAGTTGTCGCTACAACGTACACTACCGCTCAACCAGTCGTGATCATGCCGACCGTTGTACAGACACTGCCGACCAAGCAGCCACAGATCATCGGTAACACGAAGGTCTTCATGGCTGACCGTAACCATCCGACACAGCAGAACTCTGCCGTGGACGTGATGACCGGGCAAGCTGTCCAAGTGGTCGCTCCGTCGGCGCCATACACGCCGCCAGTTCAGAACACACCGGTCAGTGTGGCTCCTGTCGTGACACAGGGGGCACCACAGCCCCAGATCGTTCCGGGAGTAGACGCGACTTTTGTTCGGTCCGCTGCCATCAGGCTGAACTGTGCAACTGAACTCGGTGGTAAGCAGGCCCTTGATGCTTGCCTCGCAAGAGCGGGTATTCCGAACATGCTCTCTGTGAATGAGCAGAACGCCGGGGCCTTGTACCAACAGATCCTCGCTGTAGGAGGGAAGTAATGCTGCATCATGTGATCAGCCCGTCGAAGTTGCCCCGTATTCAACACTGCGTCGGTTCACTCTATGGACCGGGCTTTGATGAGGGGTCAGAAGCGGCTCGTGAAGGCACTGCCTGTCACGCTCTGCTGGAGTATTGTCTGGCCTTCGGGGATGACCCTCGAAACTGTCTGGGCTCTGAGGCGTTCAGTACAGAGTTCCCGGTCAACATTGAGATGATCGAAGCGGTTGAACTGTTCATTGATACCGTCAAAGGTATTTGTGATGAGTTCGGTATCCCGCACGATCGGATAAAGTCTGAAGAGAAACTGGTTCACCCTTTGATCAAGGGCGGGTTGTTTGGCGGTACAATGGACTGCCAGGTTCCCGGTGACAAAGTCCTGATCATTGCGGACCTGAAGTTCGGTCGTCGTCAGGTCTATGCGGACAGCTTACAGTTGACAGCTTACTCGCTGTTGTCGGTGAGTCACATGAACCCTCAGCCAGACAAGGTTGTGCAGTTGATCATCCAACCTCGGGGTGGGACTCAGGTGAGCCGCCATGAACCAGGTCAGGAGGAACTGAACCAAGCTTGGAACCTGATCAGCTACGCGGCAGAGTTCGTGACGCTGAATCCGGACCTGAGTGTTCGGCCTCCGGTGGACTACCTGAACGCCGGGGAGCATTGTAAGTATTGTCCACAGAGGGTGGGTTGCCCAGCTCGTGAGGGTATGGTCAACGAACTGGTGACTCTCGGGACGTTCACTAACCCGAACGACATGAAGCTGATTGCTTCCCCGACACAGGAGATCCCGACGGAGATCTTGGTTGAATGGATGCAAAAGGCAGACGTGATCGCTGAGTTTCTGGCTGACGTCAAGAAGATGCTGCTCATCAGAGCATCACAAGGGAACGAGATCCCCGGCCACAAGCTGGTCGTCAAGTACGGTCATCGGAAGTGGAACGAAGAAGACGATGAGGCGATGGCGAAGAAGCTACCTCGGGCTAAACTCGGACTGACTAAGAAAGATATCACGGTCAGTAAGATGGCTACTCCGTCTCAGGTGGAGAAGATTCTGAAGGAACGCGGCGTCCTGAAGGATAAAGAATTGAAAGACCGGTTTACCCGGTTGACCGTGAGCCCACCAATTGGTGTTAAGTTGGTACTGACAAAAGATCGGGGCGAAGCTGTTCGCCCCGAGACAGCTTTGGAATTTCTGAAAACTATGGAGACGTCGTCCGATGAGTAATGCTTTCGTTCCCCCAGCAGGTGCCAGTCCTTATGGCCCAGCACCAGGTGTCCACGCGGGGATGCCTGTCAAGAGTGTCACGCAGCCGCAACCCGCACAAGCTGCAGCCCCGGATGACAGGATCACGGTTGGTCCGCTGATCCTGTCGTACCCAAACCTGTTTGTTCCGCGTGAGAACAAACTTGCCAAGCCCGATCCAACCAAGCCCCCCGTCCTGCAGTACAGTGCCGAGTTCATCTGCTATAACAGTTTTCAAACTGTTGCAGAGATCTATCAGAAGCTGCATCAGGCTGCGGAGGCTGTGTGTCGCCGGGAACTCAAGTGTGGACTGGAAGGGTTGCGTAACCAACCTCTCCGCAGTCTGGCTGAGAAGAAAACCCCAGCGGCTGAACCGGGATTCTTCTTCTCAGCGAACACCCAGTCTAAGCCGGGCGTGCTGAAAGGAAATCCTCCGGAGCATGTGGTTGATCCGGAAGAACTGTATGCCGGGTGTTTCGTGTACGCGAACATCACACCATCGGCGTACGACGTGGACCTGAGCCGGGGTATCAAGTGGTATCTGAACTCGGTGTGGAAGGTGTCTGAAGGCCCTCGGTTGGCCCCAGAGCGTAACCCGATGGAACATTACGCTCACTTGCTGGGTCAGGTTCCTGTCAACCTTGCACAACCTCAGCATCAGGCCCCTCCACAGCAACAGGCTCCTCCGGGCTACGGTCAGCCACCGGTTCAGGGGTACGCTGCTCCTGCTTATGGTCAGCCGCCTCAAGGATACGCCCAGCCACCGGCAGCACAGGCCCCGCCGCAGATGCCAGGTTACTGGGTTCCACCAGCGGACCCGACTACCGGTCTGCCTTACTAGAAACGCTCCAGGGAGACAGGGGTTCGCCCCTGTCTCTGTTCAGCACAAGGATATCAGATGACGACGCCGGTTTACCTGACGAAGAAACACATCGACCACGAAAAGACAGGTGCCCTCATACGCAAATTGAGGGCGAAGAAACGGTTGACCCTGTCTACGTTGTCCGCGTTGACCGGACTCGATCGGTCGTACCTGTCCTACCTCGAACGGGGCGACCGGGCGTGGTCCGAGGAACTGTTCACGAAGATCCACGATGAGTTAGTGAAGTACGGTTAGAAATCTTTGGCACTGGGAAAGCTCGCAAGAGCGGTTAATGTCAAGATCACGGGTGAGACCAGTTACCCCGTGGCCAAAACCTGCGTGGGAGATCGTTGATCGGCAGACAAACGCAGGAGCCGAGTTGCTACGGTTCGGTAACGAAACGGGCTCATACCCCCTCTCCACGGTTCAACCCCGCGCGTAGTAAATTTATACGTTGAGAAAGTATTGTCGTGAAGTACCTTGTCCTCGACTTCGAAACCAGATCGGCTATCGACTTGAAGTCGGCCAGTTACCGGCGGTACGCACAGCACCACACGACAGACATCCTCTGCATTGGTCTGAAGTGGGACGACCGGCCAGCGTCTGTGTTCACCCCGGTAACGGGGCCGGTCCTTGATGGCAGAACAAGACCGACAGAGGTAATGGAAGCTATTCATCGTGGCTACCCGATCGTTGTTCACAATGTGTCCTTTGAGAAATGGATCTACCACTGGATCTGTCACATGCGATTTGGATGGCCACCAATACCAGAGAGACAGTGGGTAGACACAGCAGCATCCTGTTCGTACTACGCCATACCGAGGGCACTGGCCAAAGCTGCGGTTGCGTTGAACCTGTCCATCAAGAAATACGTGGACGCCGGGCGTGACCTGGATGAAGATGAGAAACCTGGCAAAGGTCGGCATGTCCTGACTCAGGTGACGAAGCCCCGTAAGCAAACCAAGTCCGCAATCGCGGAGTGGATGGCAACAGGGCGACCGGTTGAACAGATGCCCCTGAGATGGTGGGACGATGAAGTACGGTTGAGCAAACTGTACGACTACTGCCGGACTGACGTTGAGGTACAGGAGCAGTTGTTCCTGAAGCTGGGGCCACTTCCCGCCGAACGATGGGGGGAGTGGATGACCGATGAGGTTGTGAACGAACGTGGTTTGCCTGTTGACTGGTCCGCCTTGTATCAGGCTGACCGGGTTATCGAGCAGTCACTGGCTGCGTACAACGAACGAATCAAAGTGCTGACCGCAGACAGGGCATACCCCGGTGGCATGGTTCAATCCGTTAACCAGCGGGCAAAGATTCTTGACTGGTGTGAACTCAAAGGGACATCTCTTACCCGTCTCAGCAAAGCTGTGGTAGAGGACACGCTTACCCGAGGCGACTTGTCTGACGGGGTCCGGGAGATCCTGACCATCCGACAGGAAGCTGGTAAGTCCAGCCTCGGGAAGCTGGAGACCATGCTGGAGCTGGCCGATGACGATGGTCGGATCAGAGACAGCATCGTTTGGCACGGTGCCGCGACCGGGCGAAAAGCCGGTCGGGGGATGCAACCGCACAACCTTCCGAGGGAATGTCTGAACGAAGAGAATACAAACATCGTGCATACCCTGCTGGGCAAGGCTGACCCATACACCTCATTGGCCGGGGCTTTCCCAGGTGACTCAGTTCCGGAGCTGATCTCCAAGTCTCTCCGGAGTTTCATCAAGCCCCCGGCGGGTAAGAAGCTCCTGATCAGTGACCTGTCAAACATTGAAACCAGAAACCTGGCGTGGCTTGCCGACTGCAGGCTCCTGAAAGAGGCTTTCAGCACCGGCTCCTGCCCTTACCGGCAGTTCGCCAGCAGGATCTACAACATCCGGCAGGAGGCCATCGCCAAGGGCTCTCAGGAGCGTCAGATGGGCAAGGTCGCCGTGTTGGGCCTCGGATACCAGATGGGCGGGCCGAAGTTCGTCCTGACCGCAGCAGGACCCCCTTACAACATCACCCTGACAGAGGAGAGAGCGGCAGAGATCGTCAAGCTGTATCGAACGACATACCCCGAGGTCCCACAGTTCTGGCGAGACTGTGAGACCGCGATGATGGAAGCAATCAATACCCGGAGTCAGATCCAATGTGGTCGGGTGACTTTCGGGGCCAATGAAGAATGGGCCTGGATCACTCTGCCTTCCGGGCGACCGATCTGGTTCTCTTCTCCGAAGGTGGTCCGCGTCGATGACCGCTTTAGGAAAGGCAGAACCAAGTTACAGATCACGTACATGGGTACGGATATCAAAACAAAGCAATGGGTCCGGCGAACCACGTACGGCGGGTCCATCGTAGAATCGATCAGTCAGGCAATGGCTGGGTGCCTGCTGCAGGACATCATTACCCGATGTAATGCCAGTGGATACCCGGTTATCCTGACGGTCCACGACGAAGTTGTTTGTGAGGTCGATGAGAACGTACCGGTGGAAGGGTTCCACCAATTGGTCCGGCAACGCCCGACGTGGTTCCCGGATCTGGCAGTTGAGTGTGAGTCACATGAATCAGTGAGGTATGGAAAATGAGTATTTTACAAGGAGCAGAATGATGAAGTGTCAAAGGTGCGGAACAGGTGAAGAAGGTTGGGCGGGGGATCGGCTGTACCCGACGAAGTTCATAGGGGGCGTGAGCGTGCTGATGTGCCCTGCCTGTGTTACCGATTGTGACGGGATCATTCAGGTGTCTCAGGAATACAAAGACATCATTGTGTGCGATGCAAAACTGGAATATCTCGGATTCGTCGCAACAGCAGGAACACCGGCCTCTGAGGATGAAGTTATCGCTGCAAGCCTGGCGAGACTCACCGCTCTCCAGAGAATGCGGGTGTTCAGTCTTGAGTGTGTCAAACCGATTACACCGTAACTGGTGTTGGAACCGTAGCTCAGGCTGGTAGAGCAGGGGTCGCAACCCATGTCGGTGGTTCAAATCCATCCGGTTCCATTCTTTCAGGTGGGCGTTGACCGTTAGCCCTTAAACTGATACGGCGGTCTTGGGCCTGAAAGTATTATTCTAGGGGAACCTGATGGCCGGACCTGAATGTACAACCGAGGGTGCCTTTGTTGCGTGGTGTCTGCAACAAGGGATCAAAGCACGGAAGCTCAAAGACGCCGGGAACAACTCATGGCCCGACCGGTCTATCATCCTGCCCGGTGGAAGGATCGTCTGTATTGAGTTCAAAAGTAAAAACGGACGGCTGATGCCGGGCCAGGAGAAACGTATTCAGGAGCTACGGGAACTCGGTGTTCCCGTCTTAGTCACGGCGGATTTGAAAGTAGCAAAATCATGGTTGCTGGAGCAGATGTAAAAGCCCCGAAGGACTGGATTCCCCACGGGTATCAGAACACAGCCCTCCGCTTTCTTCACGACAGAACAAGTCTACTTCCGTCAGGACGCGGAGGCGGGGGGTTGCTATTGGACCCCGGTCTGGGCAAGACGAGCATCACACTGGAGTGGATGCAACAGATGAGACAGTTCGGGATGGCCAACCGCTTTCTGGTGGTCGCCCCGCTTCGCCCCGTGTATCAGGTGTGGCCCGCAGAGATCCTTGGCTGGAAGAACTTCAGGAACCTCAGCTACAGCATCGTGCATGGGTCACCAGAGGTCCGCCGCAAGCGGCTGGCCCTCCCGGCCAACATTCACATCATCAACAGAGATGCCCTGGTCTGGCTGGCAAACCAGGTGGCCGGACGAAAGACCCTGCCCTGGCAGGCAATTATCATCGACGAGAGTACCAGCTTCAAAAACTGGACCTCGAAACGGACCAAGGCATTACGCCAGTTGATCCCGCGTATCCCGTACCGATCTATCCTGACCGGCAGTCCGACACCAAAGAACCTGGCGGACATCTTCGCCCAGGTGTGGATGCTCGATGAGGGGGAAGCCCTCGGTGAGAACATCACCAGGTTCCGCGAGATGTACTGTTATCAGGTTGGCCGGAGAGAAGAGAACAACTTTCAGGTGCGGGAAGACCGGTCGGCTGAGGTTCACGATAGGATCAAGCACCTGGTCCTCCGGCTCGACGCTAAAGATTGGCTGTCGATGCCTCCGATTGTGTATAACGATGTGCTGATTCAGCTTCCGCCTTCTGCTCAGAAGGACTACGACGCGATGGAGAAGGAGATGTTCCTCGCTTTGTCCGATGGCTCTGGACGAGAAGCAGTGAACGCGGGAGCAAAATACCAGGCTTGTAAGCAGATCTCCAACGGCGGGATCTACGGGCATGACCGGTCGGTCCACGATATCCACACTGCAAAGACAGACGCTGTTATAGAACTGCTCGATGAGCTGGGCGGCAAGCCCGCTTTAATCGCGTACCAGTACGAGCATGACGCGGCCCGCCTTCAGAAAGCGATCAAGGGTTTGCATGTGATCCGAGGCGGGATGAACGCCAAAGAGGTTGGCCGGATCATCGACGCTTGGAATAGTGATACGCTGGACCCGCCTTACTTAGCGGTCCAGCCGCAGGCCCTCTCATTTGGTGTGAACATGCAGCATGGGCAGTGTCGTGACATAATCTGGGTCGGACCAACAGACAGCCTGGACATCTACATACAGTTCAACGCTCGTGTCTACCGACAGGGCGTTGCATCTGGTGTTCGTGTTCACAGGCTGTGCTGTGTGGATACCGTTGATGAGCTGATCTGGGCCAGAACTGATGCTAAGGACGATGTTCAGTCTCATCTGTTGCAGGTGCTGAGGGAGTACGCTCAGAGGAAGCAGGGTTGACGGGATAGAATATCTCATCGACCTCACGCGGTCTCTGCGACTCACGCTCGATGTACACGCGTAGTGAACTTGATACGGACAGAACCCAGTTCTCCCCTGTCTGGTTGGCGTTAGCCTGAGCCTGTTCCCTTGCATCACCGAGCGACCTTCCTGCGCACATATCACTCTCCTCCTTCTGTAATAGTTTCAAAACGGTAACGCCTCGTGACGGCAAGAATTTCTACAAGCATCGTTTGGTTCCTTCGTTCGTGATTAACGAAAAAAAATAAGCCGCCGCCCCCGGTGAACCGGGGAACGATACCCGCCAGCCGTGACTGGTACGGGAGCGGCGGCTGTCGTTGCTCCAGTTTGTCGTTTTGAAAATACCCAACACATCCCCCAGCCTGTCTCTGGGGGATTAGCTGGGGACTCGCTATGGTTGTGAAACGTTCCGAAACTTCGCCATTGTGTTGGCAGAGAGCGAATGACAGGAAGTAAAGCATCCACAGACGGAATCCCACACCTTAACCCGTCCTTCAGTGACTTCGTTTCCGTCAACTTTGTCGGCCTCAACCATAATGCGGTTCATGCGCACGCCTTCCGTAGAAAATGCCTTGCAGCGGATTGACAAAAATCTGTCGCATGTGATCGTTTTGTTGTTGAACATTGTCATTTCTCCGTTGTTGTTGTGATGAAAATACCCGATTCACCCCGTGCCAATCTCACGGGGTGGCAGGGATTACTCAAGCTGCGTCGGCGTAGCCTGCCATCCAGTCGTGGTGGCGATAGTCGCAGGCTGGATACGGACACACTGCCGAGTCACCCTGTACTCTTGCTTCGTATCCCGTGTGGTATGCTTCGCTATTTTTGTTGATCTGGGCCACCTTGAATGGCCCTTTCGTATGCTTACTCATCTTCCTTCTCCTTCCGAGCGAAATTGCTCGTGTAGTGGCTCTGCCTGTCTCAGAGCCACCTAACGAGAAATCAAACGTGAAGCTCACTCAGGTCAGTGGTATACACTCCAGTGACCTGACCAGTGGAAACGACCGTGATTCGTGTCTTGCCATGAGCCCGGCTGAGCCCCACGATATCCACGACCTCCCCACACCCTCCATCCAGCACCGGCCTCTCGGTCAGTGCATTGAACTGACGGATGACAGATGCCATCCGGGTCTCCCAGCTCTGCTGGGGGAAATCAGTATCATTCGGCAACAGGCACCTCTCTCTCAGGAAAGCCCCCAGCGAAGGCCGGAGGGTACATGGTTGGATAAGTATCCTTGGTCCTCCACCACTCCCGGCGAAGCTCCCACAGGGCAAGCCCGGTCTCATCGCTGATAGTCTGGCTGGCAGAGATAGTCTCAGGTGTGCCTGCTCCGGAATCGACGATGGTTCGGACATACCATTTCCGGTCGATGGCTTTCACCGTATCCCGCTTGCACTGGTGACGGTATCGACAATCGCGGAAATCCAGGTGTACCCAGAACGTCTGCCAAATGACTTTACTCTGTTCAGGTCTCGCTCCCATCACGGTCCTCCTTCTTCCGGCCTTGCCGGATCAACTTGGCCAATTCTTCAGATTCCCTCTGGTCCGACCGGGCCAGGTTCAGGTCAACCACAAACCAGGTTGCCAGGACTACGAAGAACATAAACATAAATCCCATGATTGTCATGGGAACACTTGTTCGCTCTGCGATTGTCGGGAGCATCATTCTCCCCTGACCAGAACGATACCATCCTTGAACTCAAGGTCTTTGCCCTTGAAACTCACTCGCCACTCACCACGTTTGGCCCATACGCCGAAGCCCAGGCCAAACTCAGCGGACACCTGGTTCATCCGCTTCTTGGTGGTCACTGTCTTCCAGTGCCCTGTGTCCAGGGTAATGGTCGAAGCGTTCCAGCGTACCACAATTGTCTTGTGGTACTTGCAACACAGGTAACCGTGTTCGTCGGTGTAGACACCAGTCGCTACACCGCCGGACAGCATTCCTCTTGTCATTCAACTCTCCTTCTGATGAACTGAAATAACCACAACGCTGGCTCACCGCAGTGGGCCAGACTTGTGACTACTTTTCGACATCCTCAATCTGGACCATAAGTTCAGCCAGCGTTATGTCTTCAAACATTGACTGGCTTTTGCCCGACTGTTGTAAAATCTGATATGGAATTCCACATCGATCAGCGTAGGCAGCCATTCGGTAGACCCGGTCCCGGTATGTTTTATTACGAGTGTCAACCGTTAGGTACACATGTCGTCCTGCTTTCACTGCAAGCAGGTTCCTTACTTCGTTCAGCTTCTCGGAGTACGTTTCCTCAAGTATCTCCAACACTTCTTTGCTCATGTCATTCAGTCTCACATCTCTCTCCTATTCGTTGTTGATAGTACAAACCCCATCCACCACTCTGACAACCCCTTTCCCCTTCAGCACACAGCGAGGCTGTGTCTTCCGGTTCACGGTCTCTATCGGTACGTTACATTGAATCCCTGTCACCAGGTGACAGACTCCTGCCTGATGAACCGTCAGGATGTTCTGCTTCTGCCGGAGTGACTCCGGCTTGTTGTAGTGAAACCAGAAGACTCTCATGCGTTCTCCGTTTCGATTGAGTCAAGGCTCGCTTCAGCCGCCTCAACCAGGTACAGAGCGGTCTCGGACACATAGTTGCTGTCCCAGTCAATCCGGTAGAACTTCGAGAACTTGTTCTCACAGATCTCTCGTATCGTGCCGCGTTTTGCCAGTTTCTCATCAAGCCATTTTCTGGCCCGCGTTTTGCTTTCATAACTACCAGCGGACAACCACCCCTGTCTCAGGGTGTCGCAGGCCGCTGCTGAGTATTTAACCCGGTCGCCGGGTCTCAGCATGATCAATTCCTCCTTCTGAGTTTGGTTAAGAACACATCCAGTGGCTCACCGCAGTGGGCCACCGTTCTGGTCTCAATCCTCAACGATCAGATCAATATCACTCGGGTCCAGACACTCCTTGATCCCGTTCTTCCGGTAGTCATGCCCATAGAAACCCCAACAGGAATCAACCTGATCCCATTCCGCCTCACGTTGGCAACATTCGCAGGGTTCTTCCCGTTCCTCAACGACATACCCGTAGACCGTACCAGTCAGGTAGTGGTCATAGGTTTCAACTTCACACCGGAGACGCCGGTCACAGGCTTCCTGAATCTCTTCGTCAGTCCAGCAGAACTCCTTCCTGGCTCGTTCCCAGGTACAGTAGATCCAACCGACCTGACCTGAATCCCAGGGGCAACTGAAGCCTCCTACACTCATTGTGATGCCGCTGTGATCGTAGAGATACAGCGGCAACATGACACAGACGTGCTTATCCAAAGCAGCGTCGATGTTCTCGACCGGGATGTCGTCAACATCGATCTTGAATCCGCCTACCAGTTCCTCAGCGAGTTCCCGTCTCCAGTTGTTCGGGTCTCCCTTCTCCTGTACGTCTCCCAGGTTATACCGGCGATGCCAGCACACCATCGTACCAACGTTATCCCATTCTCTGGGACTCTCAGCGTCTGAGTCTCGGATGATCCGGACTCTACGTTCCATTGTTGTCATGGTTTAACCTTTCTGATCTTGTCCAGGGTCACTTTGATACGCCAGGTGTAACACGGCGGATTGCTTGCATGGGATATGCTGGTTTCAAAATCTACACAGACTTGTGACCGATACCCGTTTGTTCCTGTTTGAAAACGATCCGGCTCGCTGCTGATCGTTCCGATTTCTCCTGCCCGTATGATTACCTCCGGGTTACAGGCAAATCCGGAGTAAAAGGCTTCAGTGTCCTCCTTGAGAACCACCCGCATCCCTTTCTTCACGTCTGATCGTTTCATGGTTCCTCCTTCTGACGAGTTAAGTAAACACGAAAGACAGTCTCCGCAGAGGCTGTCCATCCAGGTTACTCAATACATCTGGTCCAGCAGTTGGTTCCTGATATCGATCACCAGCTCTTTGCTGTTCACCTTCCTGTCCAGCGTGATTATCGCCCAGACTGGATGACCATAGGCACCTCCTGTGAAAGAGTTGTCACCGGTCTGATAAGACCAGGCTCCGCTGTGCGGTGTCCAACCGATAGTCACGTCCATGCTGGGGTTGGGTTCATCCTCACAACCAGAGGCACGGTAGTCATCACCAATCGACGACTTCAGATCCCTCAACAGTCCCAGAAGAACCGTTTTCCCCGGCAAGTGAATTGCAGGGCGATACTCCCGCAGAATCACCTCACCACCAGCGAACAGAGTTACCTCTTCACCGGATGCACGACAACCAGTCTCTTTCGACTGTTTGACGTACTCCCGAAACTTCCTGTTTGCCTCAGTCCGGGACGAACCGTCATAGACCGTCCCAATGTTTCCCACGACAACGATCAGGTTGTCTGCCGCCTTTGGTTCAGGCATATCAAATCCTCCTTCTGTAAAGTCTGTAAAGGGCACGATCAGTGGCTCACCGCAGTGAACCACCGTCACGGTCTCTACGCACTCCGGACTGTCTTTAATCCTCCTCTCTGATCTCATCAAGCTGATCGAGAACCCATGAACGAGGAAGCACCGCAGTCCAGCAGGCATCGGTTACCTGATATGTCAGGAAGGTGTCAAAATTGTCTCCGGTAAACCGAATACAGAAATCATTCTTCTCTGCCTCTTCCCGAACCAGTTCACGTACTTCGTTCGTAGTGCAATCCAGTTCTTCAGCGTATCGGCTCACCTCGTGCTGGTTCTCAACTTCTTCCAAGCAATCCGACCACAGGAGAACCCCCTTCTCAGGAGCAACACAGGAGAACCGATTACCCGGTTCCATGTCGAAGCACCACTCGTCGAACTCCTGAACGATCAGGGCCATTTCAAAGACGTCGATCACACCGTTGAAATGGTTCTGGATGTATTCTTCCAGTTTCTCAATGCAGTACCGTCGGTTCTCCATCACCGTGTGAGTGTAGGCGTCCCCGGCATCACCGTGGGACTCCTCGTATTCCAGATGCCTCTCGTCAGCTTTCTCCAGCAGATCCCGGAACCGGGTCCGCAACTCATCGGTAACCATGTCTCTCTCCTTCTGAGGGTTTAGCAATTGAACACAACGCTGGCTCACCGCAGTGGGCCAGACTTGAATTCAACGATTCGAGAACACTCGGGTATCGTGATACCCTAGGTCAACGAAAGTCACATCACCACCACATCGACAATCGTTTGCGTACGATGCAAAGTCGATGTAGTTCCGCAGGGACTCAGGAACCTGTGACAGTGAACCTGTTTCTTCCAACCACTCAGCAGCCCAATCCTCTGGACTATAGTACTTCCCGAGGTAGTTCTCTTTTGCCTGTTTCAGGGTTCCATCGCTGTCGATGTTATCCCGGTAAATCGCAAGCAGTTCCTTGTCATCCTCACCCATGTGAACCCATTCGAATAGTTCAGCGGACACCGATGACTCAGAGTACATGGAGTCAGGAATATCTTCCTTATCCTGGAACATCAGTTCCGGGTCCTCCTCGTCGCTGTGCAACTCCAGACAAGCCGTGAGGAAGTCATCCTCATCGGCATAGTCTTCCAGGTTCAACCAGGCACCAGTCAAGTCACCGTTGTTGTACTTAGCGTACGTGCCGACATAGAGTTTCGGCATAGTCTATTCCTCCTTCTGTAAAGTCTGTAAAGGACACGATCAGTGGCTCACCGCAGTGAACCACCGTCACGGACTCTACGCACTCCGGACTGTCTTTAAGTCTTCTACTTCTTCAATCAGGTTGTACCACGAGAAGTCATACCTGAAAGGGGATGACCCCTCTGAGTAATACTCCTTCATCCCACACTCTTTTGCCAACTCCCTCAGCTTGTCACTGTCGAGATCGTCAATGACCGCGATAGCGTTGTCGATCCGCTCGTCCTCTGTCAGGATACAATCGCCACAGCCACAGATATCTGTGGCTAATCCCCAATTCTTACACCAGCGTTGTTGATCGTCTGCTGGTGTAGTGTCGCCGTTCTCCTGTTTGCCGTTCTCAAGGCAGTCCATCATTTCCTTGCGGACTTCTGAGTCACCGTAATTGTCCCATGACTCATCAATGTCCTCCGATTCACGGCGGGACAGATCTGCTGTGTCCAGGACAGAACTAGCGTTCTGTAGATACCCAGCACAATCGTAGGCAGTCTCCATCGCCTTCTCATCTGCCGGGTTGACGATTATCATCTCGTACCAACCGTGGCCCCAATGGCCAAACCGATGGACTTCAACGGTCTCAGACTCGCCACCCAATTCTTTGACAAAGCAGTCAAAGTTACTCTGGGCACGACACTCTGAGCCACGGTCCTGATACACTGGCATGACATACCAGTCACTCCGGTCGATATCGATGTTGCGGTCGAACGGCGTCGGGGAGTGATCCCCGTACCGTTCGAAAGCCTCATCATACTTGTCAGGCATGATTGTCTCCTTCAAAGTCAGGTTGAAAACACATCCAGTGGCTCACCGCAGTGAACCACCGTTCTATTCTCACATGTACCGGCCTTCGGGAGCAGCCTCAACAATCGATCCCCAGTCTCCCAGGGACCACCGCTGAGACTCGCTTCGAAAGATGATCGTTCTTCCGTAAGTGTCTCCGGTGTTCAGATAGCTGACACCGTGATTCCCGATATCATCACAGAACCCTTCGACTCCGAATGTCCCCAGATCGGGGAATAACCGCTCACACTCCCCCATCACATCACTGGCAGTGTGAGAGGTATGGCAGTGTTCGTGTTCCCGGCGTTTCCGGTATTCCTTCCGACAATAAGCAATCGCCCTGGTCAGGTACACTTCATCGGTCTCTCCGACCGACTGACGCTGAACGCCCATCACTGTCCTCCTTCAAAGTCAGGTTGAAAACACACTCGGCGGCTCACCGCAGTGAACCGCTGGTCTGGTCTCTACAGTTTGTCCCGATTCCATTTGTGCAACGCAAACACCAGTTCAGCCAGTCTCAAGGCAAGCTGAAATACTTCATCCGGGCCTTCGTCTGTTCTGTCTTCTTCACTCATGTCATCAATGTCGTAAAGCTGCTGTGCGATCTCAAGCTGCTCTCTCAGGTTTGCTTCAGGGTCCATGTTTCTCTCCTTCAAAGTCAGTAAAGAACACAATCGGGAAGCCACCACAGTGGCCCCCTGTTGTTGTCTCTATGAATGAGTGGACCAGTCACCTTCCTCATCCCGGATCGCGGCCATGAAGAATGTCACCGGGCCGTCTGCCTTCTCACGATAAGCAGCATGGATCTCATCATCTCTACCTTGAAAGATTGTCAAGTGAGCGTACTTCTCACTGTGACAAGCCCAGGTCATCAGATACCCCAGGACTTTCAAAGTCTCATCATCCATATCCAGTGTCGCCTGAATGTTCAGTACGATTGTTCTCACGTCAGTCTCCCAAGTTAAACCAGCGAATCGAATTCCCGCCACAATCCCCATCGCTGCCGACTGTCCTTTTACTTAATGTGACAAATTCTGTCAACATGTTCCGCCTTCTCACAGTGCGTATCCCCCAGGGATTTCACAC
>Ga0315271_10001094_pt1 | contig 16117 bp, 13 predicted proteins | sample C3_top_MG_FD_204664 | JGI IMG/M metagenome (GOLD analysis project Ga0315271, IMG submission 204664) | Sediment microbial communities from Yellowstone Lake, YNP, Wyoming, USA - C3_top | ecosystem: Environmental > Aquatic > Freshwater > Lake > Sediment | place: USA: Wyoming | collected 2017-08-01 | reverse complement strand
TGTACAACGTCACTGCGATGCGTTCATCTGGCCCAGTCAATCTTCCAGTGCGCGCACTTTCACCGTTTTGCCTTTTACCCTGCCGGCGGATAATTTTTTTACAGCAATGCTGGCGATGTTGCGCGCGATGGCAACATAGGTGGACTGATCGGTTACGGTGATTTTACCAACTTGCTCGCGTGTGAATCCAGCTTCTCCGGTGAGAGCGCCCAGCACGTCGCCGGGGCGGATTTTTTCCTTGCGCCCGCCGAGTATCTGCAATGTCGCCATAGGCGGCAGCAGCGGTGAGCTGTCTTTGATTTGCAGCTCGTGCAGCAAGTGCCACTCCGGTGTGATGCCTGTTTCCTTTGCGATGTTGTCCACACGGCGCATTTCGGATGCGCTGCACAGGCTCAATGCCCAGCCTGCCTCATCGGCACGGCCGGTGCGGCCGATGCGGTGGGTGTGTATTTCGGGGTCAGGTGTAACATCGACATTAATCACCGCTTCGAGTTGCGCAATATCCAGACCACGTGCCGCGACATCGGTTGCCACCAGCACCGAGCAACTGCGGTTGGCAAACTGGATCAGCACCTGGTCACGCTCGCGCTGCTCCAGATCACCATTCAGTGTCAGCGCGTGAAACCCCTGTGCCTGCAATATTTCGAGCAGGTCGCGGCATTGCTGCTTGGTGTTGCAGAAGGCCAGGGTGCTGACCGGACGGTAGTGCATGAGCAGCAGACCGACGGCCTGCAGACGGTCTTCCTGAGTCACTTCGTAGAAGCGCTGGCGGATCTTGTTGGTCTCGTGTTTCTCCAGCAGTCTTACTTCATGCGGATTGTGCAGGAAATGGCGCGCCAGGCGGGTGATGCCATCGGGATAGGTGGCCGAAAACATCAGGGTCTGGCGCTCCAGCGGGCATTGCTTTGCGACGTAAGCGATATCGTCGTAAAAACCCATATCCAGCATGCGGTCGGCTTCATCCAGCACCAGTGTGTTGAGCGCATCCAGCTTGAGGCTTTCGCGCTGCAAGTGGTCCATGATGCGGCCGGGTGTGCCGACGACAATGTGTGCGCCGTGTTCCAGGCTGGCCATCTGCGGGCGCATGGTGCTGCCGCCGCACAGCGAAATAATTTTGATGTTATCGGCAAAGCGCGCCAGACGACGTATTTCCTGCGTTACCTGGTCGGCCAGCTCGCGCGTGGGGCACAGCACCATTGCCTGCACCGCAAAATAGCGCGGGTTGATCTTGTTTAGTAAAGCCAGGGCGAAGGCAGCCGTCTTGCCGCTGCCAGTTTTTGCCTGCGCAATAAGGTCGTGCCCGGCCAGCGTAATCGGCAGGCTGGCGGCCTGAATCGGCGTCATTGTATGGTACTCAAGCTGCTGCAAGTTCTTGAGTATGGCAGGTGACAGGGGCAGTTCGCCGAATGACGGGGTGGCAGACTTTGCGGCTGGGGAGTGCGGTGTACTCGAGTTCATGCGACATTATCCCAGCCTGTGGCGCTGTGTGCTTGGGTTTGTTGAGCTGCCTAAGTTGTGTGGTTACAGGTACTGTTCAACTATTGATTTTTAACTTATTGCCTAACACTCTAAAATCCCTCCTAACCTCCCTTTGATAAAGGGAGGAACGCTCTCCGAACCAATCCAAGCTGATTCCCCACTTTGGCAAAGGGGGGCTAGGGGGGATTTAAACGTGTAATGATTGGAAATTGAAATAATAATGAATCTCCGTCTCAATTTCCTCCAAGCCCTGCAGAAATGACAATCACAAAAATTGCTTTTTACCTTTCTTGATTTCAGGAGACCGCCATGAAATACACCTTCCTCATTTTTTTGCATCTGTAATATTGCCTACGTTTGTATTTGTCATGCTGACGAGCTTTGTGCTGGCAGAATTTGAATTTATTCAGCACAGAGTAGTGGGGTCAGAATGTTAGACTATGTCGGATAATTCGTTTATAAAACTTGTAGCCTCAATGCAAGAACAAAATTTATGAAAATATTGGCTATATCCGGCAGTCTCCGTGCGGCATCAAATAACACGATGCTATTGCGTGCTATCGCGCGACTGGCGCCGAATAATATGTCGGTTGAACTGTTCCGCGACCTTGGAAACCTTCCACTTTTTAACCCCGATATTGAAAACACTGAGCCACCTGTTATTGCAAGATTTCGTGACCAATTGATAGCCGCTGACGGAGTAATAATTGCAAGCCCGGAATATGCACACGGCGTGACCGGTGCCATGAAGAACGCACTTGACTGGATGGTGGGCTGCGAGGCATTTGTGAACAAGCCAGTGGTATTGCTCAACGCATCGCCGCGTGCGGTTCATGCTCAGGCAGCACTTAAAGAAATCGTAACCATGATGTCTGCAGCAATCGTGGAAGATGCCTCGATTACTGTTCCAATACTCGGCTCGAAACTGGATGAGGACGGGATAGTTAGCCACCCTGAGATTTCCAGGTTGCTTCGAGAATCTCTTTTGGCTTTGCAGCGGTGTATTCCCGCAATCTAAAATTGCAAACTGGCATCAACATGGAAGCTATGAACGGGTAAAGACAGATTTCTGTAGTATTGGACAATCCAAGATACATGACCATGAACTGCCGAAATTCTTCAATAGGCTCTGCACCCGCAAGGGGTATGCGGGCGGGTAACCCGCAGCTTTGCTGCGACCCCACCTCGAACAGGGGGAGTGACATGCTCGATCCTCCCCTGTTAAGGGGGGCCGGGAGAGGTTTTAAGTGTCATGATTGATGGAGCAACCGAGAAAAATAATGGAAAATCCGGACTGTCGCAAAACTGCTCCCGAGCAGGACAAAGCGCTGCGTTTCTTACATTTTTCGCGATCGCGTGGGATGCAATCGTGCCCACGCTGTTGATACCTGAAAGCGGCATTCTTTTTTGATTTAAGACCATTTTTTCATAGCAGGCGTGGGCGTGACATGGGCAACGGTGTTTCAGTGGTATCGGCGCGTCAAAGATGGTAGTATCAACATGACTCTTGCACAAGTGAAATTTCTTAAGGTTCGGCTGCTGCCCCAGCCTGGTATTCCGCAGTAAACTGGCGCATAAAATATTTGTAAGCCCTCTGTGGTAGTTATATGCTGTACAGCAGCGCATTCATTTGCTCATTGCAGGCTTGAAAATTGCGGAAAAGGAAGCAAATGCGGGGTGTGGTGTCCTGCACTTGATATGCAAAATGTGCGGGTTTTATTTCCGTTGTCAACAAAGGGGAGGTTGAAATGACTGATCAGGATAAAACTGAAAATTTGAGCAGTGAAGCGAAAGCGGTTAAAACTGCCGTTGAGGACGGGGGGAATATCCGCGCCAAGGTGCGAAAAATCACTCTGGATGCGCTGCATCGCGGAATGCTTGATGCGCAGGAAACAAGACGGGTAGTCCGTTCGGTGATGCAGGGTGCGAGCCAGGGTGTGAGCAAGGCGGGGGGCAAGACGAAGCATGCGCTGGGCGAAGCACTGGCGGGAATGGATGAGGCGCTGGCGAAATCGGCTGAGGCTTACAAACTGGCCATTGAAGAAGCTGCAGGGCGTTTGCGCGATTTCAGCAGGCACGATCTGGAAAAGGCCGTAAACAATTTGCATACGTTGGAAAGCATGCTGCTTGATACCCTCAAAGAAGTTGCCGATCAATCAGCCGGTGAAGCACGCGAGATTTATCAGAGTCTGGCACGGCATACAAAAGTAAACGCTACCTCGGCAGGTGCGACCGCCGCTGCGGCGATCACTTCACTGGAAAAGAAACTCGGTCGTACGTTGCGCGAAGTTGCCGTTGCGGGCAGCGATGTTGCGCTCAACACTACCTCAAAGATTGCCGAAGCCGCTGCCGGTTTTCTTGCCGGTCTTTCCGACGCGCTGCATGACAAGGCCAAAAGCCTGCGCGAGAAGAGGTAAGTGTATTTATGCTCTGGCATGCCATTAGCGCTGTTCGTGATCTGGGTAGGCTGCAAAATATCGCCTCGGTTTTAATTCGTTATGGCTTTGGTGATCTGGTGCGCCGCATTGGTATGTCCGGCGCGCTGGAACGTGCCGGCAAGATGCTGCACTGGCATGCACCGGAAGAGTTGGCGCGACTGGAGCCACCGGCGCGCATACGTCGCGCACTCGAGGAGCTGGGCCCGACCTTTGTCAAACTGGGGCAGATACTCGCCACCCGCGTCGATCTGTTTCCGCCAGAGTGGATTGCCGAATTCAGCAAACTGCAGGATGCCGCACCTGCCGTACCCTATGTCGAACTGTGGACGCAGTTGACGGAGGATCTGGGTGAACCGCCCGAGGGTATATTTTCGTTTGTGCAGGATGAGGCGCTGGCGGCGGCCTCGCTGGCCCAGGTGCACCGCGCCAGGCTGGCAGATGGGACAGAGGTCATACTCAAGATTCGGCGTCCCGGCATCCGCAAGATCATTGAGGCCGACTTGCGTCTGCTGGCTCGGCTGGCCGAAATTATCGAAGCCGAAGCGCCTGATCTGCACCGCTACAGGCCGCGCGAGGTCGTGCGCCAGTTCACCCTGTCGCTGCGTCATGAAATGGATTTTGCAGCCGAATGCCGCAACGCTGAACGCATAGCCGCCAATTTCGCCAGGCAGCCGGAGATCGTTGTGCCGGCTATTTTCTGGCCGTGGACCAGTGAGCGACTCAATGTGCAGGGCTACATTGATGGCATCCCCGGCACCGATCTGGCAGCGGTGGAAGCTGCCGGACTGGATCGCAAGGTGCTGGCGCAGCGCGGCATCCATGCGGTTCTGAAAATGATCCTGGAAGACGGTTTTTTCCACGCCGACCCGCATCCGGGGAATGTCTATTATCTGCCGGGCAACCGCATCGCCTTCATCGATTTTGGCATGGTCGGACGCCTCTCCGAGGAACGGCGTTATCAGCTTACCCTGCTGCTGCACGGCCTCGTCAGCGAGGATTCGGCGTCTGTTGCCGACGTGTTGCTGGACTGGAGCGGTGGCGATGTAGACGTCGATATCCTGCAAGCCGAGATCGATGCCTTTGTTGACCAATATCGCGGTATACCGCTAAAAGAAATCAACTTTGGTGTGATGCTTGCCGATCTGGTTACCATCCTGCGTGAGCACGGCCTTGCCCTGCCGCCAGACCTGGCCCTGCTGATCAAATCCTTTATTACTCTGGAAGGGTTGGGACAACAGCTTGATCCGGACTTCGACATCGCGGGCGAGGCAGCTCCCCTACTCAAGCGAGTGCTGCTGGCACACTCTGAGCCACGTGCTCTCGCCAGGCGCGGCTGGCGTACCCTGACAAGCACGCTCGGACTCATCACCAGCTTGCCCAAAGAATTGCGCCAAATTTTGCGCGCGGTGCGACGCGGCAAGCTGCAGATACAAGTTGATGTCATCCCACTCAAACAGTTCGGTGAACGGCTTGACCGTGCTGCCAGCCGACTGGCACTCAGCATCGTCACGGCGGCCCTGATCGTCGGCTCTGCCATCGTCATGAACGTCGAACATGAGCCCTCCAAACAGACCGGTCTTCCCTTTGGTACGCTGGGTTTTATTGCCGCAGCGGTTGCCGGTGTGTGGCTGTTGATATCGATTTGGCGCGGCGGCGGGAAATAGTCTGTTTGGTTTCAGGACGATATTCCGCAAATTTTAGCCATGCTTGTTTGTTTCTATGGAGCCTGTAGTTCCCCCAGTCTGAAATTGGCTTGTACACCCCTCTGTAACTCCAATTGATCGAATTGCATCCATTCGAATTTTCTGTTTGAACACACACCATAGTTCCTGCTGCCGAGTGAGGTCAGAAAACATGACTTGCAAATTATGTATTAAATATATATAGTATTAAACATATACTATATGGAGCGCTGTATGAAAACAGACAGTCTGGGATTTTTGCTGGCGGATGTTTCGCGTCTGTTGCGACGCAACTTTCAGCAGCGTATGGAAGGAAGCGAGCTGACATTTGTGCAGGCACGCGTGCTGATCAATATCTCGCGCAAGGAAGGTATACGCCAGGTTGAGCTTGCCGAGTTGCTGGAATTGCAACCGATCGCCCTGGTACATTTGATCGACCAGCTTGCGCAATTGGGGCTGGTAGAGCGACGTCCCGATCCAAATGACAGACGCGCTTACCAGTTATTTCTTACCGCAGCGGCGGCTCCGCATCTGGCAACAATCAGGCAGATAGGGGCAGCCATACAGGCCGATATGTTGCGCGGTCTCAACAAGCTGCAGTCGGAGCAGTTTGTATCCTGTTTAAAAATTGTGCGCGACAACCTGGTTGCGCGCTAAACGTGCATTCAATAAAAACGCCATACCTGTGTGTTAATTAGCGCGTGTCACAAATTATTACGGAGTTCATAACATGAGCCATCACCCTCATCCACACCAGGCAAATCAACCGTCACACTCAAAAAGGCGGATTGTGCTGTTGCTCGTTGTACCTATGCTGGCCGGTCTGGCCAGCCTTGTCGTTTATCTGCTGGGCGGACGCTACGTGGAAACGGACAATGCCTACATCAAGGCGCAAAAAGTGCCGGTGAGTGCACAGGTTTCGGGTGCGGTAAAAGAAGTCATGGTGGAAGAGAACCAGGCGGTGATAGCCGGTCAAATTCTCTTTCGCGTGGAGCAGGCACCGTTTCGTATTGCCGTGGCGAAAGCAGAAGCAAAGCTGCACCAGGTGCGCCATGACCTCGCCGCACTGAAAATCAGCTACCGCGAAAAACAGGCTGAAATTTCACTGGCGCGATCCAATTATGATTACGCGTTAAAGGATCAGCAGCGCCAATCCGATCTGGCATCACGAAATTTCATTTCGGCCTCCAGGCTGGATGATGTCAAACATGATACCGATGTGAACGCGCAGAAAATTGTAATGCTGCAAGAGGATGTGAAACGCATCGCAGAAACACTGGGCGGCAACCCCGATACCCCGGCCGAGATGCAGTCGGCCTACCTCGCGGCACTGGCAGAGCTGGAGCAGGCGCGGCTGGATTTATCCAACACCGAGGTGCGCGCATCGATGGACGGAAAGGTGAGCAAGCCGCCCAAGGTGGGCCAGTTCATTGCGACCGGAAGCACATCGATGGTACTGGTCGCCGATGATGTGTGGATCGAAGCCAACTTCACCGAGGCTGATCTGACCTATGTGCATCCCGGACAAACGGTGAAAATCAGTATCGACACTTTCCCCGACAGCAAACTGCATGGCGTGGTCGAAAGTATGTCACCGGCGACAGGTGCCGAGTTCTCACTGATACCGGCACAGAATGCCACCGGTAACTGGGTGAAAATCGCCCAGCGCGTGCCGGTGCGCATCCGTTTCGATGTTGCCGCTCTGCCTGACTTGCGCGCTGGTTTGAGTTCCTGGGTAGAAATTGATACCGGCCATCGGCGCCGCCTGTTAGGCATCACACTTTAAACCATGTCCAGCGACAGCGCGAAGGTAACTCCGGAAGCAATCCCGCATCGCGGCTTCATCACCCTGTCGCTGATGCTGGCCACCATCATACAGGCGCTAGACACCACAATCGCCAACGTCGCATTGCCGCATATGCAAGGCTCGATGAGCGCAACCCAGGACCAGATTTCCTGGGTGCTGACGTCATACATTGTGGCTGCCGCCATCTTCATGCCGCTGACCGGGTTTCTCACTGCACGTTTCGGGCGCAAACGCATCTTCATCCTGTCAGTCGTCGGATTTACCGTTGCCTCGATGCTGTGCGGGGCAGCACAGGACCTGAGCCAGATCGTGGTTTTCCGCTTGCTGCAGGGTGTGTTTGGCGCTTTCCTGGTGCCGCTGTCGCAATCGGTGATGCTGGATATCAATCCGAAAGAAAAGCACGGTTCGGCGATGGCGTTGTGGGGGATGGGCGTGATGGTGGGGCCTATACTCGGCCCCATGCTGGGCGGCTGGCTGACTGAATATTACAGCTGGCGCTGGGTATTTTATATCAACCTGCCGTTTGGTTTGCTCGCCTGGTACGGTCTGGGCCGTTACCTCAGGGAATCGACTATCGAACCTGCGCGCAAGTTTGATCTGACTGGCTTTGCTTTTCTGGCTATGGCCATCGGCGCACTGCAGATGATGCTGGACCGTGGCGAATCGCTGGACTGGTTTGCAAGCCGGGAAGTGCTGATTGAGGGCGTGTTGGCCGGTTTGAGCATGTATCTGTTCATTGCCCATATCTTTACCCATAAACATCCTTTTCTTGAACCCGGATTGTTCAGGGATCGCAATTTCACACTGGGCCTGCTGGCCATATTTATTGTCGGCATCATCCTGCTGGCGACGATGGCGCTGTTGCCCCCGTTTATGCAAAGCCTGATGAATTATCCGATTATTGATATTGGCTTTGTGCTTGCACCGCGGGGCGTGGGCACCATGTTTGCGATGTTTATGGTAGGAAAGCTATCCGGCAGAGTGGACCCGCGCTATACCATTGTTTTCGGGCTCACGCTTACCGTGTTATCGCTGTGGGAGATGAGCTTTTTCAATACCGATATCAGCGGCTGGGACATCGTGCATAACGGCATGTTGCAGGGCGTGGGGCTGGGCTTTGTGTTTGTGCCTTTATCCACCATTACCTTCTCGACGCTTGCGCCGCATTACCGCAACGAAGGCACGGCCCTGTTCAGCCTGATGCGCAATATCGGCAGCAGTATCGGCATCTCGGTGGTGATTACCAATCTGGCGCGAAACATGCAGGCCAATCATGCCGCATTTTCCGAATACATCAATCCCTTCAGTTTGCCTTTGCAACAGGCGGTAGAGGCGGGTGCCTACCGGCTGGATACCGAACAGGGCTTGATGGCGCTCAACGGCGAAGTCACGCGGCAGGCGGCCACGCTCGCGTATCTGCAGGATTTTCGCCTGATGATGTGGATCACGCTATGTGCAGTGCCGCTGATTTTTTTCTTGCGCAGCCCGTCCAGACAGCCAAGTGCGGTGGATGTGCATGAAGCGATGGAATAATCAGCTGGGCTGGACGCGACACGCGCATTTATGACAACATGGCTTCAGCCCGGTCTTTGCTGCTGCTATAGTAAAAACAATTCTACCGTACGTGAAGGGTCAGACGATGAGTGCAACACCGAATAGCAACGAGACTATATTGCCCGATTCTGCAAAGAAGAAACCTGGCGTGCACCCTGATGTGATCAAACTTGGGTTCGTGAGTCTGCTGACAGATCTCAGTTCCGAGATGATTTTTTCGGTGTTTGCGATTTTCTTCACCACGGTTGCGGGAGCCTCGGCCGCCCTGCTGGGGGTGATCGAGGGCTTTGCCGATTTTTCCGCATCTTCCCTCAACTACTTCTCGGGTTGGCTTTCTGACCGGAGCGGAAAACGCAAAGTCTTCGCGCTGGCCGGCTATGGTTTCTCCACGCTGGCAAAAATAATTTTACTGTTTGGCAGCTCGGTTGTCGGGCTGGGTATCTTTCGTGTTATTGAGCGGCTGGGCAAAGGCTTTCGCGGCCCGCCGCGTGATGCCTGGCTTTCGGCAGTTGCCGATAAAGCCAACAGGGGCTATTCCTTCGGGGTGCACAAGGCGCTGGATAAAACCGGAGCCATACTCGGCCCGCTGCTTGCGTACGCTCTGCTGCGGTGGCTGGGCGAAGGCGCCTCGACGTTTCAGATTTTATTCTGGGTAGCACTCGTTCCGGCGATGCTCAGCATCGTCGTTTTAAGCCTGATCAAGGATCAGCCGGGCACGCCGCACCCGCGTGAAAATCTAGTCGGGACCTGGAAAACTTTGAGCCCCCAATTCAAGCGCTACCTGATTACAGCCGGCATATTTTCTCTGGCCTATTTCAGCTTTGGCTTTCTGTTGTTGCGTGCGCACAGCGTCGGATTCGCGGTCAGGGATATTGTGCTGCTTTACGCCCTGTTCAACATCTCTTTCGTCGTCGCTGCCCCGCTGGTGGGCAAGCTCGGTGACCGTATCGGCAGGGCACACATCATCATGCTGGGCTACTTTATTTATCTGTTGATGAGTATCGGCTTTACCATTGCCAATACTGAATGGCAGATCATCGTACTGTTTGTCATCTATGGCATTTTCTACGCAATTGACGAGGCGCAAAGCAAGGCCTTCATTGCAGATATAGAGCTGGAGCGGCGCGCGTCTGCAATCGGTGTGTACAATTTTGTGACCGGGATGATCTATTTGCCGGCATCGCTGATTGCGGGTGCATTATGGCTGGTGCATCCGGCAGTGGCCTTTATTGTCGCAGCCTGCATCTCGTCTGTTGCGATCCTGGCATTTGTCATATTGCGGCCGGACCAGCAACGGACTTCCAAGACTCAATAGATAAGATATTTTCTACAGATTGCAGGAAGGGCTTGCTGTGAATGAATATGTAACGATGGGTATTATTTGTGCTTTGCCTGGGACTGTCCAGCGGGATCATACTCCACCAACTGCCCATGAATAATCGCTGGATTGATCTGTCACCCGCCAGGCGAGCGGATGGGTGATTGCTGAAAGTGACGATTTATAAGTTAATTATTTTGATTTTTCAAAATCCTTCAGCATTTCTTCTTCGGCATTTTGTGCGTGATTCCTTGATTGAGACTCCTGGGTTTTTGACACTTCACGGCTGCGCTTCGAGACTTCTGTCAAAGACTGTTCAGTGGTTTCTTTTGCGTCAGCAGCGGGGATGTTCTTGCTGCTCTCAACCGTTTTGGCCAGCGTTCTGGCGGCTTCTGTTGGCACCGCATTTTTTTGCCCGATTGTTTCCCGTATTGTTTGCGTGGTTGATTTTCCGCTCGCCGGTGGCGGAGTGTCAAGACCGGATTTCTGTTCGCAGCCGATTTCCGATATAACAAGTGCCGCGGATAAAAAAATAAGTTTCGTTTTCATGGTGTTTTTGTCAGTTAGTATTTCGTGAAATATTGCTCTGCGCGTATGCGCAGAGCCCATCGGGAAAGCGGATGTAGTGTGTGTAAAACAGGGCGACTATTATATTGAGTGTAGCCATCAAAGTCACAGCGTTATGCGGCCAGCACCTGTAGCGGCGGCAGATTGGTGACTCGCCGCGTCACCAGCCAACCTGCCAGCATGACCGTCAGCATGCCTCCGCTGATGCCAACCAGCCACAGCAGTGGAGGGGGGGTGAACGGAATTTCAAGCACATACTTTGCCAGCACCCATCCCAGTGCAGCCGATCCTGCCGCTGCGAACAGGCCGCTGAGCGCACCCAATACGGCAAACTCGGTCAGGTGCTGGCGGCGCAGGTAGCGACTGTCTGCACCCAGTGTGCGCATAATGGCGGATTGGTAGATGCGCTCGTCTTGCATGGCTATCAGCGCGGCATAGAGCACCGACACTCCGCTTAACAGCGTGAACATAAATACTGCACCCAGCGTTTGCGCGATCTGGTCCATGATGTGGCGCACCTGCGTGATGATGGCCTCGGTGTCGATCACCAGAAGATTGGGGAATTTTTTGAGCAGTGCATCTCCGGCGCGAACCTTGTCTGGAGGCAGATAAAAGCTGCTGAGATAGCTTGCCGAATAATTTTCCAGCAGGCCGGGCGCGGTGATCACGAAGAAATTCACCTGCATGGAATCCCAGCGCACCTTGCGCAGATTCACCACCCGCGCGGTGAATTCGCTGCCGGCGATGTCGTAGGTCAACAGGTCTCCAAGCGCAATACCCAAAGTGTTGGCAAGCCCCTCTTCCAGGGAGATTTCATTAACTTTTAACTCGCGCAGCGATTCGTTTGTCCCCTCTTCCGGGTGCCCGGCCAAAAGTTTTTCGGACTTCGGGGGAGGGTTAGGGAGGGGGAGGGCATGGTGAGATTCATCAACCTGAAATTCGCGCAGCGAATCCTTTATACCCTCTCCCTTCGGGAGAGGGATAGGGGAGCCAGCATGGCGTATTTCATTTTTACTTTTCTCTGTCCACCATTTTCCCTGTACCAGCTTGTTTCCCAGTGGGATGTCGCTGCTCCAGGACAGATTGGTTTCGCGCTCCACCAGTGCGCGGGCACGCGGGTCGGGATAGTCTTCGGATTTTATGCCGCGCCCGTTAATCGCAACCAGGCGCCCGCGCACCATCGGAAACAATGCTGGCGGGGCCAGTTCTTGCTGTTTAAAAAATTGTTGCACCGGCTCGCGCTGGTCTTGCTGCACGTTCACGATAAATCGGTTCGGTGCATCCGGTGGCAGGCGTTCGCGCCAGTTCTGCATCAACTCGGTGCGCACCAGTGTCAACAGCAGCAGGCTCATGCCGCCCAGGCTCAAGGCCACAATTTGTATTGCATTGCCGCGCCCGTGCCGCGCCAGGTTGGCGAATACATGACGGCTGCCGAGCGGCAGGGCGGCCAGCAGGCGCAAACTGAGCCAGGCGATAGTGCCGAACACAAGCAGGCCTGCGGCCAGGCCGCCGAGCACGGTCAGGCCGAGTTTGATCGAACCCGCCTGCCACAGAAACAATACGTCCAATACCGCCGCACCCGATACATACACCAGATTGGTATTGGCTGAAGGTATGCCCAGCTCACGGCGTATCACACGCAGCGGCGGCACGGATTTAAGTTGCCACAAGGGCAGAAAGGTAAAACCAAGCAGCAGCGCCATACCGCTGGCCGCAGCCTGCAACAGCGGCAGCCAGCCTGGCCCAGGAAGATTGGCCTCGCGCAGTGACTCTACAGCCTGCACCAAAGTTGACTCGGCAGTCCATCCCAGCAATCCTCCCAGCACTACTCCGGCCACTCCCAGCAGTAAAAATTGAAACAGAAAAATACGCAAAACCTGACCCTGTGTCGCGCCCAGACAGCGCATCACCGCGCACGAATCCAGATGGCGGTTGATAAACTGGCGCGCAGCCAGGGCCATCGCGATACCCGCCAGCACGAAGGCCATGAGCGCGGCAAGGCCAAGAAAGTGTTCGGCCCTTTCCATTGCCTGGCGTATTTCCGGACGCGCATCGCGCACGTCTTCCACTTTTTCACCCGGTTTGAGTTGCGTCCTGGCCCAGTTGCGGAAGTGCTCTACCTGCCCGCTCTCGCCTGCCACCAGCAGGCGATAATTGATGCGGCTGCCTTCCTGCACCAATTTGGTGGCAGCCAGGTCGGCCATATTGATGTGCACGCGCGGTGCGACGCTGGCAAAACTCACCGATTGGTCCACATCCTTGATTACGCGAGCTACCAGTCGCAAGCGAAGTGCGCCGAGATTGAGCTCGTCGCCCTGTTGCACAGCCATGCGCCGCAGCAGGCGATCATCGGCCCACAGCGTGCCGCGGGCGGGTATGGCTAGTGCGGTATGGCCCTGGCCCGGCCCGTTGTCATTTCCGCTCTGCTCATTTTGTGCTGCAATTTGGCTGGCCTCTTCGATCTCGATTTTGCCGCGCAAGGGGTAGCCGTCTTCCAGCGCCTGAATTTCACAGAGCAGGCTTAACTGTGCATTCGACACCATACTGGGGAAGGAGACCGTATTGACTGCACGCAGACCAAATTTCTTAGCCTCATCGCGATAGGCTTGCGGGAGCTGGCGTATGGAGGTAATGCGCAAATCTGCCCCCAGCAGGCTATGCGCTTCCTGTTGCAAGGCCTGTCGCACACGGTCAGAAAACAGCCCCACGGTGCTGATGCTGCCCACCGCCAGCACCAGCGCAATCAGCAGCACGCGCCACTCGCCGGCGCGCCAGTCGCGGGCCAGCATGGAAAAGGCCAGCTTCATATTTTGCATTAAACCACCTTCCCGGCAGCAAGGCGCAGCTGCCTGTCGCAGCGTCGCGCCAGCGCCTCGTCATGGGTCACCAGTATCAGTGTAGTGCCTTGTGTGCGATTGAGTTCCAGCATCAGTTCAATCACCTGTGCGCCTGTAGCCGCATCCAGGTTGCCGGTGGGTTCATCGGCAAACAGAATTTTGGGTTTGCTGACAAAGGCGCGCGCCAGTGCCACACGCTGTTGTTCTCCCCCGGACAGATGCTTGGGCAAATGGGTCAGCCGCTGGCCAAGGCCAACCTGCCGCAATGCTTCTTCAGCCAGTTCGCGCGCGCGGGGCACCGCCTGCAACTCCAGCGGCAACATCACGTTTTCGAGCGCGGACAGGGCGGGCAACAGTTGAAACGACTGGAATACAAAGCCGGCCAGCCTGCCTCGCAGACGTGCACGCTGATCTTCATCAAACTCGAACATATTGTTGCCATCGAGCATCACCGTGCCATGGGTCGGCACATCAAGCCCGGCAAGCAAGCCGAGGAGGGTCGATTTACCCGAGCCGGAAGCCCCCAAAATGGCAAGACTCTCGCGTGACTCCACGCTAAAATTCACATCGTGCAAGATCAGCAGCGGCTGTCCGCCACTTTGCACTTGCTTGCCCAAATTAACCGCCTGCACAATGGATGCCATGAAACCCTCTCAACTAGTTCGAATTGTATTGTTCAGTATTGCAAGCCTGCTGCCCGCGGTCAGTCATGCACAATCTACCATACTGGTATTTGGCGACAGCCTTTCCGCAGGATACGGCATTCCGCGTGAGGCCGCCTGGCCCAACCTGCTTCAGGCAAAGCTTCAGGTGACAGATCCGCATTATAAAGTGATTAATGCCAGTATCAGCGGTGAAACCACCAGCGGTGGACTGCAGCGCCTGCCTGCAACCTTGAAGGAGCATCGCCCGAGTATTGTGATTATAGAGTTGGGTGCCAATGACGGCCTGCGCGGCACACCGCTTGAGGTGACTGAAAAAAGCCTTAATGGTTTGATACAGCTATCCACAGCAGCCGGGGCAAAAGTGCTGCTGCTGGGCATGCAGTTGCCACCGAATTACGGCGTGGAATACACAAAACGCTTTAAATCTATATACCCAAAACTGGCTCAACGTCATCGTATTGCGCTGGTTCCCTTCATACTGCAAGGAATAGAAGCTGACCAGTTTCAGGCGGACAACCTCCACCCTATTGCGGACGCGCAGCCCAAAATTCTGCAAACCGTATTACAGATGCTGAAACCGATGTTGTAGTTGAAGGCTAGAGTAACAAGGGAAATGTCGGCCACCAGGCGACGTTCGGGGATGCAGCCGGGAGCGGCCGATTGAAAATAAATCCAAAAGCAGTCGTTCACAACCTATCAAAGGGGCTTTTTACGTGCCGAGTCGTTTCCAGAACATGGGTGTATATGATAGTTGTCTGAAGGTTATTGTGGCCGAGCAATAATTGGATCGTTTGTATATCTGTTCCCGTTGCCAAAAGGTGTGTGGCAAATGAATGCCGTAATGTATCCACACTAGCATGCTTATTTATATTTATAGCGGCAATATTGAGCGCCTGGCGGAAAGCTCTTTGAACCGTACTATCTGACGCATGCCATCGCATCAGGCGTCCTGTTTCACCCCATGGACGAAGCACTGCAGAAGGAAAGACAAACTGCCATGCAAAAAATTTTGAGGCATTGGGAAATTTGCGATCCAACCCACCTGGTAATGGTGCATATCCTGCACCACGCAATATCCCACCATTCCTATTGTCATTCATAATTTTACTCAGTGTCGCTAATGCCCTTTTTGTATGGCGCACTAATTGGTTAATTTCCAAGCTTTTCTCAATTGAAAGTCTTCCTGTACAGTTTAATCTTTCTCAGCAGGGCAAGCGCAATGCTGAAATTGGCGCTATTATCGGCATAGTGATTTCTTTATTTATGTTGGCAATTTGGTTGCGTACTCTATTATGAGTTTCATTTTTATAGCTCAGAGGTCTAACTTTACGCTCAAGCGGGACGCCGCAAAAGCGCGGCGCCCCTTAGCTCCATTACGTTGAGGCTGTAGAAAAACCCCTTTTCACAATTATTTTTGCACAAAGTTTTCCCTCTGCATCATTCCAGTTTTGTTTTCAAATTCCAATTGTGATTTTAATTACTGAGCGTGCAAACATTTTGCATCGCGTGTGAAGTGAATCTGAGGCTGATTGTGGCCTATCCTTCTTTGTTACTGCGCATAGCCATGATGCGCCAGCTTCTCGATGTTATGTACCAGGCAGAATAGCTTCCACTGTGCATCCACTTTCTTTTGGCCTCTCAAGGTAAAACGGTCCAGCCCCTTGTTGTAACGGATGTTGCCGAACACCGGCTCGACTGTGGCAAAGCGTCTGCCGTATTTGGCACGACCTTCGGGGCTATCGATACGTTTCTTCATCTTGTCGGTAAAGC
>Ga0315271_10001092_pt1 | contig 16129 bp, 14 predicted proteins | sample C3_top_MG_FD_204664 | JGI IMG/M metagenome (GOLD analysis project Ga0315271, IMG submission 204664) | Sediment microbial communities from Yellowstone Lake, YNP, Wyoming, USA - C3_top | ecosystem: Environmental > Aquatic > Freshwater > Lake > Sediment | place: USA: Wyoming | collected 2017-08-01 | reverse complement strand
AGCCTGAACGAAAACTCATCCTCCGGCACCCTGGTGGCGACCGTGATCGCGTCCGACCCCGACGCCGGCGAGCTGTTCACCTTCGCGCTGTTGCAAGACGCCGGCGGACGCTTTGCGATCGACCCCAGCAGCGCGCGCATCGTCGTCGCGCCGGGTGCGCTGCTCGACTTCGAGACCCAGACCGGTTTCGACCTGCAGCTGCGCGTCACCGATGCCGGTGGCTTGAGCTACGTTCAGGCGCTGCGCATCGACCTGCGCGATTTGCCGGAGGGCCCGGTTACGCCGCCCGCGCCAGTGCCGGCGCCGCCCGCACCCCCGCCTCCAGCCAGCGCCCCTGCCAGCCTGCCGCCCGCGCCGCCGATCGCGGCACCGGCGCCGCCGATCGCGGCACCGGCGCCATCGGCCACCGGCACCGGGGCGCCTGGCGCGGGCACGGCGACGCTTGCCAGCACGCTCGGCGTGCCCGCCGCAGACGACGACTCACCCCGCGCCGGCTTCGCCACAAACGCAGGCTCACAAACCATCCACCTGCGCGTGCGAGACGATGGCACCGGCCCTGTCGCTTCGATCTCGTTCGACAACATCACGTTCGACACCGCGTTGCCGCTCGTCAGCATATGGGACGAGGCGAGCAAAGACTCGGTCGGTGCGGAGCCGCGCGACACGCCGTTGCCGTACCGCTCTGCAGCGGTGGGCGCCGCCACGGCGCAAGCCTCGGCTGAGGCCTCGCCCGCGCCGAGCACGCTGAGCGATATCGTGCAGGATCCGGTGCGCATTGCGAGCGTGGTCTTCGTCGCGGGCTTGATCTGGTGGCTCACGCGCAGCGGCGGCCTGCTTACGACGATGCTGCTGGGCGTTCCGGCGTGGCGCCACGTCGACCTGCCGTCGGCGCTGGCATCTCCGCCCGAGGACGAAGAAGACGACGAAGATTCGCGGCAGCGCGCCGGCAGCGACGCGCCGTCAAACGCCGCCGGCGACAGCGCGCTGGCGCAGTCGTTCGAGCGCAAAGCGGCGGCCATCTCGCCGGCGCCGCCACCGAGGCGCAAGGCATGAAGCGCGCCAGCCCACTGCTGCAGATGACGCTCGCGCTGGTCGGGGTGTGCGGTACGCTGGTCTTGCTCGCCGACCTGTTCTTCGGCGTGCTGCCCAACCCTGAGGCGCAGACGCTGCAACTGCGCAAGAGCATCGCCGAAGCGCTTGCGGTGCAGGTGGCCACGTTGCTGCACAGCGACGATCCCGCGCTGCTGCAGCGCACGCTCGACGGCGTCGTGACCCGCACCGACGGCGTGCGCTCGCTGGCGATCCGGCGCGCGGACGGCAACATCGCGCTGCAGGCCGGCGACCACGCACGTGAGTGGCACGCGGTGGCCGGCGACACCTCGAACGCCGAGCATATGACGGTGCCGCTGACCACCGAGGGCATGCGCTGGGGCAGCTTCGAGCTCGCGTTCAAGACCGATACCCGCAACCCGGTGTGGCGCTTGCTGAGCCAGCCGCTGATGGTGACCCTGTTCTTCCTGTCCGTTGTCGGCACGCTGGTGTTTGGGCTGTACATGCGGCGCGCTCTGCAGCACCTCGACCCGGCGGCGGTGATTCCGGGGCGCGTTCAGGGCACGTTCGACGCGATGTCCGAAGGCGTGGTGGTGCTCGATGCGCGCGGCTGCGTCATGTTGGCGAACAAGGTGTTTCGCAATCTGCACCCCGAAGCCGCGGGTGTGGGCACCGGCAGTGCGCTGTCAACGCTGCCGTGGCTCGCGGCAAGTTTGCCGTCTGACCTCGGCCAGCACCCTTGGGTGCGCGCGATGTCGGCGCGTGCTTCGAGTGCCGGCGATACGCTCGAGCTTGCCGTCGGCAATGCCGAAGCGCGGCAGTTGGTGATCAACTGCGCGCCGATCTCCGACCCGGCCGGCTACGTGCGCGGCTGCATGGTGAGCTTCGACGACGTTTCGCAGTTGCATCGCGCGAACCGGGCGTTGCACGTGGCGATGACGGAATTGACCGCTTCGAAAGAGGCACTGGTGCTGCAAAGCGCCGAGCTCGAACTCCTGCGCGCGACCCGATGACCGGCTGCCTGAACCGGCGCGCGTTCTTCGCAGCCTTCGAACCCCTGCTGGCGCGCGCACGCGCCGAGGGCATGGCGCTGAGCTGCGTGATGGTCGACATCGACCACTTCAAGGCGGTCAACGACGCCCACGGCCATGCGGTGGGCGACGCCGTGATCCAGGTGGTTGCGAAAAGGCTCATCGAATCGATGCGCGCCACCGACCTGGTATGCCGCTGCGGCGGCGAGGAGTTTTGCATCGTGCTTCCGGGGCTTGAGAGGGCCGAGGCCCATGCGTTTGCCGAGCGCGTGGGCGAATGCATTGAGCGCGAATGCGGGCCTGGCGTGCGTGAGGTGAAGGGTCTGCGCGTCACGGCCAGCTTCGGCTTGGACATGCTGACGCACGAGGTGGCTTCGGCCTCGGCGCTGATCGATCGTGCCGACCAGGCGCTGTACGAAGCCAAGCGCTCGGGTCGGAATCGGGTCAGCGAATTCGTCGCGCGCGCGAGTGCCGCCGCGCACGAAGTTGGCCAAGCCGATGCGCTGGAGAGCTGCCTGGCGCCGGCGGCATTCCAACGCGGATTCGACAACGTGCTGCGCAGTGCGCAGGTGCGCGATGTCGTGCCCAGTGCCGTCCAGTTCGCGGTCGACCCGTACCGGGCCCTGCTTGCCGGCCACGCCCCGCAGGCGGCCGACGCGGCGCGGCGCACCGTGGCTCGCATCTTGCGCGAATGCGTGCGGCCGAACGATCTGCTGCTGCGGCTTGATGCTGACCACTTCGGCGTGATTGCCCCGGATTTGGAGATCCATGCTGCGCTGCAATTCGCCGAACGCGTTCGCTCGCGGGTCGAGGCCGAGTCCATGCATGCGGTGGATGACGCCGCACCCCGCTTCACCGTCAGTGCCGGTGTCGATTCGCTGCCGGCCAACGCGCCGGGCGCGCCAACCCTGATCGAGCGCGCCGGCGACGCGTTGCTGCACGCGAGGCGCGACGGCCCGAACCGCGTGGCGCGGTTTACACCAGATGTCGTGCCGGGCGAGCGCCGCGACGTTGCGCCGGTTCATGAACCCGTTGCCTTCTCCCAGCCGTAGGCCCGGCGCCAACCCAATGCGCGACGAGATGCACATACCGATCGACCGCTCCCTGGGCAAGGCCACGGTGCGCCTGGTTGCCATCGGCATGGCCGCGCTGTCGCTGCTGCCGCCGCTGCTGTGGAGCGCGGCGGTCATGCTGGTCGAGCAGCACGTGTTCATCGTGCACACGGTCGGCCCACTCGGTCGCGGGCTGGAGTTGTTCAAATGGTCGAGCGTCGCTCTGGTGGCCGCGGCCAGCTTCGCGATCGGATTCGGGCTCTGGTTTGCCGTCTTCCAGCGCCCGGTACACGCACTGCGGCAGGCCGAGCACAAGCTGCGCGTGTTCGCCAAACGCGACCCGCTCACCGGCCTGCCGAATCGCGCTGGTTTGCGTTTCGCGATGGAGCGTTCACTTGCGCAATGGCGCGGTACGCAACGGGCTGTCGGCGTGCTCGTGCTCGACGTCGACCGCTTTCGCCTCGTCAACGACTCGCTCGGCCCGGCGGCAGGCGACGCGCTGCTGCGCAGCGTCGCGAGCCGCATCCGCGCCGTGGTACGCGAAAGCGACATCGTGGCGCGGCTTGGCGCCGACCAGTTTGCGGTTCAAATTGAAGGCGCCTCGGGAATTCCGGCGCTGGGCGTCATGGCGCGCAACCTGCTGCGCGCTTTCGAACCCGCGCACAACGTCGGCGGCATCGACACCGTGACGACGCTGAGCATCGGCATCGCGCTCCAGGGTGAACACGGCGACAGCGCCGATGCGATTCTCAAGTGCGCCGAAGTCGCGATGCGCGCCGCCAAGGCTGCCGGCGGCGGGCGTTCGCGCAGCTTCGATTCGACGATGCGGGTCGACGACGACCAGCGCCTCGACCTCGAGCGGCAGCTGCGCCGCGCGCAGCGCGAGGGCGAGTTCATGCTTTACTACCAGCCCATCATGGGCGCGAGCGGCGAGCACATCGTCGGCGCCGAGGCCTTGCTGCGCTGGGCCGACCCGCTGCGCGGCACGGTGTCTCCGGCGGCATTCATTCCGGTGCTCGAGCAGACGGGCTTGATCGTCAGCGTCGGCGCCTGGGTCCTGCGCAACGCGTGCCGCCAGGGCTCGAAGTGGATCGGCGCTGGCGCGCGCTCGCTGGTGATCTCGGTGAACGTGTCGCCGCGCCAGTTCGCGGAGGCCAATTTCGTGGCGACGGTGAAGTCGATACTGGCCGAGACCCGATTTCCGGCAACCCAGCTCCAGCTTGAAGTCACCGAGGGCCTGCTGCTTGACCCCATGCCCGAAACCCTGCAAAAAATCGGCGCGCTCGCCGAGGCCGGCGTGCGCCTGGCGATCGACGACTTCGGCATGGGCTACTCGTCGCTCGCGTTCCTGAAGACGTTTCCGCTGTCCACCTTGAAGATTGACCGCTTGTTCGTGAACGACATTGCGCGCCACGCTCGCGACGCGGCGATCGTGCGCGCCATCATCGAGCTCGGGCACGGCCTGGGACTGCGCGTCACGGCGGAAGGCGTCGAGACAGCGGAACAGTTTGACGTGCTGCGCAAGTTGGGCTGCGACACCTACCAGGGCTATTTGTTCTCGCCCGCGTTGCCCGTGCAGCAGCTCCAGGACCTGCTCGAATTTCCGGGAGCGTTCGACAACGGCCCGGACCCGGCGCCGGCTGCGCTGGACTCGAAGTCCGAGCTGGTCAGCCCGGGGTAGGCGCACCCGCCTCGCTTGGGGTCTGTGCCGCAACCTGGCGCAAGGCCTGCTCGATCACTTCGGGCGGCTGCCCGCCCTGAATCAGATGGCGCCCGTTGATGATCATCGACGGCACGGCATCGATGCCCAGGCCCTGCCAGTGGCGTTCGGATTCGCGCACTTCGGCCGTGTACTCGTCGCTTTCCAGGATGGCGCGCGCGCGCGCAACGTCCAGCCCTACCTCACCGGCCAGGCGCACCAACACTTGCGTGTCACCCGGGTTTTGGGCGTGCGTGTGATACGCCGCGAGCAGCGCGTGCTTGAGTTCGCGCTGCCGGCCTTCCAAGCCGGCCCAGTGCAGCATGCGGTGCGCGTTGAACGTGTTCCACACGCGCGGGCGCTCGCCGAACGTAAAACCGACCTCGGCGCCGCGCCGGCGCAAGCCTTCGCGGCCCTGCGCGAGTTCGGCCGGCGACTTGCCATACTTCCTGGCCAAATGCTGCAGCGTGTCTTCACCCTGCGCCGGCATCGCCGGGTTCAGCTCGAAGGGCTGGAAATGGAGCTCGACGGGGATCGAGTCACCGAGCCGCGCGAGCGCGATCTCGAGCGAATTCAAACCCACGGCGCACCAGGGGCATGCGACGTCAGAGACGAAATCAATCTTCATTGCGGGCCCCGGCGGTGTGTTCGGTATCGATGCTAGCAGCGAGCGCTGAGACGTGGTGCGACCCTTGGCCCAGCCTTTCACTCGCCCCTGCTGCGTCTTGTCGGTCACGCAGGGGGGGGTGGAACGTCATTTCCTCTTCGTCCCATTCAGGGTGCGGTAGGCCCGAATCACCTGGCTGTCGTCGCACCTGCCGTGGCCCTGGCCCGACGCGGCGAGAAACATCTGGTGCGCGGCAGCCGCGAGCGGCGTGGCCTGGCGTGCGAGACGCCCCTGGTCGAGCACGATGCCCAGGTCCTTGACGAAGATGTCGAGCGCGCTCGTGACCGCCGGGTTGTCTTGCATCATCTTCGGGCCACGGTCACCCCACATCCACGAGTTGCCGGCCGAAACGCCAATGATCTCGTGCATCGTCGCCAGCGACAGCCCCGCGGTTTCTGCCACGTTCATCGCTTCGGCCGCGGCCGCGATGTGCACCCCGCACAGCAGCTGATTGATCATCTTCGCGGTTGAGCCCAGACCCGCCGTCTCGCCGACGTGGAAGATGCGCTTGGCGGTGGCCTGCATGACCGGCATGGCTCGCTCCAGGTCGGCCTTGGGCCCGGAACACATGATCGTCAAGGCGCCGTCGCGGGCCCCGACGACCCCGCCCGACACCGGCGCGTCGAGCATCACCAGGCCGGCACCGGCCAAACGCGCCGCCAGGCGCGCCGCCTGCACCGGCGGCTGCGTGCAGGCGGCGACGACGATGGCCCCTTGCGGCAATGCGGCTGCGGCGCCGCCGCTGCCGCTGGAGCCGCCGCTGACCGCCGTGGCGCCGCCGCCTGTGCCGCCCGTGCTACCACTCCCGCTGCCGCCGTTGCCATCAGCACCACCGAACAGCACACGCTCGGCCTGGTCGCCGTTCACGACCATCAGCCACAGCAGATCGGCGTCGCGCGCCACGTCGTCCAGCGATTCGGCGATTTCGCCGCCGGCTGCCGCCAGTTTGGTCAGCGCTTGCGGCTGCAGATCGAAGCCGCGCACCTTGTGCCCGGCCTTGATGATGTTGGCGGCGATGGGCTGCCCCATCGCGCCCAGACCGATGATGCCCACTCGCATGCCGCAGCCCCCTATTCCTTGACCGATCCGGTCATTCCCGAGACGTAGTATTCGACGAAGAAGGAGTAGACGAAGGCCACCGGCAGCGAGCCGAACAGCGCGCCGGCCATGAGCGAACCCCAGTGGTAGACATCGCCTTCCACGAGTTCGGTGACGACGCCCACCGGCAGCGTCTTGATCTCGCTCGACGAGACGAACGTCAGCGCGTAAATGAACTCGTTCCACGACAAGGTGAACGCAAAAATGCCGGCCGAGATCAGCCCCGGCACCGCCAGCGGCAGCACGATCTTCACCAGGATCTGCCAGCGCGTCGCGCCGTCGATCAGCGCGCACTCTTCGAGCTCGAACGGAATCGACCTGAAGTAGCCCATCAGCAGCCAGGTGCAGAACGGAATCAGGAAAGTCGGGTACGTCAATATCAGCGCCAGCCGCGTGTCGAACAGGCCGAGCTGGAACACGACCGAAGCCAGCGGGATGAACAGGATCGACGGCGGCACGAGGTAGGCGAGAAATATCGCCAGCCCCACCTGCTTGGCGCCGGAGAAACGCAGGCGCTCGATCGCGTAGGCGGCAAGCACCGACGCGGCGAGCGAGAAGAAGGTGGAGACCACCGAGACCAGCACCGTGTTCCACATCCACTGCGGGTAGGCGGTCTGGAACAGCAATTTCTCGATATGCGCCAGCGTCGGCTGCAGCACCCAGAACGGGTTGCCGTCACGCGACAGCAACTCGCTATTGGGCTTGAAGGTCGTGATCGCCATCCAGTAGAACGGGAACAGCAACACGAACAGAAACGCGCACAAGGGCAGGTAGACCGCGAACAACTTGCGCGGCGTGGAATCGAGGAACCCCATGCCACCCATGTCGGTGTTGCCGACCACGGTGCTTGCGTCGGTGCTCATTTGTCTGCCCCACCCTGTTGCCAGGTGCGCCGTTGCAGGCCGAAGTAGCTGAACATGATCGCCGCCAGCAGGAACGGCACCATCGCGATCGATATCGCCGCGCCTTCGCCGAGCGCACCGCCCGAGATCGCGCGCTGGAACGACAACGTGGCCATCAGGTGCGTCGCATTCAGCGGCCCGCCGCGCGTGATGACGTAGATCAACTGGAAGTCAGTGAATGTGAACAGCACGGAGAACGTCATCACGACCGCGATGATGGGTGTCAGCAGCGGCAGCGTGACGTGGCGAAACTGCTGCCAGGGCGTCGCGCCATCGATCGCCGAGGCTTCGTAGAACGACGGCGAAATCGTCTGCAAGCCGGCGAGCAGCGTGATCGCGACGAAGGGCACACCGCGCCACACGTTCGCGGCGATCACGGAAAAGCGCGCGTTCCAGGGGCTGCCCAGAAAGTCGATGTACTGGTTGATCACGCCCATCTTCAGCAGCACCCAGCTGATGATGGAAAACTGCGCGTCGAAGATCCACCAGAAGGCAATCGCCGACAACGCGGTGGGCACGATGTAGGGCAGCAGGATGACGGCGCGGAAGAACGACTTGAAGCGGATGTTCTTGTTCAGCAGCAGCGCGAGCCACAGGCCGAGGAAGAACTTCAGGACGCTCGCGATCGTCGTGTAGAACAAGGTGTTGAACAGCGCGAGTTGCGTCACGCTGTCGCCCGCGAGGTACACATAGTTCTCGATGCCGATCCACGCGCCGGGCCGGCCCACCTTGGCGTCGGTGAAGCCCAGCCATACGCCCAGGCCAAGCGGATAGGTCAGAAAGAGCAGCAGCAGCACCGCCGCGGGCAGCATGAAAATCAGGCCGAGGGCGTTGCGGCTGTTCTGGAGTTTTTCAAGCATCGAAGGTGGCCTGCCGGCGAGGGGCTGCTTGGCAAAGATCGCTGAGTCCGAGGCGTTGTCATTCCGGCTTGAGCCGCGACGGTAGCGGGGCGGTCATTGCGCCGCGGCCAGCTCCGGTTGACTGCGGGACCGTGAACACCGGCCAAAGCCGGTATCCACGCCGAATCACCGACGCTCAGACTTTGTAGTAGCGCTCAGCGCGCTTCTGCGCCCGCTCTGCCGCTTCCTTGGGCGTCTTCGCGCCGCTCGCGGCTTCCGCGACCATGTTGACGACGATGAAGTCGGCGCCGGCACCCGCCGACGCATAGCCCAGCTTGCCCGCGTAACCGGCGGGACGCAGGTTCTTCACGCAGTCGCGGTACGGCGTATGTTTCGGATCCGAGGTCCAGATCGCGGCCTTTGCGTACTCCGCCAGCGGCGGCGCGATGTAGCCACCCGCGGCCGTGAGCCAGGGGTCGAACTGCTCCTGCTCCATCATGAAGCGCAGGTACTCTTTCGCCGCCTGCGGGTACTTCGTGTACTTCATGATCATCTGGTTGAAGAACAGGTGCGACTCGGTGGGCACGCCGACGGGGCCGATCGGGTACTGCGCGTGGTAGACGTCTTCCTTCAGATCCCTGACCTTCTGATCGGTCGAGGTCTTGGTCGCGTAGTAGATCGAGATGCCGTTGTTCGTCAGGCTGATCTGGCTGTCCAGGAACGCCTTGTTGTTGTTCGGGTCGAGCCACGACAGCGTTCCCGGAATGAAGGTCGCGTACATCTCTTTCGCGTACTCGAGCGCCTTCAGCGTCTCGGGGCTGTCGATCACGACCTTGTTGTCGGTGTCGACGAGCTTGCCGCCGTGCGACCAGATCAGCCAGTTCGTCCACAGGCCGTCGCCCGTCGCGTTGCCGAGCGCAAAACCGGAAGGCGTTCCCTTGGCATGCAGTGCCTTGAGCAGGTTCAGGAAACCGGTCGTTTCTTTCGGGAACACATCAAACCCCGCCGCTCTGACCATGCTCTGGCGATACACCAGCATCGCACCGGCGGCGCCCAGGGCAATGCCGATCCACTGTTTGCCGTCGGGGCGAAGGTAGGCTTCGCACGCCGGGTACCAGCCGCCGTATTTCTTGCCCAGGTAGTCGGCGAGATCCGTCACGTCGAGCAGTTTCTCGGGGTACAGGTTCGCGTCGTCGTTCGTCGACAAGATGATGTCGGGGCCGGCGCCGGTGTTCGCCGCCACCGCGGCTTTCGGGCGCACGTCTTCCCAGCCTTCGTTGTCGACGCGCACTTCGACGCCGGTTTTCTCGGTGAACTTCTTGACGTTGACCATGTAGGCGTCGATGTCGCCCTGGACGAATCGGCTCCAGCGCAGCACGCGCAGCTTGGCGCCTTGTTCCGGCTTGAACGACAGGGCTTGCGCGTGCACGGCAGGTGCCATGATTGCCGCGCCGGTACCGAACGTGGTTGCGGCAGCAATGCCGGCCGAGCCTTCCAGGAATTTGCGGCGATTGAACGGGTTCATCGTGGTTCTCCTTCAGTGATCTGTTTGGGGTTGACGCGGGAAATCGGGACCTTGGGTGGGGCTCGCTCGCTGCTCGGGGCTCGGTTCACGCCGACAGGCGCTGGCCGCTGCCCGCATCGAACAAATGGGCGCGCTGCATATCGGGCAGGAGGTGGATGGTACTGCCCGGGGCGAAGTCGTGGCGTTCGCGGAACACCGCGGCGATGTCCACGCCTTCGTGGCGGCAGGCGATGAACGTGTCCATGCCGGTGGGCTCCATCACGACCACTTTGGCGGCGATGCCGCCGCTGGCAGCAAGCGTCAGGTGCTCCGGGCGTGTGCCCAGGATCACCGGCTGACCGTCGACGCCGCCGGCGCGCGCCGGCGCGTCCAGGCGCGTGCCGTCGTTCAGCTCGATGCTGGCCGCAGCGCCGCTGCGTTTGAGCTTTCCGGGCAGGAAGTTCATCGCCGGCGAGCCGATGAACCCGGCGACGAACTGGTTTGCCGGGTGGTCGTAGAGGTCGAGCGGACTCCCGGTTTGTTCGATGTAGCCGTCGCGCATGACGACGATCTTGTCGCCCATCGTCATGGCTTCGATCTGGTCGTGCGTGACGTAGATCGACGTCGTCTTCAAGCGCTGGTGCAGCTCCTTGATTTCACCTCGCATCGCGACGCGCAGCTTGGCGTCGAGGTTGGACAGCGGCTCGTCGAACAGAAACACTTGCGGGTCGCGAACGATCGCGCGGCCCATCGCGACGCGCTGGCGCTGGCCGCCCGAGAGCTGGCGCGGGTAGCGCTCCAGCAGCGCACCCAGGCCCAGGATCTCGGCGGCGCGCGCCACCGTGGCGTCGATCGTCGCCTGGTCTTTCTTGGCCAACGCGAGCGAAAACGCCATGTTCTCGCGCACCGTCATGTGCGGGTACAACGCGTAGTTCTGGAACACCATCGCAATGTCGCGTTCCTTGGGCTGCATCAGGTTCACGACCCTGCCGCCGATGAGCACTTCACCGTCCGAGATGTTCTCGAGCCCGGCGATCATGCGCAACAGCGTCGACTTGCCGCAGCCCGAGGGACCGACCAGGACCGTGAACGACGCATCGGGAATCTCGATGTCCACGCCATGCAGCACCTCGACGTCGCCGAATCGCTTCTTCACCCCACGGATCGATACGCTGGCCATGGACTCTCGCTCCCCCGGCCTGAAACCGGGCCCTGGCGCGAACGATAGCGTCGATGCGCCCGTGCGTCGCTCCGTAATAACCCGTTGGCGGAATGCAAGTCATGTGATAACCTGACCATCATGCAACTCGGCCCTCCAGGCTCCGCCAGCGCTGGACCCAGCGCTGTGCCGCTGCCGGCCCAGCCGCTGATCACCGAGCGCCTGTCGGACCGGCTCGCGAGCCTGCTCGCGGCACAGCTCGATTCGGGTGCGCTCACGCCCGGGGACCGGCTGCCCACGGAAGCCCGGCTTGCAGTGCAGCACGGCGTCTCGCGCACCGTGGTGCGCGAGGCCGTGCACCAGCTCAAGTCGCGCGGCCTGCTGCGCTCGCGCCAGGGCTCCGGGGTCTTCGTCACCGCGCCGCCACCGAACCAGTCGCTGGCCTTCGACCCGAAGGTTCTGGAATCGGTTGCCGCGGTGATCCAGGTCGTCGAACTGCGCCGCGTGCTGGAGGGTGAGATCGCGGCGCTGGCGGCGCAGCGCGCCACGCGCGAGCAGATTCGGGCGCTGAAGCGCTCGCTGCTGGCGATCGACAGCGCGATGCTCGAGGGCCGCGACGGGGTCGACGAAGACATGGCGTTTCACCGCGCCATCGCCGAAGCGACGGGCAACCCGCAGTTCAGCCGACTGCTCGCCTTTCTCGAACAATACCTGCGCGAGGCAATGCGCGTCACCAAAGGCAACGAGGCGCGGCACGAAGATTTCATGCAGCAGGTACGCTGCGAGCACAGCGCCATCGTCGCGGCCATCGCCGCTCGCGACGCCGACGCTGCGCGACGCTGCGCGACGGAACACCTGCAGCGTGGACAATGGCGCCTGGAGGCCGCGGGCGTGATCCCGCGGCGCAAGGCCGGTGCAAGAATCGGCAAGGGCAACAAGACCAGGACCGCTCCCGCATGAACCAGGGCATCTTGCTCGGCGTGATCGCCGATGATTTCACCGGCGCCAGCGACGTCGCCGGGATGCTGGTGCACTCCGGCATGCGCACCCTGCTCACGATCGGCGTGCCCGTGGCCGGTGTTGTCGATGCCGACGCCGATGCCGTAGTCGTGGCCTTGAAATCGCGCACGGTTCCCGCCGACGAGGCGGTGCGCCAATCGCTCGCGGCGCTGGCCTGGCAACGCGGCTGCGGCGCGCGCCACTTCTATTTCAAGTACTGCTCGACCTTCGATTCCACGCCCAAGGGCAACATCGGCCCGGTGATCGATGCGCTGATGCGAGAGCTCGGCACCGACTTCACGATCGCCTGCCCCGCGTTCCCGGTGAACGGCCGCACCATTTACCGCGGCCACCTGTTCGTGGGCGACCAGTTGCTGTCTGATTCCGGCATGCGCGACCACCCGTTGACGCCGATGCGCGACGCGAATCTGGTGCGCGTGCTGCAGGCGCAGCTGGCGCAGCGCGTGGGGCTGCTGCGCCAGGACATCGTGGCCCGGGGTGCGGCCGTCGTGCGCAACGCAATCGACGTCTTGCGAAGCGAGGGTGTGCAAGTGGCGATCGCCGATTGCCTGGCCGATGCCGACCTGCACGTGCTGGCGCAGGCCTGCGCCGACATGCCCCTGCTCACGGCAGGATCGGGCCTGGCGCTGGCCCTGCCCCATGTGTACCGCGAACGCGGCTGGCTGCAGCCGAACCCGCACGCTGCGCGGCTGGACCCGATGGTCGGCCCGGCCGCAGTGATCTCGGGTTCTTGCTCGACGGCAACGAACGCCCAGGTCGAGGCCTGGCGCGGCGCCGGCCTGCAGGCGCTGGCGATCGACCCGCGCGCGTTGGCGCGCGGCGAGCCGGTGGTCGAGCGCGCCGTGAACTGGGCGCGCTGGCGCCTCGACCGCGAGCCCGCGCTGATCTACGCCACGGCCGGCGTGGCCGAGTTGCAGGCGGTGCAAGCGGAGCTGGGAGTGGCGCATTCGGGCGAACTGGTCGAATCCGCGCTGGCACAGATCGCGAGAAGCCTGGTCGAAGGCGGCGTGCAGCGCCTGGTGATCGCCGGCGGCGAAACCTCAGGTGCGGTGGTGCAGGCTTTGGGCGTTCAGGCACTGCGCATCGGGCCACAAATCTGCCCCGGGGTGCCGTGGACGCAAGCGCAGGGCCGGCCGCTGTGGTTGGCACTCAAGTCGGGCAATTTCGGCGGGCCGGAGTTCTTTTTGCAAGCGCTGAAGTTGAATCTGCATGCTGCCTGAGAACACGCTGCGCGACGACATCTGCCGCGTCGGCAGGTCCTTGTTCGAACGCGGCTATGCGCACGCCACGGCCGGCAACATCAGCGCACGGCTGCCGGCTGGGCGCGGCTTTCTGATCACGCCGACGGACGCCAGCCTGGGCTGCATCGAGCCCGAAACGCTGGCGCACGTGGCGGCGAATGGTCAGCAGCTGAGTGGCGCACGGGCGAGCAAGACACTCGCGCTGCACTGCGCCATCTACAACGCGGAGCCGACGGCGCAATGCGTGATCCACACGCACTCGACGCACCTTGTTGCGCTCACGCTGGCGGGGGTGTGGAGCACGGATGACGTGCTGCCGCCGATCACGCCCTACTACGTGATGAAGGTCGGCCATGTGCCGCTGATCGCCTACCGGCGCCCGGGCGACCCGCGGCTGGGCGACGATGTGGCGCAAAAGATCGCCGCGGCGCGTGGCCGCGGCCAGCTGCTGCGCGCAGTGTTGCACGAGCGGCTTGGGCCGAACGTCTGGCACGACAGCCCCGGCGCGGCAATGGCGGTGCTCGAAGAGCTGGAAGAAACCGCCAGACTCTGGCTCATGAACCTGCCCCGTCCCGCGCCGCTCGGCGCTGCGCAGATCGACGAGCTGCGCAGTGCGTTCGGCGCCTCCTGGTAGGGATGAACGCAGCGCAGCCATGCCACGTTTTGCAGCGAACCTGTTGATGCAGGATACGCAAGTCACCTGGTTCCGAACCTACAAATCCCAGCAAAAGGACAGAGCATGAAACTGTTGATCACCGGCGGCGGCGGATTTCTCGGCTCGCGCCTGGCCTCCACGTTGCTCGCTCGCGGGCAACTCGCGGGGCAGAAGATTCGCAGCATGGTGCTGGCGGACCAGGTCGCGGCAGGCCCCAAGTTGCTGGCTGACGCACGGGTGCAGATGCGCACCGGGCCGCTGCTTGCCCAATGCGCGGCGCTTCGCGAAGAGGCCTTTGACGGCGTGTTCCACCTGGCCTCGGCCGTGTCGGGCGAATGCGAAGCCGACTTCGAACTCGGCCTGCGCTCGAACCTGGACAGCACGCGCGCGCTGCTCGACGCGTTGCGCCTGAACGTGGCCGGCGGCGGGGCGGTGCCGCGTCTCGTGTTTTCGAGTTCGGTGGCGGTGTTCGGCCCCGATCCGGGCGTGCCGCTGCCCAGGCTCGTGGCCGACGACACGCTGCCCGCGCCACAAACCAGCTACGGCACGCAGAAGCTGATCTGCGAACACTTGATTTCCGACTACACGCGCAAGGGCTATATCGACGGGCGCTCGGCGCGCCTGATGACGGTCACGGTGCGCCCGGGCAGGCCGAACGGCGCAGCGTCGTCGTTCTTCTCCGGGATCATCCGTGAGCCGCTTGCGGGCGTCGAGGCTATCCTGCCTGTGGATGCCGATGTGTCGCACCCGGTGTCCAGCCCCGCGCTCACGATCGAAGGCCTGATCCGCGTCTTCGAAGCGAGCCGCGCCGAGTTCGGCGGGCGCCTCGCGCTGAACCTGCCCGCGCTCAACGTGCGCGTCGGTGACATGCTCGAAGCGCTTGAAGCCGTTGCCGGCAAGCGCGTGCGGGAACGCGTGCGCCACGTGCGCGATGAGCGCATCGCCGGCATTGTTGCGAACTGGCCCACGGGCGCGAGCTTCGCGCGCGCGACACGCCTGGGCCTGAAGCCAGCGGCGAGTTTTGCCCACATCGTGCGCCAGTACATCGAAGACTGCCGCAATTCACCGGACGCCGAAACCACGCTGAAAGGCATGCTGCAATGAACCAGATCGATCTGCAGGGGCGGGTTGCCATCGTCACCGGTGGCGCCCAGGGCATCGGCTACGCCTGCGCCGAGCGTTTGCTGCGCTCGGGCGCGAGTGTCGTGCTGTGGGACATCGACGCCGCACGCCTGGCAAGCGCGCGCGAGCAGTTGCTGGCGATCGGCCCGACCCGCAGCGCCGTGGTTGAACTCACCGACGAGCACGCCGTCGCCGCCGCCACGCAATCCGTCATCGCGCAACACAAGCGCATCGACATCCTGCTCAACAACGCCGGCATCACCGGCGGCAACGGCAGCACCTGGGAACTCGACCCCGCCGTCTGGCGCCGCGTCATCGAAGTGAACCTGATCGGCCCATACCTCACTTGTCGCGCCATCGTGCCGCACATGATCGCCCAGGGCTACGGGCGGATCGTCAACATCGCCTCGGTCGCGGGCAAGGAAGGCAATCCGAATGCCTCGCACTACAGCGCATCGAAGGCGGGCGTGATCGCGCTCACCAAGTCGCTCGGCAAGGAACTCGCAACCAAGGGCGTGCTCGTCAACGCCATCACCCCTGCGGCGGCCAAGACCGGGATGTTCGATTCGATGACGCAGCAGCACATCGATTTCATGCTGGCGAAGATCCCGATGGCGCGCTTTCTCGGCGTCGAAGAAGTCGCGGCGATGGTGGCCTGGCTCGCGTCTGCCGAGTGCTCGTTCAGCACCGGCGCGGTGTTCGACCTGTCGGGCGGGCGCGCCACTTACTGAGCACGTCACGGTGCGGGTGATCGGCAGCGAGAGCACCGCCCGGAGCCTGGGCCGACGCGGTACGCCGTCCGCTCCCGGGGCAGGCCAAGTAAAGTGGCAGAGTCAAACAGCCTCACAAGGAAACGCCGGGCCGCCCCAAGTTTCCTTGACCCCCCTCGGGGGGCTGAGCCCGCACCGAGTGAGCGCCTGCGCGCTCACGAGTGGCTGGCGAAGGCCATCGGGCCTGCAAGCCCGATGGCGGACGACGTATGTCGTCGGCCTGGGGGCGCTCAGAAGCGAACCATGATCCAACCCCGGTACCGGCCTGAGCGCAAACAAACTGCTGCGTCAGGCGACGCTGGGGCGACTCGCCGCTGGGT
>Ga0315271_10001091_pt1 | contig 16130 bp, 11 predicted proteins | sample C3_top_MG_FD_204664 | JGI IMG/M metagenome (GOLD analysis project Ga0315271, IMG submission 204664) | Sediment microbial communities from Yellowstone Lake, YNP, Wyoming, USA - C3_top | ecosystem: Environmental > Aquatic > Freshwater > Lake > Sediment | place: USA: Wyoming | collected 2017-08-01 | reverse complement strand
CGGCAGCGAGGGTCGCCTCGGCGGCGGCAGCCGACAGCGCCGGGGTGATGCCGGTGGTGTGGAACCACCGGGCACCGTCGAGGAGCGAAGCCCAGTCATAGGCGCTGGCACCAGCCTTGGCGATGCACGAGTCGGCACGGTCGTAGACGACGCGGCTGGCGCGCTGGGCGGCACCGGGCTCGAGGTAGTAGACGCCGAGGCGCCCGGCCTCAACCGTGACGCCCGATGTGTCCACGCCGAGGCCGCGGAGGAAGCGGATGGCGCCCTCGCCCAGGTCGTTCGCGGGGACCCGGCTCACGAACCGGGCCGCGACGCCGAAGCCAGCGAGCGAGCTGGCCACGTTCGCCTCGCCGCCGCCGTAGGTGGCGTCCAGCGCACGGGCACCGGTGAGGCGCGTCCCGTCAGGCGCGGAGAGGCGCAGCATCACCTCGCCAAAGGTCACGACGGTCGGGGCTGCCGCGTTCATCACGCAGTCGTTGTCCTCGTTCTTGCCGCCAGAGCGGCAGCGCGTCTCGCGCACCCAGATGCCCGCAAGACAGGAGGAGGAAGCCGCAGTGCGGCGACGAGCGCAGGGCGCACGTCGAATCGGCAGAAGCGTGCAGACGGCGCCGGCCTCCTCCGACACATGACGCCGAACTGCAACCTTCGCTGTGGAAGGTACGCGTCAGGTGGGGTTCCGGCAAACCTATGGGCGTGGCCAGAAGGTGGACAGAAGTGAAGACGCAGCACCGGGTGATCTCCGGGCCGATACCATGCCCGCGATCAGCTCCCGAACATGCCGCCCCCAGCGACTCGAACCGGCCCGGCCGCAAGGAGATCAGGTGATCATCGACTCGTCCGTCCGACTCGAGGACCTGCGCGGGCCGCTCGCCGCGTTCTGGCCCGTGTCCGGCGCGAAGATCGCGGCACTGTGCGAGTCGTGGGACCCGGCGAAGGGCTCGCCTGTGTTCACCGTCCGCGGCCGGTACACGAGCCAGGGCTGGACCGAGTGGACGCAGGGCTTCCAGTTCGGCTGGGCGATCCTGCAGTTCGACGCGACCGGCGACGGGCGCTTCCTCGAGATCGGGCGACGGGGCACGGTCGAGCACATGGCGCCGCACGTCTCCCATGTGGGCGTCCACGACCACGGCTTCAACAACGTCAGTACCTACGGCAACCTCTGGCGGCTGATGCGCGAGGGCCGCATCGCCCCCGATCCGTGGGAGCTCGCGTTCTACGAGCTCGCGCTCAAGGCGTCGGGCGCGGTGCAGGCGGCCCGCTGGCGCCCCACGCACGAGGGCCCGGGCTACATCTACTCGTTCAACGGTCCGCAGTCCCTGTTCGCGGACACGATCCGGTCGGTGCGCGTCCTGCTCCTCGCCCACAAGCTCGGCCATGCCCTGATGGGCGAGAACGACGAGCGGATCTCGCTCCTGCGCCGGGGGATCGAGCACGCGGAATCGACCGCCCGCTGGAACGTGTTCTACGGCGAGGGCCGGGACACCTACGACGAGTGGGGCCGTGTCGCCCACGAGAGCGTGTTCAACGTCAACGACGGCCGGTACCGGACGCCGTCGACGCAGCAGGGATACTCGGCGTTCTCAACCTGGACCCGCGGCCTCGCGTGGGTCATGGCGGGGTATCCGGAGCAGCTGGAATTCCTGGACACGGTGGGCGACGACGAGCTCGAGCCGTTCGGCGGCCGCGGCGCGATCACCGCCATGCTGCTGCGCGCCGCCAGGGCGTCCTGTGACTTCTTCATCGCCAACACCGCCACCGACGGGGTCCCGTACTGGGACACGGGTGCGCCGGGCCTGGCGCAGATGCCGGGCTGGCGCGACCGCCCGTCCGACCCGTTCAACCACCACGAGCCGGTCGACAGCTCGTCGGCGGCGATCGGGGCGCAGGGGCTCCTGCGCCTCGGGAAGTGGCTGACCGCGCACGGCGACGCCGACGGCCAGCGCTACACGGCTGCCGGCCTCACGACCCTGCGGACCGTGCTCTCGGAACCCTACCTGGCGACCGACCCGAGCCACCAGGGCCTGCTCCTGCACAGCGTCTATCACCGGCCGCGCGGGTGGGACTTCGCGCCCGACGGTGACGGCGTCCCGCGCGGCGAGGCCGTCATGTGGGGCGACTACCACCTCGTCGAGGCGGCCCTGCTCGCCCAGCGCATGCTCGACGGCGGCCCCCACCTCGCGTTCTTCGGGCCCACGGGGTAAGCGCGCGGCGCCGAGGAGCAGCGCCGCGGCCAAGTGGTGGACGGGAGTGACGCGTCGTCGACACGACCTCCCGACGCATCGAGTCAGCGGATCCGGGTCACCTTCAGTGGCACAGCGGCCGCAGCACGTCCCGGGCGATGAGGAAGCCCTGCTTCACCTTGGCGTCGGTGCCCTCGAACCGGCGGTCCTCGTGCTCGATGATGCAGTCGCCCTCGTAGCCGGCTCGGTACAGCTCGCCGTGGACGACCCCCCAGTCCACCTCGCCCAGGCCCGGGATGCGCGGGACCTGCCAGCCCATGCCCATGCTGAACACCCCGCGCTCGTAGAGCCCGTCGCGGTCGATCATCAGGTCCTTCGCCTGGTAGTGGAGGACGTGCTTCCCGAACTCGCGCAGGAAGCGCTGTGTGTCGATCATCTGGAGGATCAGGTGGCTCGGGTCGAAGTTGAGCCCGACCGTGCCCTCCCACTGCTCCAGGATCCGCCGCCACATGCGGGGCGTGGTGGCGATGTTGTGCCCGCCCGGCCACTCGTCGGGGCTGAACAGCATCGGGCAGTTCTCGAGCGTGATCTTCCGCCCGTGGTCCTGCGCGTACTTCACGATGTCCGGCCAGACGCGGAGCGCCTCCTCCCAGTTCTGGTCCTGGTCCTTGGCGCCGTCGCCGCCCATGAACGTGTTCACGAGCTCGACGTCCATCTTCTCGGCGGCGTCGATGACGCGCCGCAGGTGCGCGATGACCGTCGCCCGGTGCTCGGGGTCGGGGTGGAGCGGGTTGGGGTAGAAGCCGAGGCCCGAGATGGCGAGGCCCTTGCCCTCGATCTCCGCGCGGATCTCCTTTGCGTGGCCCGCCGTGAGGTTCGCCACGTCGATGTGGCTGGTGCCCGCGTACCGGCGCGCCTCGCCGCCCGAGCGCGGCCAGCAGGCGATCTCGAGGACCTCGAACCCCTCGGCCACGGCCCAGTCGGCCACCTCGGGCAGCGGGGTCTCCGGGAACGGTGCGGTCAGGAAGCCGAGCTTCATCGCTGCTGCTCCTCCAGGACGCGGTGGTTGCGAATGACGGTGCGGGCGGGGGTCACCGGGCCACCTCGACCCAGCGACCGGTGCGGGAGCTCTCCAGGACCGCGTCGCCGATGGCCATCTCCTCGTGCCCGGCGGCGAAGTTGGCGTAGCGCGGGTGCTCCGACGGGCGCCCGGCGATGACATCCGCGTAGACCGCCGAGAACACGGCGCCGAAGGTGTCGGCGAAGCCCTCCGCGTGCCCGCCTGGGAGGCGCGCTGCCGCGGCCCCGTCGGCGTTCATGAGCCCGGGGTTCCGCAGGAGCTGCTCGTTGGGCCGGTCGCGATGGCCGATCCACAGGGCGTCGGGCTGCTCCGAGTCCCACGCGACGGCCGAGGCGGCACCGTCGATCTGGTAGGCGAGGCTGTTCTTGCGGCCGGGCGAGAGCTGGCTGATGTTGACCGAGCCGCGGGCGCCGCCCTCGTAGCGCAGCAGGATCGAGGCGGTGTCCTCGGTGCGGATCTCGACCGGGACGGTCTCGGCCGCGCGCTCGCTGGAGAACGTGAGGACCGGGCCGGCCGGCTTCCGGCGGACCGGGATGAACGTGGTGAGGTCGGCCATGACCGCCTCGACGCGCAGGCCGGTGAGGAAGCTCGTGAGGTCGAGCCAATGGCTCCCGATGTCGCCGACCGCCCGCAGCGCGCCGCCCTGGTCGCTCTCGAGGCGCCAGTTCCAGTCAGTGTCGAACAGCAGCCAGTCCTGGAAGTAGCGCCCGGTCACCAGGCGCACGTCGCCCAGCTCCCCCGCCCGGACCATCGCCGCGACGTGCTGGTTGAGCGGGTACCAGCGGATGTTGAAGTTGACCGCGTTCACGAGGCCCGACTGCGCGGCCAGCGCCACGAGCTCGCGCGACTCGGCCGAGGTCAGCGCGAGGGGCTTCTCGCAGACGACATGGCGCCCGGCGGCGAGGATTGCCTTGACCTGCGGGTAGTGCAGCTCGTTGGGGCTGGTGACGTGGACGACCGCCACGGCCGGGTCGGCGAGGACCTCGTCGAGCGAGGCGTAAGCCCGGGGCAGGCCCAGCTCGGCCGCCCGGCGATCGCCCAGCGCAGGCGTTGCCTCGAGCAGGCCGGCCAGGCGCACGCCGATCCGCCGCAACGCCTCGATGTGCACGGTGCCGATGAAGCCGCTGCCGATGACCGCGGTGCCGATCTCGAAGCGTCGGGTTGTCAATGGACTCCCTCTCCTGCGCGGAGCCGGCTGCGACCTTGCGGATGAACGTCAGCTCCTCGACGGTGTCGACGCCCGACGATAGCGCAAAGGGCGCGCGGCGCATGCGCCCTGCGATCCGCGCCGCTCGGAGCGTCCGAGTCGCGCACGTGGCGCGCGCGCCGCCACGTGCGCAGCAGCCCCATGGCGCAGCAGCCCGAGCCGACCGACCAGCCCGAGTCCGACACCACGGCGCCTGAGCTCGATACCGAGGGGCATTCGTTCGTCAATGCCGAGTACGCCAACTCCGCCGTCCGGGATCGCAAGCGTGAGGAAGCACGAATCGTCCGCGACGAGTCCCGCCGGCACGAGCTCAAGAAGCCGGGCCGCTCGCTCCGGAGTCGACTCCTCGGACGCTGAGGGCCGCGGGAGCTCGCTCTCCTGCGGTGAGGTCTCTCGCCTGCGGCGGGGTCAACCTCGCGTCCGCGCCCGGCGGGCCCCCGACGGCGGGGATCGGCTCGGGCATCCCGGCCCCGGCCCGGGCGCCCAGCCGGATGGTCAGCCACGTCGCGAGTGCGAGCAGGAGGGCGTTCCGGAGCACCAGGGCCGCGATCACGGGAATCTCGAGTCGCCCCAGCCCCGTGTAGTCGATGGTGTAGATCGCGGTCGAGAGAGCCGTGATCGCGACGAGCAGCCAGCCGATGCGGCGTGGCAGGAGGATCGCGAAGGGGAGGAGCCAGATCACGTACTGCACGGACAGGACCTTGCTGCCCACGAGGAGCGCCACGATCACCGCCGACGAGGCGAGGTAAAGGCTGGACGAGGGCACGCGACCGAGCAGGGCGTAGTCCGCCCGGAACCGCAGGGCGGCAACCATGGTGACGAGGCCGAGCAGCGCCGCCAACTCGATCGGCGAAGCGGCGACCAGCAGGCCCGAGCCGGGACCCGCCACCTGGACCGACCCGAACCCGTAGACGACGTCGAGCGGCAGTCCCGCCAGCGCGTGCAGCCCGAGCAGCAGGCCGGCCCCGAGGCTCTCGATCTGCAGGCCTCGGTCCTGCTGGTAGAGGAGCCACTGGAGCGACGACGGACCGGCGAGCGCCCACGCGGCGCCCATGACGAGCGCGACGACCGAGACACAGCCGACCACGAGCCGAGCGAACCCGGCCCGGTCACGCCGCACGAGGGCATAGGCGCCCAGGACCGGCAACAGGGCGATCGGGTAGAGCTTGAGCATCGCCCCCAGCCCGAGCGCGACGCCCGCCGCGCCGGGGTTCCGCTCGGCGACGAGGACGGCGACCAGGACCCACAGCACCGGCCAGAGGTCGTAGCGCAGGGCGACCGAGGCCCAGGCGAGGCCGACTAGCACCGCCCAGAGCACGAGCGTGGTGCGCGACCTGCCGGTGGCCCAGAAGAGCAGCCAGCCGGCGGCGACGGCCAGCACGCCCTGCACGAGGACGAACCGCCAGACATAGCCCACCTCGTCGATGCCGCCCGGCGGCACGAGGAGGGGCACAGTCATCGGGACCAGGGCGAGCGGCGGGTACTCCAGGCTGAAGTCGAGGTACGGGACCGATCCCCCCAGCAGCCGCAGCCCATAGCCGTGGTAGACGGCGAGGTCGCTCGCCATGATGAGCCGGTTCTTCTCCGGGGTCAGCCCGACGAGCACCAGCAGCAGAACCAGGGGCGCGAACAGCAGCAGGAGGGTCGGCGCTCGACGCGGATCGAGGCGGGGCAGGAAGGTGCGCACGGACCCATGATCGCTCGCCTCGGCCCGCGCATGCGGGTGGCGGCCTTCGATCAAGGCGTCGTCAACCACGGAGCAGGGCGCGGACGCGGGGACTCGACGGTGCGCTGAGTCGGCGGGGCGAGCGGTTTCGCCCGCGCGAGGCCAGCGCCTCGAGGCTGCCGCCACTTGCGTTGCCATTCGCGGCAGCCGGCATACGAAATGCCCCGACAGGGTCGATCCGTGCGACGCCAGTTGCTAACCTGCTGCCAGTCCATGGTTCGTCGCCCGAACGAAGCGTCGCGAGGCCAGACGGTGCTCGCGATCGTCACTGCCAGAGGGGGCCTCGTGCATCGTCGTCTCGTCGCCCAGTTCGCGGCCATCGCTGTCGGCGTCGTCCTCGTTGCGCCCATGGTGCCAGCCGCGTCGCTTGCCAACTCCTCGCAACGTCCCGCCGCGCCGCTGACCCCCTCGACGGACGGGCCCTCCGCCCGGGTCGCCGCGTCGCTCCCCAAGGCGCCGGGGCCGGGCACCGCGGTCCATGCCGTCCAGGCTCGGCATAACGTGATCGATCCGGCCGCCTACGACGCCAGGCTCGGCCGCGCCGTCCGCGTGGTGGGGCAGTCCTCGCCAATCCCGAAGCCCTCGGCGACGACCGCCCCGGCGAACCCGACACCGGCGCCACCGGCGCCCGACGGGGCGTCGCCGGACAGCACGCCCTCGCCGACAGCCGTCTCGCCGCTGATCACGGGTTCCAAGATCTACGGCACCGTCAAGAACCAGGCCGGATCGGTGCTGCCGGGGATCGTCGTGACGCTCACGCCGCAGTTCAGCGGCTCACCGTACACGGCCACCACCAACTCGGCGGGGGCATTCGTCGCCTCCGTTCGGGGCGGCGGCGAGTGGTACGTGGTCAAGTACCACGACCCCAAGGGCACGTACTTCGACGGCTACTACGGCGGCGGCGGCCTCACGACCGGCATCGGCCCGACACCGGTCATCAGCATGTACTCGACCCCCAGGACGGCTAACGCGACGATGCGCCTGGCCTTCCACATCACCGGGCACGTCCAGGACCAGGCGAATGCCCCGATTGCCGACATCGAGGTGGCCGTCTACACGACGGGGCAGACGTTCGTGGACTTCGCCACGACCGATTCCAACGGGGACTACGCCATCACGGTCTCGGCCGGGAGCTACTACATCTACGAGGGCGACGGCCTGCACGACGTGGCGCGTGGCTGCTGGAGCCCGTCGGGGCCAAGCGGCGTGTGGAGCACGTGCACCGTCTACAAGATCACGACCGCGGACATCGTCGTCGACATGACCGTGCCGCCCCCGCCCACCGTGACCGGTCACCTCTACGCTGCCGCCACAGGACTCGGCGAGGCGGCCTCGCTCGCCTTCCTGGAGACGCTCGACAGCGGAGCGGGGTCGGCTTCGGGCAACGCTGACGCGACGGGGGCCTACACGGTCAAGCTGCAGCCCGGGCGCTACTACATGGCGGCAGGGGGCAACGTGACGGGCTATCTGTCGCGGCACGGCTGGTCGCCTGACAAGTCCGAGGCCATCCAGATCACGGTGACAGCGGCCGGCGTGACCGGCGTCGACCTCACCGTGCCGGATTGGGGGTCGATCACCGGCTCCATCGAGGGCAGCCCCTGCTCCACCAACGGGATCTACGTCGACGTCTACGACAACTCGGGCTACGTGACCTCCACCCAGGTCGACTACAGCGGCCACTACTCGGTGGCCGTCCCCGAGGGCACCTTCTGGCTGGACTTCTTCGACCCCACCGGCTCCTGCGCCAGCGGCTGGTACGAGAACGGCAGCCTCGTGGCTCGCGGGAGCCTCGCCTCGCCGATCGCCGTGACGGCCGCCGTGCCAGGAACGGCGAGCGTTGTGCTGCCGACCCCTCGCTGGATCAGCGGCAAGCTGAGCAGCTCCAACGGCGCCGCGCTGGGCGATCCGCAGACGGTCCAGGTGTGGGTCGGGTCCGACTACTACCTGCAGACCGACACGCTCTCCAACGGGACGTTCTCACTGCCCGTGCTGCCTGGCACCTACAAGCTCTTCGTCGCGGCCCGCGGGTTCGCGAACGGCTGGATCTACGGCAAGACCCTCATCTACGCCTCCGCCTCGGCCACCGCCATCAACGTCACCAGCGCCAACAAGTCCGTCGCGGTGACGCTGCCGACCACGTCGGTTTTCATTCACGGCAAGGTGACGTCGGCCGGCAAGGCCGTTTCCGGAATCGAGGTCGTTGCCTATGCGGGCAACGACGAGGCGGGATGGACCACCACCGACACGACCGGCCAGTACTGGATCGACCTCCGGTCGGGCTCGTACTCGCTGGCCGAGATGGGCTCGGCCACGCTGCTCAGCGGCGTCTACGCATCGGGCAGCTTCTCGCCCTACTGGTCCGACCGGACGAAGGTCACCGCCACCTCGACTGGCGCCACGGCCAACTTCGCGGTAGGTGCTGCCCACCGCGTCCACGGCGTGGTGAGGGGAACAGCGCCCGCCGGCGTCCACGATGTGCTGGCCGAGCTCTTCGACGCTCGTGGCCTCTATGACTACGTGCGCACCGGCTATGGCGGCGAGTTCGACGAGCTCCTGCCGGCACACGACTTCCGATTGGGCTTCTATGACGCCACCAACACGTGGGGCACCGCGTGGTACTCCGCCGGCGGTCCCGTACGGAACAGTCAGGACGCCACGACGCTCGCGATGACGTCCGACCTGCTCGACCTTGCGATCACCCTGCCGCCGGTGACGGTCCCCGACCCGCCCACCGGCGTCAGTGGCGCGCCGTTCGACGGCGGCGGCGTGGTGACCTGGAGTGCCCCGGCGAACGACGGCTGGCGCCCGATCACCGGGTACACGGCCACCGCCTCGCCCGGCGGGGCGAACTGCAGCTCGGGGGCGTCCGACAACCGGTGCGTCATCACGGGACTGTTGGACGGCACGCCGTACACCTTCACGGTCACCGCCACGAACATGAAGGGCACGAGCGACGCCTCGACGCCCTCGGCAGCGATGGAGCCCAACAACCTCCCCGCACCGCCGGACCCCGTGATGGCGAGCGGCTATCACCTGGGTGCGCTCCTCTCGTGGACGGCCTCGCCGGGAGCCACGGGCTATCAAGCCACGAGCTCGCCGGGCGGGCTCACCTGCTCCACCCTCGGGGAGACCTCATGCGTGCTGCCCGGCCTCGCCGACGGCACCGAGTACACGTTCACGGTGGTCGCGAGCAACGGGAACGGCAGCGGGCCCGTGTCCGGCCCCAGCAATGCGGTCACCCCAGCGCTGCCCAATGCCGCCATGACGGCGCTGCCGGCCACCAGCCCAATCACGAGCCTCATGCTGAACTGGAGCTCGCCGGGGAACCAGAACCCTGCCACCTACGACGTGCGCTACCGCCGAGCGCCATGGAATGGGGCCCTCTCGGGCTACACGTCGCTCCTGTCGGGCAGCGCGGCCCTGGGCGCGACGCTTGCCGTCGGCGCGGGCACCACGTACTGCTACTCGGCGCGGGCGCACGACCTGGGTTCAACGACCTCCGCCTGGTCGGCTGAGACGTGCACCGCAGTCCCGCTCGATGACCGCTCGCTGAGCCGATCCTCGGGGTGGAGCTTGCTCGCGAACGCCTCGGACTATCGCGGCACGGTCCTGCGAACGACGACCCTGGGCGCCAAGCTCACACGGACAGGGGTGGTCGCCAAGACCCTGACGCTGGTCGCCACCACGTGCCCCAGCTGCGGCACCGTCAGGGTGTACTGGGGCACGACCCTGCTCAAGACGATCAGCCTCGTCTCGTCGACGACCGTCCATCGCAAGGTCTTCACCATCGCGCAGTTCAGCGCAGCGAAGACCGGGACCGTCGTGATCAAGGTGTCCACGAGCGGCAAGGCGGTCCTGATCGACGGACTTGGGATCAGGCGGGTCTAGCCGTTCGGCACCGTGGGGCTCGGCGGCCGTCGAGAGCGAAATCGGCCCGCCGAGCCAAGCCTCGCCCCCAACCCGGGCAATGGCCTTCGTGATGCGCCTCGCGGGACGGCAACAACCCGACTTCGGGCTCAGGCGCCGCCAGCGCGGCGCAGGCGGTCGTACTCGCGTCGGAGGCGCTTGCCGGGCCGGCCCTCCCCGCGTATGGGCACAAATGCGGGTGCAGCTTCTGGCTCGACGGGCGGGCTGTGGTCCAGGTAGCAGGTCGCGGCAACGGGGGCCCCGACCCGCGATTCGATCGGCCGCACGACCTCGACCACGCGCTCGCGGTCCGCGATGCGGGCCTCCACCCGATCGCCCGCGCGAACCTTCGTCGACGGCTTCGCAGACGATCCGTTCACCTTGACGTGGCCGGCCTCGCACAGCTGCGACGCGAGCGGGCGGGTCTTCACGAGGCGCACCGCGCACAGCCAGCGGTCGATGCGCGTCTCGTCGGTGGCCCCTGGATCAGTCACGCGTCCTAGGATCGCACGGGTCGCGAAGGTGTCGCGGCGCTCAGGGTCGCCCGCCGCGGCGCGTGATTGGGCAGGTGGGTGTATGCCAGTTCCGACTGCCGCGGACCTTGCCGATCACTCCGCTGGACCGCGCTGAGCCGCCACCCCTCCGGACTCGTCGGCTCTGGGCTGTCGCCGCAGGCGCGACATCTCCACGGCCTTCGTCTCGGACGCGGCCGGGTGCATCGCCGCGTCCGCCGCATGCCAGCGGCTGTAGGCCGCCACCAGCGGGACCGATGACAGGCCATGGAGGAACACGCTCAGGAGGATGGTCAGCATCACGGCGGCGAACAGCGGCTGCGCGTCAGGGATCCCGCTCTCGAGCGCGATCAGCCCGAACACGATGGAGGCGAGGCCCCGGGGGCCGAACCAGCCCATGAAGGCGACGGTGGGCAGTCGGGCCCCGGTGCCGAGGAGCGCGATCCCCACTGGGACCATGCGGACTGCCGTCAGGCTGAGGACCGCATAGGCGATCGTCTGCAAGGTCACGTGGGGCAGCATGGCGCCGACGGCGAGGGCCCCGAAGCCGATCCATGTGGCGCCCCCGAGCACGGCGCCGACCTCGTCGTTCAGGCTGGTCACGGCAGGCCCGTGGCGTCGCGAGAAGTGGCCGAACGCCATGCCCCCGGTGAAGGCCGCGATGAAGCCGCTGCCGCCCAGCTGCAGGGCCGCCAGGTAGGCGAGCAGCGCCGCGGCCAGCGGGAGGATCGGCCGCCACTGGCCCTCGAGCCACCCGCGATCGTCGGCCACGCGGAGCAGCACCCCGGCGAGCGTCCCGGATCCCACGCCGGCGACAATGCCCCAGCCGATCTGCTCCGCCATGTTGGCCACGACCGCCGCCGTGACGCCGGTCGAGAGCTGCGCCAGCGAGAGGCTTACGGCGACAAGGAAGAACGGGACGCCGAGGCCGTCGTTGAGGCCGCTCTCGACGTCGAGCGCCTGGCGGACACGCACCGGCACAGCCTCGTCCTCCACGACGCGCTGTCCGAGCGCGGCGTCCGTGGAGCAGAGCATCGTGGAGAGCACGAAGGCGCTCGCGAGGCCGATCCCGGGGAACACGAGGACCCCGGCGAGGAGACCGAGGAGGATCGTCAGGGGCAAACCGATGAGCAGGAGCCGGCTGGGCCAGGCGAGGTTGCGACGCAGGCCCATGAGGTCGATCCGCGTCGAGTCGCTGAACAGGAGGAACACCAGCGCGAGCTCGCAGAACCGCTCTGCGGCGATGCTCTCGAGCTCAATGTTGATGAGGCCGAGTCCGGACGTCCCGACGGCGATACCGGCCGCGGTGAAGACCATGGCCGACGTGATCCCGCGCTTGTCGAGCGGCCCGGAGACCGCTCCGTAGGCGATGAGGATGACGGCGATGGTGACGAGCGACGCGATCACGGATCCTCCTGATGCTCGCCCATCCTACTCACGCCCGTCCCGACGAGGGACTCGGGACGGCAGGGCATCCCTGCACACCCCGCCAACTGGAGCCCAGTCTCGGCCGGGGGTCGCAGATCCCTGCGCTAGACGCTCGAGCCCATGCCGGGGATCCGGCTGCGGTTGCCGTAGCCACTCGCGCCGTAGTGGCCCAGGTCGAGCACCAAGGCGAGGCCGACCCACAGCCAGTCCCACCCCGAGACGCCCGCGCCGCCCGTGGTCCACAGGATCGTGTACATCAGGGTCGTGAACGGCAGGAAGATGAGGCCCACGAGGGGCCAGACGAGCGTCCCGAAGGCCGCGCTGACGGCGTTCGGCCGCGCGATCCAGTAGATCGCGAAGGCGAAGCGCGGGAACATCCCCGCCAGGATCGCGAACAGGCACATGGCGTTGCCCTCCGTATCGGGTCACTGCGCGTCCGGCGAGCGGCGCCGTCGGGAGGCGCCCAGTCACCAGCGAGGTGCCAGCGGACCCTCCTCGGCCGACGATACACCGATAGGCCGTCGGCGGGGAGGTGAACCCCTCAGGCTCGGTCGTTTGTTCGCCCGTGGAGAGTCGATCGCAAGCATCTGGCTCGTTGCCGCGCGGTGGCCTCCGCCCTTTGACTCGTCGACGGAGCACTCACCAGCCGGTCATTTGAGCGAGTCCACGGCTGCCCGCTCGATGGCCAGCCCCTTCCTGTGCCGGGCGTAGAACGCGTTGAAGCCCTCGACGTCGCGCGGGTCGGGCGCGACCGGCGCGCCGATGGTGCCCGCGACGTGCTCGTCGAGAAAGTCGGGCAGCGACTGGGCCGCGTCGGCCCGGAGCATGTAGGCGGCGAGCAGGGCCATGCCCCAGGCGCCGCCCTCGCCCGCTGCGGCGGGGATGCTCACCGGGACGCCAAGCGCGGCTGCCATGACGCGCTGGCCGGTGTCGCCGCCCCGGAAGAAGCCGCCGTGGCCGCGGATCCCCTCGACCGCGACGCCCTCGTCGAGCGTGAGGATGTCGAGGCCGCTTCGCATCGCGCACAGCGATGCGAAGAGCATGGCTCGCATGAAGTTCGGGAGGGTGAACGCGCTGTCGGGCGTGCGGGCGAACAGCGGCCGGCCCTCCGTGAAGCCCGTCTGGTGCTCGCCCGAGACGTAGTTGACCGAGAGGAGGCCGCCCGCGTCCGGGTCCCCCGCGAGCGCGAGCGGCAGGAGGCGCCCGTACAGCTGATCGGGGCTGGCCTCGTGCCCGAGCGCCCGGGCCGCCTGCCCGAAGATCCCGATCCAGGCGTCGAGGTCCGACGAGCCGTTGTTCGAGTGGGCCATTGCGACCGGGCTGCCGTCGGGCGTCGCGACGATGTCGAGCTCGGGGTGGAGGCGCGCGAGGGGCCGCTCGAGGACGACCATCGCGAACACCGAGGTGCCGGCCGAAACGTTGCCCGAGCGCGGCCGGACGGCGCTCGTCGCGACCATGCCCGTGCCGGCGTCCCCCTCGGGCGGGCAGAGCGGGATCCCCGCCCGGAGCATGCCCGTCGGGTCGAGCAGGCGCGCGCCGTCCGTGGAGAGCCGCCCGGCCAGCCGCCCGGCCCGGAGGACCGACGGCAGGACGCCGCGGAGCGTCCACGGGAACTTGCGCGGCCCGACCAGGGTGTCGAAGGCCGCGAGGCGCGCCGCGTCCCAGTCCGCCTCTGCGGCGTCGATGGGGAACATCCCCGACGCGTCGCAGACGCCCAGGACGCGCTCGCCGGTGAGCCGCCAGTGGACGTACCCGGCGAGGGTCGTGAGGTGCGCGAGCCGCGGCAGGTGGGGCTGGTCCTCGAGGACCGACTGGTAGAGGTGGGCGACGCTCCAGCGCTGGGGCACGGGGAAGTCGAGGGCCTGGGTCAGGATCCCGCTCGCCGGCCCGGTGATGTTGTTCCGCCACGTGCGGAACGGCACGAGCAGCTCGCCACGGTCGTCGAGGGCGAGGTAGCCGTGCATCATCGCGCTGACGCCGATCGCCGCCACCGTGCGCAGGTCCACGGCGTGCCGGGCGCGGACGTCGGCGGCGAGGGACGCGAAGGCGGCCGCGAGGCCGCGCTCGACGTCGTCGATCGAGTACGTCCAGACGCCGTCCTCGAGCCGGTTCTCCCACGTGTGCGACCCGGACGCGAGCGGCGTCGAGTCCGGGGCGATGAGGCTCGCCTTGATGCGAGTCGAGCCGAGCTCGATCCCGAGGACCGCCGCCCCCGAGCCGATCAGCTCCGCGGCCCGGTCCTGCTGCTCCGTCATGTGGGCCTCCCTGTCCCCGCGTGGTCTCCGCCCTGGCCGTAGTAGGCGCCGGGGCCGTGCTTGCGGTGGTAGTGACGGTCGAGGAGGAACTGGTCGACCGGCCCGACCGCCGGGTTGAGGGCGAGGGTGGCGGCGGCCATCGCTGCCACGGCCTCGAGGGCGACCGCGTTGTCGGCGGCCTTGCCCGCGTCGGCGCCCCAGGTGAACGGCCCATGGCTCGCCACGAGGACGGCCGGCATCTCGAGCGGGTCCAGGCCCAGGCCCTCGATCGTTGCGGCGATCACCATCCCGGTCTCGTGCTCGTACGCCCCCTCGACCTCGGGCTCCGTGAGCGGGCGGCCCAGGGGCACCGCGCCGTGGAAGTGGTCGGCGTGCGTGGTCCCGAGCGCCGGGATCGGACGCCTGGCCTGGGCCCAGCTCACCGCCGCGGTCGAGTGCGTGTGCACCACGCCGCCGATCGAGGCGAACCGCTGGTAGAGGAGCAGGTGCGTGGGCGTGTCGGACGACGGCCGGAGGTCCCCCTCCACGATCGAGCCGTCGGCGAGCGAGACCGCGACGAGGTCCTCGGGCCGGAGGACGTCGTAGGCGACGCCGCTGGGCTTGATGAGCAGGACGCCCGCCTCTCGGTCCACGCCGCTCGCGTTCCCGAACGAGAGCGTCACGAGCCCAGCCCGGACGATCGCCTGGTTGGCCCGCCAGACCTGCTCGCGCAGCTCGGGCAGCATGAGCGCTCCCACGGTCAGCGGCCCCCCGTCATGTGGTGGTACGCCGCGTTCCACCGGAGCTCGCGGCCGAAGCCGCGGATGCTTGTGTCCGCGTCGATCACGAGGAGCTCGACGCCGGTCATCTCCGCGAAGTCGGCGATCACCTCGGTCCCCACCGCACGCGAGAGCACCGTGTGGTGCGACCCGCCGGCCATGAGCCAGGCCTCGGTCGCGGTGGCGAAGTCCGGGCGCGGCCGCCAGACCGCGCGCCCGACCGGCAGGCGCGGCATCGGCTCCGGAGGGCGCACGACCTCGACCTCGTTCACGAGCAGCCGCAGCCGGTCGCCCATGTCCATGAGCGCGGTCGCCGTGGCGGGGCCGGGCGCCGCGTCGAACACGAGGCGGACGGGGTCGCCACGGCCGCCGATCGAGAGCGGGTGGATCTCGCAGGAGGGCCGGCCCTCAGCGATCGTCGGGCAGGTCTCGAGCATGTGCGAGCCCAGGACGAGCGGGTCGGCGGGGTCGAGGTGGTACGTGTAGTCCTCCATGAAGGACGTGCCGCCCGGGAGGCCCCGCCCCATCGTCTTCTCCAGGCGGACCATGATCGCGGTCTTCCAGTCGCCCTCGGCGCCGAAGCCGTAGCCGTCGGCCATGAGCCGCTGGACGGCGATCCCCGGGAGCTGGCGGAGGCCGTCGAGGTTCTCGAACGTGTCGGTGAGGGCGCCGAAGCCCCCCTCGGCCATGAAGGCCCGCAGGGCCGCCTCGATGCGCGCCGCCTCGCGCAGCGCCTCGCGGTCCGCGCCGCCCGCGCGGAGGCCGGGCACGAGCGTGTAGCTCGCCTCGTAGTCCTCGATGAGTGTGTCCACCGCGGCCTCGGGGACGGCCCGGACGGCCGCGGCGAGGTCGCCCACGCCGAAGCCGTTGACGGACACGCCGAGCTTGATCTGGACCGCGGTCTTGTCCCCCTCGGTGACCGCGACCTGGCGCATGTTGTCCCCGAGGCGCGCGACCCGCAGGCTCTGGGCGTCCTGGCGGCCGCACGCTGCGCGCGCCCACGCCCCGACCCGGGCGGCGACGACCGGGTCCTGCCAGTGGCCCGCCACCGTCTTCCGGGCGACGACGAGCCGGGTC
>Ga0315271_10001090_pt1 | contig 16141 bp, 17 predicted proteins | sample C3_top_MG_FD_204664 | JGI IMG/M metagenome (GOLD analysis project Ga0315271, IMG submission 204664) | Sediment microbial communities from Yellowstone Lake, YNP, Wyoming, USA - C3_top | ecosystem: Environmental > Aquatic > Freshwater > Lake > Sediment | place: USA: Wyoming | collected 2017-08-01 | reverse complement strand
GAGCATTTCAAGTGATGTCTCCAAGCCTCATACTCAATCACTTGATAGTCCAAGTTCCTCTGTTTCAAAAACAAGTCCTGTGCCGGATTTACCTGCTACTATCAAAAATTCAGGTCAATCCGTTACCATTCAACAGAAAATTCAGCAGGCAACTGGAAAATCCATACATGTAAAGACCGATTTTTTTGAGGCAGAGATAAATACCATAGGTGGGGATATCACCCGTCTGTCATTATTGAAGCATTCGGATGGACAGGACAAAAATAAGTCGTTAGTGCTTTTCCAGCGTGGAAATGGAACGCATAATTATATTGCGCAAAGCGGACTGCTTGGTGCGGATGTGCCTAACCACAACAGTTTGTATGTTTCGGAAAAGGATCAGTATGAGATTTCTGGAAATGCCGAATTTGTTCAGGTACGACTGAATAGCGAGAGTGATTCAAAGCTAAAAGTTTCCAAAGTAATTACATTCCATAAGGGAAGTTATTTAATCGACGTTGCTTATGAATTAGAAAATTCGGGTTTACAGGCAGTGTCAGCCAGTAGTTATTATCAGGTGGTTCGAGATAGTGTTGCGCCGGCTGGAGGATCACGTTTTTTGCCAACCTATACTGGCGCCGCTGTCTATACCGACAAATCAAAATTCAAAAAAATAGAATTTGCTGACATAGAAAAAGGCAAGATTGACTATCCAAAACAAGCCGATGACGGCTGGATTGGGATTCTGCAGCACTATTTTGTTGTTGCATGGTTACCGAAAGAAAAGACCAGCCGCGAGTATTTTACCCGCAAGCTCGATGGAGACTCATATGCAGTAGGGTTGGTCCTGCCGAGCTTGGTTATTGAACCCGGCCAGAAAGCTTTCGTTAGTTCCAGCCTCTATGCAGGCCCGACTGAATCTAGTCTGGATAAAATTGCTCCTGGTTTGGGTTTAACGGTGGATTACGGATGGTTGACGATCATTGCTACTCCTTTGTTCTGGGTAATGACGTTGTTCAACAGTTGGACCCACAATTGGGGTATCGCCATCATTCTTCTAACCGTCCTGATTAAACTGATTTTTTTCCCGCTTTCGGCGGCCAGTTACCGCTCTATGGCCAAGATGCGCTTGGTTGCACCAAAACTGGAGAAGATCAAGCAACAGCATAGTGATGATCGCGAGCAGCTAAATCGCGCCATGATGGAATTGTACAAAACCGAGAAGATCAATCCGCTGGGAGGTTGTTTGCCGGTACTGGTCCAAATCCCGGTTTTTATAGCGCTGTATTGGGCCATCTTGTCGAGCGTAGAGATGCGTAACGCGCCATTCTTTGGCTGGATAACCGACTTGTCGGCAGCAGATCCATACTATGTTCTGCCGTTGATCATGGGAGCAAGCATGATCGTACAGATGAGTCTTAATCCAAAACCACCTGATCCCCTGCAGGCCAAAGTGATGCAAATCATGCCTATAGCGTTCAGCGTGATATTTTTCTTTTTCCCCGCCGGATTGGTTTTGTACTCCATCGTGAATAACCTTCTTTCCATTGCTCAACAGTGGGTTATCACACGAAATGCCGAGAAGGAGAGCAAAGGTGTCGTCCCGAAACGTTGATACCATTGCCGCTATTGCTACTGCACAGGGGCATAGTGGAGTTGGGGTAATACGTATTTCCGGACATGGCACCGAGGTGGTGGCAAACGGGATTCTAGGTAAGCTACCCGCTGCACGACATGCCACTTATGGCAACTTTTTGGATGAAAATGGTGATGTGCTTGATCACGGCATCGCTTTATTTTTTCCCGCCCCACATTCCTACACTGGCGATGATGTTCTTGAGCTGCAAGGACACGGCGGTCCCGCCGTGTTGCAAATGATATTAAGTCGATGCCTTGATTTGGGTGCTCGTTTGGCTCAACCCGGTGAATTCACACGCCGTGCTTTTCTGAACGACAAACTTGATCTGGCACAAGCTGAAAGTGTCGCGGATCTGATAGAAGCCAATACATCGGAGGCCGTGCGCAGCGCTGTGCGTTCTTTGTGCGGGGATTTTTCTGCCACCATCCATGAACTGATTGATGAGCTTATCAACCTGCGTATGCTGGTTGAAGCGATGCTTGATTTCCCGGAGGAGGATGTTGAGGGCACAGACATCGACCGGCGAAATGCTTTGCTCAATGATATCCAACTGAAATTACGGAATACGCTGGACACTGCGAAACAGGGCAGCCTGTTGCGTGAGGGCGCACATATTGTTATTGCTGGGCAACCGAACGTGGGGAAGTCCAGTCTGCTGAATCGATTGTCCGGTGAAGAGGTCGCGTTAGTTAGTGATATTCCAGGTACTACTCGAGATGTCATACGCCAGGCGATCCAGATTCGTGGGGTGCCATTGCACATCATGGATACAGCGGGACTGCGTGAATCCCAGGACGCCATAGAAAATATGGGTATAGCCCTGACCCATCAAACCCTGCACCGTGCAGATTTGATCATGCTGCTGTTGGATGCCAGTCAGGGGATTACGATACAAGATCAGGCAATTCTTGCCAGCTTGCCAGCTGACATTCCTCGACTGCTAGTCTTTAACAAGGTGGATCTGTCGGGCGGCACAACTCCTCTTTACCACCAACGGGATAATGCCAATATCTATGTATCTGCTAAAACTGGCGATGGTTTGGAAGAGTTGCGCGTCAAGTTGTTGGAAGCAGTTGGCTGGCGCGACCGGGAAAGCGGTACTTTCATGGCACGTGAACGGCACTTGCGCGCTTTGAAGTCGGCGCAAACTCACCTGATTCAGGCACACACGGTGTTGTACAGCGCTGAGCTGTTCGCAGAAGAATTGCGCCTGGCGCAGCATGCGCTTGGTGAAATCACCGGGAAATTCACATCGGATGACCTGCTGGGAGAGATTTTCAGCCGATTCTGTATCGGAAAATAGCCGGTATTGTTTCACGTGAAACAATGCATTTTGGATTGTGGCCTGGCTGATGTATGATGCGCGTCCTTTAAAAGCAGCGTCGTTATGAATTTTCCTGATGTATTCGATGTAATTGTGGTGGGTGGTGGGCATGCCGGTACCGAGGCGGCCTTGGCCAGCGCGCGTGCGGGTTGCAAGACCTTGTTGCTTAGCCATAATATTGAAACGTTAGGGCAAATGTCATGCAACCCGTCCATAGGCGGAATAGGTAAGGGACATTTGGTCAAAGAGGTCGATGCGCTTGGTGGCGCAATGGCGGCTGCAACCGATGAAGGTGGGATTCAATTCCGCATTCTTAATTCAAGTAAGGGCCCTGCGGTGCGTGCCACACGCGCGCAGGCCGATCGTCTGCTTTACAAACAAGCAATTCGTAGCCGGCTGGAAAATCAGCCCAATCTGTGGCTGTTCCAGCAGGCAGTGGACGATTTGCTGGTTGAGCAAGACAAGGTGAGAGGAGTGGTAACCCAACTTGGCTTGCGCTTCAGCGCAAAAACCGTTGTGTTGACCACGGGCACGTTCTTGTCCGGACTGATACACGTCGGACAATCTAATTATCAGGCCGGTCGGGCAGGAGATCCTCCCTCCATCAGTTTGGCTTACCGGCTACGCGAACTGAATCTGCCGGTAGGGCGGTTGAAGACCGGAACGCCGCCGCGCATCGATGGCCGGACAATTGATTATTCTGTCATGCAAGAGCAGGCGGGCGATGATCCTGTGCCGGTATTTTCATTTATGGGTAATGCCGCAATGCACCCCAAGCAATTACCCTGCTGGATCACCGAAACCAATCAGCGTACGCATGACATCATTCGTGGCGGGTTGGATCGCTCACCCTTATTCACCGGTGTGATCGAAGGGGTAGGTCCGCGCTATTGTCCTTCCATAGAAGACAAAATCACGCGCTTTGCCGATAAGAATACTCACCAGATTTTCCTTGAGCCCGAAGGGTTGACTACCCATGAAGTTTATCCAAACGGTATTTCTACCAGCTTGCCTTTCGATATTCAGCTGGAATTAGTGCGCTCCATCAAGGGTTTGGAAAATGCGCATATATTGCGTCCCGGTTATGCGATCGAATATGACTATTTCGATCCATGCGGCCTGAAAAGCTCTTTGGAAACCAAGGCGATCCAGGGATTGTTCTTTGCCGGCCAAATCAACGGCACGACGGGTTACGAAGAGGCGGCAGCACAAGGCTTGCTGGCTGGTATCAACGCGGCACTTCAAGTCAGCGAACGAGAAGCATGGTGTCCGCGCCGAGACGAAGCTTACTTGGGTGTGCTGGTGGATGATTTGATTACGCGCGGAGTTTCTGAACCTTACCGTATGTTTACCAGCCGTGCGGAATATCGCTTGCAGTTACGCGAGGATAATGCAGATCTAAGGCTGACTGAAATTGGTCGAAAATTGGGAATGGTGGATGATTTACGCTGGCAAGCGTTCGAACAAAAGCGTGAGTCCATCGCCCTGGAACAAGAGCGGTTGCGCAACACCTGGGTGAACCCCCGCAATTTGCCTGCAGAGGATGCAATAAGGGTGCTGGGCAAACCACTTGAGCGTGAGTATGCCCTGCATGAGTTGTTGCGCCGCCCGGATGTGAGTTATTCCAGCCTGCTAACCTTACCCGGTGCGGGCGTCAGCGTCGAGAATGCAAAAGTTTCAGAGCAGGTAGAAATACAGGCGAAGTATCACGGCTACATTGAAAGGCAACGTGATGAAATTGGACGCAACGAACAGCAGGAAACATTGGGCCTGCCGAGCACATTGGACTATCGCGAGGTGCGCGGACTGTCTAAAGAGGTGCAGCAAAAACTTAATCAGCACAAACCTGAAACCATAGGGCAGGCAACGCGCATTTCCGGCATTACACCAGCCGCGATTTCCTTGTTGCTGGTGCATCTGAAGCGCGGGTTTCGTGATGATACAAAACCTCAAAAACGTGCATGAATCAAAGCAAAGAATTACAGAGCGGAATCGCAGAATTAGGAATTGCGCTGACTACGGATAAGCAAAACAAATTGCTGGATTATTTGGCTTTACTGCATAAATGGAACAAAGTTTATAACTTGACGGCAATCAGGGATCCGCAGCAAATGGTAAGTAATCACTTACTGGATAGTCTTGCTGTTATGCCACATTTATGGAGCGGAAAGTGGCTGGATGTGGGGTGCGGTGCGGGCTTGCCGGGGATGGTTTTGGCAATTGCTCAACCAGAATGGCAGTTCACCTTGCTGGATAGCAACAGCAAAAAAACCAGCTTCGTACAACAAGCCGTCATTGAACTGGGATTGCACAATATCGGCGTCATGTGTGTGCGAGTGGAGGAGTGGCAGCCTGAAGACAAATTTGACGGAATTATTGCAAGGGCTTACACCGGGCTGGGTGATTTTTTACGTACTACCAGACACCTCATTGCGCCACAGGGGCGATGGGCGGCATTGAAGGGTGTACCAGAACAAGAGCTTGAGGGCGTGCCAGACGATTGCCGGATAGAAAGCATAATTCCATTACAGGTGCCGGGGCTGCATGCGGCGAGAAGTCTGGTCATTGCGACATGCCCAGTTAGTGAGTGCAATGAAAAAGGGAAAGAGACAGCATGACGAAAATACTAGCCATAACCAATCAGAAGGGCGGGGTGGGAAAAACGACTACTACCGTGAATCTGGCTGCCAGCCTCGCGGCAGCCAAACAGCGTGTATTGCTGATAGACCTTGACCCGCAGGGTAACGCCACGATGGGCAGCGGAATCGACAAACGCGATTTGCAGGCCAGCGTCTATGACGTATTGCTTGGAAGCAAATCGATAGTTGACGTGCGAATATATTCAGAGGCTGGAAAATATGACCTGCTGCCGGCCAATCGGGAATTGGCTGGCGCAGAAATCGAATTGGTGGATCTAAACCATCGCGAAACACGGCTGCGCGATGCGGTACAACTCGTTGCGCCTGAATACGACTTTATTTTGATCGATTGCCCGCCAGCACTTAATTTGTTGACTTTGAACGGTCTGTGTGCGGCAAAATCAGTGATGATCCCGATGCAATGCGAGTACTACGCACTGGAGGGATTGAGTGATCTAGTGAACACCATTCGCAAAGTACGCGTCAGTTTGAACCCGGAATTGGAAATAGAAGGGTTACTGCGCACCATGTACGACCCGCGTAATGCGTTGGCACAACAAGTTTCTGAACAATTGTTGGAACATTTTGGTGACAAGGTCTATCGCACCATGATTCCGCGCAATGTACGTCTGGCAGAAGCTCCAAGCTATGGTATGCCGGTGCTATATCACGATAAATTATCAAAAGGAACGCAGGCTTATCTGGCCCTGGCCGGAGAATTATTGAATAACGTGGCATCTGCTGCCGCACCGGCATAAAGGAAACTGTAATGGCAAAACTGAATAAGGGTTTGGGGCGCGGTTTGGACGCGTTGTTGTCAAGTGGGAAAAATGAAAAAGATGAGGTGATGCGTGACTTGAATGTATCGCAGTTGAAGCCGGGTAAATACCAGCCGCGTTCGTATATGGATGAAGCATCGCTGAACGACCTGGCAGCTTCGATCAAAGCTCAGGGAATCATGCAGCCGATCCTGGTGCGACAACTTGCAGATAGCAGCTACGAAATAATAGCGGGTGAGCGACGTTGGCGCGCCGCGCAATTGGCCGGGCTGACCCATGTCCCGGTGCTGGTCCGCAGCGTACCGGACAATGCCGCTCTGGCGATGGCGCTGATCGAAAATATACAGCGTGAAAACTTGAATCCACTGGAAGAAGCGCTAGGCCTGCAACGGTTGATCGATGAATTCAAGATGACACACCAAGTCGCCGCCGAGGCAGTTGGCCGTTCACGCAGTGCTGCCAGCAATCTGTTGCGTTTGTTAAAGTTGCCAAAGGTTGTGCAGAACTTGTTGATGGAAAGCAAACTGGATATGGGACATGCACGCGCACTGCTACCTCTTGAAGGAGCTCAGCAGGTGCTGCTCGCCAACAGGATCGTACTGGAGCAGCTGTCTGTGCGCGATGCAGAAAAGCTCGTGCAGAAACAAACTCAAGAACCGGAAAAAACCAAGCCAAAGAAAGCCACCAAACTAAACCGCGATACACAACGATTGCAGGAAGAGATGAGCGCACATCTTGGAACGCACGTGGAAATCAAGCCAGGCAACAAAGGTGGCGGAAAATTGATCATCGAATATGCAAATCATGATCAGCTCGATGAACTCCTGAACAATCTAAAAAAGGTCAGATAAATTGAGTAGGGAAGCCGGCATTGTTCAACAGCGAAGTTTGACACCCCCGAAAAATATGGCTAAAATTGATAGGCTTTTCAATGTAGAAGCAAAAGAAAAAAAGCTGGCACACCAAGTAGTATGGTTGCAAATCGCGATCACGATGGTTGGAGCAAGTATCGCTTACACCATGAAAGATACACCGCATTCTGCAATCGCGGTTTTAAGCGGTGGAGCGGTATCCACGGTCAACGGAGCAATGCTGGCTTGGAGAATGAACCGATCAGCTTCGCATTCAGACCAAAACATGCATGACCCACGTGCTGCGCAACAACAACTCCGGTTCTTGTATTTTGCCGCCGCCGAAAGGTTTTTGGTGGTTATTGCGCTACTTTTTTTGTGCATGGCAGCCCTGAAATTAGCACCTCTCGCCTTGTTGGCTGGATTTGCGATGGGTCAATTGACTTTGGTAGCTGCTCGACTAATTTTGAATAGAATTTAAGACTGAAAACTGACCAAAAATGTCTAGTGAAGCTCACACATCAGCGGAATATATCAAGCATCATTTGCAGAACCTGACCTATGGTCGGCTGCCTGATGGAGCCTGGGGGATCGCGCACAGTTCAGAGGAAGCCAAGGCGATGGGCTTTTGGGCGATCAATCTGGACACGATAATAATGTCCCTATTGTTGGGCGCAGTAACAATGCTCATATTTCGTAGTGTCGTCAGAAGCATTACCACAGGAACACCCGGCGGACTACAAAATTTCTGCGAGTGGGCAGTTGAGTTTATCGACAGCAGTGTACGAGGCTCATTTTCCGGCAAGAACGATATGATCGGCCCTTTGGCACTGACCATCTTTTTTTGGGTTTTCATGATGAACCTGATGGACTTGCTACCGATAGACTACATTCCTTTGTTGATGCATGAGTTAGGCGTTCCCTTCTTTAAAGTTGTTCCCACAACCGATCCGAATGCCACTTTTGGTATGGCGATAGGAGTGTTTTTGCTGGTTCTTTATTACAGCATCAAGATGAAAGGGATGGGCGGATTCGTCGGTGAATTGACACTACAGCCATTCGGCAAGTGGGGCATGCCGTTTAACCTGTTGCTGGAAGGTGTAAACCTGATCGCCAAACCAATTTCTCTTGCCCTGCGTTTGTTCGGCAACATGTACGCAGGCGAAATGATTTTTATACTTATTGCGCTGATGGGCGGCACATGGGCGGGAATGTCTATGGGCAGTGCCACGCTGTTTGGATCACAGGTCTTGCTGTCATTGGGCTGGAGTATATTTCATATCCTGATCGTTACCCTGCAGGCGTTTATTTTCATGACGCTGACGGTGGTCTATATGGATATGGCGCATCAAGAACACCACTAAATTGATTTTATAAACTTTAACTTTTTCAATCAGGAGAAATAAAAATGGAAATGGCAAATGCACTGCTTTATATCGCCGGGGCGCTGATGATGGGAATGGGCGCGCTTGGCGCAGCCATCGGTATCGGTATTCTGGGTGGGCGATTTTTGGAAGGCGCAGCACGTCAACCAGAACTCATTCCCATGTTGCGTACCCAATTCTTCGTTGTGATGGGCTTGGTCGATGCGGTACCGATGATTGCTGTTGGTATTGCAATGTACGTTCTGTTTGCAGTGGTGCACTAACCCGCCATAAGCGACAACAAATAATTCAAGAAAGGCAGCTTGCATGAATATCAATGCAACTCTTCTCGCTCAGACGATCATGTTCACACTGTTCGTGTGGTTCTGCATGAAGTTCGTCTGGACTCCGATCATGGCTGCGCTGGAACAGCGCAAAAAACTGATCGCCGATGGATTGGCACAGGCAGAACGGGCGAAACATGACTTGGAATTGGCATCCAAGCGTTCCGCAGAAATTTTGCGTGAAGCTAAAGAAAAGGTCGGCGAGATCGTGAACAATGGCGAAAAGCGCGCCAGTGAAATCATCGAAGCCGCCAAAGAGCAAGCCAAGGCAGAGGGTGACCGCATCATTGCGGGCGCCAAGGCAGAAATCGATCAGGAAGTATTTCGTGCTAAAGAGCAATTGCGCACACAGGTATCGGAAATCGCGCTGGCTGGTGCCAGCAAAATTCTCGGTCGTGAAATCGACGCAAAAGCACACAGCGACCTGCTCGATAAACTGGTTGCAAAAATCTAACCGCCATGTCTCAAAACATTACAACTGCACGACCCTACGCACAGGCTGCGTTTGAAGAAGCGCAAAAGCTAGTGGACCTGAAGGGTTGGTCGGCGATGCTGACGTTTTTAGCTGAAGCGATCGAACATCCGGAAGTTCGCGAAGTGGTTACCAGTCCGCGAGTTGCAAAATCACAAGTTGAAAGCCTGATGGAAGGGTTACTCGGCAATCAGGCAAAAATACAGCAACGTAATTTTGTTCGGGTACTGGCAGCCAATCAACGTTTGATCTTGCTACCGGAAATCGTCGCTATCTTCGAAGCTTTGCGTGCAGAAGCGGAAAAAACCGTCAATGTGGTTGTGGATTCAGCATTTGAATTATCAGACGCACAGCAACAAAAAATAGTCAGCTCATTAAAGGCGCGTATGGGACGCGAAATAAAACTGGTCTGCAAAGTAAATAAAGAATTGCTGGGTGGCATAGTGATTCGCGCCGGAGATCAAGTGATCGATGGTTCCGTTCGCACCCGTATTGGCGAAATGGCCAATGCACTGGCTTGATGGCAGGCATACCAGCCAGATCAAAGCCAGACAAAAAGATTAATCAATGAGGAAATAATAGATGAAGCTCAATCCTTCCGAAATCAGTAATTTGATCCGTAGCCGCATCGAAAACTTCGAGGCGCTCACGCAGGCGCGAACAGAAGGCACTGTGGTCAGCGTCACCGATGGAATTGTTCGCGTACACGGACTCTCCGATGTGATGCAGGGCGAAATGCTGGAATTCCCCGGCAACACTTTTGGTTTGGCGTTGAACCTGGAGCGCGATTCTGTAGGCGCGGTGGTGCTGGGTGAATACGAGCACATCACAGAGGGTGACACGGTCAAGTGTACCGGCCGTATTCTGGAAGTGCCGGTGGGCCCTGAATTGCGCGGTCGAGTGGTAAATGCACTGGGCCAGCCGATCGACGGCAAAGGGCCGATCAACACCAAGATGACCGACAAGATCGAAAAAGTCGCGCCGGGCGTGATCGCACGAAAGTCAGTTGACCAGCCGGTACAAACCGGTTTGAAAGCTATCGACTCGATGGTGCCGATTGGCCGCGGTCAGCGCGAGTTGATTATTGGAGACCGTCAAACTGGCAAGTCTGCAGTTGCGGTGGATACCATCATCAACCAAAAAGGTCAGAACATGACCTGCGTTTACGTTGCGATTGGACAGAAGGCATCGACCGTAGTCAACGTGGTGCGCAAACTGGAAGAGCGTGGCGCGATGGAATACACCATCGTGGTCGTCGCAACCGCATCGGATTCAGCTGCGATGCAATTTCTCGCGCCGTATGCCGGTTGCACCATGGGCGAATATTTCCGCGATCGCGGAGAAGACGCATTGATCGTATACGACGACCTGACCAAACAAGCCTGGGCATACCGTCAAATCTCATTATTGTTGCGCCGTCCGCCAGGCCGTGAAGCATATCCTGGCGACGTGTTCTATCTTCATTCACGTTTACTCGAACGTGCAGCAAGAGTGAACGCTGACTACGTGGAAGCATTCACCAAGGGCGAGGTCAAAGGTAAGACGGGTTCGCTGACTGCTTTGCCAATCATCGAAACGCAAGCTGGCGACGTGTCAGCGTTCGTGCCGACCAACGTGATTTCGATCACCGACGGCCAGATCTTTTTGGAAACCGACTTGTTTAACGCCGGTATCCGTCCAGCTATCAACGCCGGTGTTTCGGTTTCCCGCGTGGGCGGTGCAGCACAGACGAAGGTCATCAAAAAACTGGGTGGCGGCGTGCGTCTGGCGCTGGCTCAGTATCGTGAATTGGCAGCGTTCGCACAATTTGCCTCTGATCTGGACGAAACGACCCGTAAGCAATTAGAGCGTGGCCGCCTCGTAACCGAGTTGATGAAACAATTGCAATATTCGCCGCTGTCAGTTTCCAAAATGGCCGCGACGCTGTTCGCTGTCAACAAGGGATACTTCGACGATGTGGCCGTACCCAAGGCACTGGCATTCGAATCTGCATTGCATGCGTACCTGGACTCGAAAAACAATGAACTGATGAACGCGATCGAATCCAGCAAAGACCTTTCAGCAGATAACGAAAAATTATTGATGTCGGCCGTCGAAGCATTCAAGGCAGTGGCTGTCTACTAAGGCGGGGTGAGAAATGGCCGGCAGTAAAGAGATACGTGCAAAGATCAAGAGTGTAGAAAATACACGCAAGATCACGCGCGCCATGGAAATGGTCGCCGCAGCCAAGATGCGTAAAGCACAGGAGCGGATGCGCGCCGCGCGCCCTTACGCAGAAAAAATTCGCGCAGTGGCTGCACATTTGTCGCGCGCAAATCCGGAATACAAGCATCCGTTTTTAGTGAAGCGCGATAGCATCCAGAATATAGGCTTGATCGTCGTCACCTCGGACAAGGGTTTGTGCGGTGGATTGAACACCAACGTATTGCGCCTTGCAATAACGCGCATGAAGTCTTGGGAAGGAGAAGGCAAGGGTCTCCTGGTTTGCCCGATCGGCAACAAGGGCTTCGGCTTCATGAATCGCGTGGGGGCAAAAGTCAAATCGCACCTGATCGGCTTGGGAGACACACCGCATATCGAGAAACTGATCGGCGCAGTCAAGGTGATGCTGGACGCTTATGTTGCGGGTGAAATCGACGCGATTCATATCAGCTACAACCATTTCATCAACACGATGAAACAGGAACCGCGCGTGGAACAATTACTGCCGCTTTCCGGCGAGCTGTTGGGAGCCGCAGAAGGCAGCTGGGATTATATTTACGAACCGGACGCGAAAAAGGTGATCGATGAACTGCTGGTGCGTTACATCGAATCGTTAGTCTATGAGGCAGTGGTTGAAAACATGGCTTCCGAGCAAAGTGCGCGGATGGTGGCGATGAAAGCCGCATCGGATAACGCAAAGAGCGTAATCGGCGAGCTAAAGCTGGTATACAACAAGGCGCGTCAAGCCGCCATCACCCGCGAGATTTCAGAGATCGTGAGCGGTGCGGCGGCAGTCGGCTGATAGCCGAATTGCAAAATACAATATTTATCTAGACGGGGAATCATCAAAAATGAATCAAGGAAAAATTGTTCAGTGTATCGGTGCGGTGGTCGACATCGAATTTCCGCGCGATCAAATGCCTAAAGTGTATGAAGCACTTCAGCTGGCAGATGCCGGAACTTCAACCGCTGAGGTAGGGTTGACCTTTGAAGTAGAGCAGCAACTCGGTGACGGCGTGGTGCGCACCATTGCGATGGGTTCATCCGACGGCTTACGTCGCGGTATGTTGGTTAATGCCAGTGGCAGTGGTATCAGAGTTCCTGTAGGCAGCGGCACACTGGGCCGCATCATGGACGTGCTGGGTCGCCCGATCGACGATGCAGGCGAGATCAAATGTGAAGAAAGACGCGAGATCCACCAGAAGGCGCCGAAGTTTGATGAACTCTCTCCCTCTGTTGATTTGCTTGAAACAGGCATCAAGGTGATCGACCTGGTTTGTCCGTTCGCCAAGGGCGGCAAAGTTGGACTGTTCGGCGGCGCCGGTGTGGGCAAGACCGTTAACATGATGGAACTCATCAACAACATCGCCAAGCAGCACGCAGGTCTGTCTGTGTTTGCCGGTGTGGGTGAGCGTACCCGCGAAGGCAACGACTTTTATCACGAGATGAAAGACTCCAACGTGCTGGACAAAGTATCCATGGTTTTCGGCCAGATGAACGAGCCGCCTGGTAACCGTCTGCGCGTCGCGCTGACGGGTCTGACCATGGCGGAAAAATTCCGCGATGAAGGCCGCGACATCCTGTTCTTCGTCGACAACATCTACCGCTACACGCTGGCTGGTACCGAAGTATCCGCGCTGTTAGGCCGTATGCCTTCCGCTGTGGGTTACCAGCCGACACTGGCCGAAGAAATGGGTCGTTTGCAAGAGCGTATCACATCCACCAAAGTGGGCTCGATCACCTCCATTCAGGCAGTGTACGTTCCAGCGGATGACTTGACCGACCCGTCTCCGGCCACCACCTTCCTGCACCTGGATTCTACCGTTGTGTTGAGCCGTGACATCGCATCGCTGGGCATCTACCCAGCAGTCGATCCGCTGGATTCAACATCTCGTCAGCTCGACCCGCTGGTGGTTGGCGAAGAACACTATTCAGTTGCACGCAAGGTTCAACAGACCCTGCAACGCTACAAGGAGTTGCGCGACATCATCGCGATTCTTGGCATGGATGAATTATCTCCAGAAGATAAACTGGCCGTGGCACGCGCTCGCAAGATCCAGCGCTTCCTGTCCCAACCGTTCCACGTGGCAGAAGTATTTACCGGCAGCCCGGGCAAGTACGTCACGCTGAAAGAAACCATCAAAGGCTTCAAGGGCATTGTTGATGGTGAATATGATCACCTGCCGGAACAAGCTTTCTACATGGTAGGCGGCATCGAAGAAGCCGTTGAAAAAGCCAAGACATTACAGTAGTACCGGGGATAAACCATGGCAATGACCGTACATGTCGACGTAGTTAGCGCGGAGGCGTCCATCTTCTCAGGGCTGGCTGAAATGATAGTCGTCCCTGGGGAAATGGGCGAGTTGGGTATCTACCCGCGTCACACTGCATTGATGACGCGCATCAAACCTGGCTCGGTCAGGATCAAGCGGCCCAATCAGGAACAGTATGAGGTCATTTACGTGTCCGGCGGTATGTTGGAGATACAACCCGGCGTCGTAACTATCCTGGCCGATACAGCGATACGCGGCGGCGATCTGGATGAAGCACGTGCATTGCAAGCCAAGCAAATTGCCGAAGAATCGATGAAGAATCGCACCTCCGATATTGACTATGCACAGGCGCGAGCCGAATTGGCCGAAGCGATAGCTCAACTCGCAGCAATCGAACAACTACGTAAGCGCAGCGGTCATTAACTTTAGCCAAAGAAAAATAAAAAAGCAGCCAAGGCTGCTTTTTTTGTGTGCTGCATCCGGCTTGTCATGAAATCACAAGTTGCTAAACCTTGCAGCTCATATCCTCACCACAACACATCGGCGACTTGATTTTCCCATGACCATTTGGGCATTTCGAGATTTGCACAGATTTGCCACCACCAAGATCCAGACTGTCATTAACAAGCGGCGCGTTACATTTACCACAAGTTGCGTTAACGCTCATGCCACATTTTGAACATTCATAAGTTGCCATTTAAGTCTCCTTTAAAAGATAGTCGGGATATTTTATTTTTCAGAACTGATACCGCTATTATGCGTTACTCCTGCGTTTCTCGCCAAGCTTGAAATCAAAATTTTCCTTGTTGATGATAAAGCGCTCATGGCGACCCTTGGAGATCAAATCAATGCCATCGTGTGCTTGGACGGAAAAAACGAGCTTCCTGCCTTCGACCGCGATCAACTCCACAGTGGCCGTGACCTCCATGCCGGGAGGCGTTGCGGCCTCGTGGCTAACGTCAATGTGAGTACCGACTGTTTGCTCCAGTGGCCAGTCAAGATATGGGTTGATGGCCTTGATGCAGGCCCATTCAAGAAAGCCGACCAAAAAACCAGTAGCAAAGACTTCCGGCATTACCAAGAATTCCTCCGATTCAGGGTAGAGCGCAGGAACAGTTTTTGATCGAGGAATGATGAACCTGTGTTCGTATTTGATACCTGGCTTTAGCGTATCCTTCATATGGAATCCCCAGCAATCCAACGTGTAGTTAAGTGGTGCGTTACTTTTGGCTCGTCCAGCTTGAGCGCCTTGTTTCGTATATTTAAATGCATTGAGCAAAAAGGGTTCCGCTCCACCTTAAATCACTGACCCATATCTTCTTTTAATTTATCTCCAAAAATATCATCAGGTATCAAAGTATAGAAATAGGGCACATAGGTTAAAACTGTCCCTTGATATATACCAAGATTTCTCCATGTCTCAGTCAGTTTGGCTGAAAGTGATTCGCTGTGTGGATTCTGTTTTAATTCTTTTAATATCGATATTAGAGGTTTTAAACTGGCCTCATTTGTGAATGTAGTTAACATCTGAATTGCGTCATCAATTTTTTCGACACTCATATTACCTGTAATATTACTCATATTTCCCTATATCCTTTTTAACAAATATTAAGAGGAGCAACCCCTTTTATTTTTGCGTACCTTTCATTACATATAACGTAAAAGTAAGGGGCGCCGCGCTTTTGCGGCGTCCCTCTCGAACGACAATTTAGGATGGTGCACGAGTATCATGCAATAGATGAACGACCATTATTACAGCGGTTGCAATAATAAATATCACGCAAAGTTTTTGGAACCACTCTCGCTCCCAAATTTCATGTGTACCCCAGAAAAAACTGAATAACTGAGCCATTCGCTCTGTGCCAACAACGAATCCGACAATAGTTGCCGTGGCAACTATATATGCACTGAACTTAGAAAAGAAGAATGATGATACAAGAGGCATGCCTGACATGGATTTAGCGGCCAGAGCAAAATTAATAATGAAATATGCCAATAATGTAAGCGCCGCTGTTACAGCAGAAACGATCGCAGTTACGACGCGTTCTTCTAGGGTTATAGGCTCTTTCTCGGAGGATAACATCTTCAAAAGTCCTAACGTGGAGCTAAGGGGCTGCGCGCTTTTGCGCAGTCCAGCTTGAGCGTAGGGTTGGGCATCTGATCAGACGCGAACGGCTTCAGCATGTAGTTTCAAGCCCAGAGCGTTGACCACTTTCAGAATGGTGTCGAAGCTCGGGGCGCGGTCGCCAGAGAGCGCTTTGTAAAGGCTCTCGCG
>Ga0315271_10001089_pt1 | contig 16154 bp, 13 predicted proteins | sample C3_top_MG_FD_204664 | JGI IMG/M metagenome (GOLD analysis project Ga0315271, IMG submission 204664) | Sediment microbial communities from Yellowstone Lake, YNP, Wyoming, USA - C3_top | ecosystem: Environmental > Aquatic > Freshwater > Lake > Sediment | place: USA: Wyoming | collected 2017-08-01 | reverse complement strand
AGCTCTGCCTCGCTGGCGTTTTTCGCCACGCCCAGAATCTCGTAGTAATCGCGTTTTGCCATGCCCGGATTCCTTGTTAGTTCACGGGATTTTGGGTTGCCCCGTGCCTATTTCAACGCAAAACCCCTAATTCAATGCAAAAACCCCGGCCGTGGCCGGGGTTTTTGCACATACTCTTCAGCGTTAGCTATCAACGCTTCTTGTCATCGTCAACTTCTTCGAACTCTGCATCCACCACATCCTCAGCCGAACCCTGGGACTGCGACGGGCCACCGGCGGAGGCGGAATCCGCCGCCTGCGCTGCTTCTGCAGCTTTTTGCTGGATGACCTGTGCTGCTTCACCCAACTTGGCAACAGCCGCCTCAATTTCATCCTTCTTGTCGCCCTTCATGGCCTTTTCCACTTCTTCAATGGCGGCTTCGACCTTGCTGCGTTCGGTTGCATCGACCTTGTCGCCCAATTCCGCCAGGCTGGAGCGGGTGGCATGGACCATGGCATCTGCCAAATTGCGCGAAGTGACCAATTCATGGAATTTCCGGTCTTCCTCAGCGTGGGCTTCTGCATCCTTCACCATGCGATCGATTTCATCGGCTGACAGCCCGGAACCGGCTTTGATCTCGATCCGCTGTTCCTTGCCGGTCGCCTTGTCCTTGGCGCTCACATGCATGATGCCGTTGGCGTCAATATCAAAGCTGACTTCGACCTGTGGCATGCCACGGCGTGCGGCGGCGATGCCGGTCAGGTCAAACCGCGCCAGTGACTTGTTGGCTGCTGCGATTTCACGTTCGCCCTGCAAGACGTGCACGGTAACCGCAGTCTGGTTGTCCTCGGCCGTGGAGAATACCTGTGCCGCCTTGGTTGGAATGGTGGTGTTTTTCGAGATCAGCTTGGTCATTACTCCGCCCAGGGTCTCGATGCCCAGAGACAAGGGGGTAACGTCCAGCAACAGGACATCTTTGACCTCGCCGGACAGAACTCCAGCCTGTATCGCGGCACCAACAGCCACCGCTTCGTCCGGATTCACGTCCTTACGTGGCTCGCGGCCAAAGAACGCGGCAACCGTTTCCTGCACCTTGGGCATGCGGGTCTGGCCACCCACCAGGATGACCTCGTTGATGTCACTGATTTTCAGCCCGGAGTCATCCAGTGCCGTACGGCAAGGCGCAACGGTCCGCGTGATCAGGTCTTCAACCAGTGATTCGAGCTTGGCGCGCGTCAGCTTGATGTTCAGATGCTTGGGACCATTGGCATCTGCGGTAATGTACGGCAGGTTTACCTCGGTCTGCTGGCTCGATGACAGTTCGATCTTGGCGCGCTCGGCGCCTTCGCGCAGGCGCTGCAGGGCCAGCGGGTCTTTTCTCAGGTCAAATCCCTGGTCTTTCTTGAATTCTGCCACCAGGTAATCAATCACCCGCATGTCGAAGTCCTCACCGCCCAGGAAGGTATCCCCGTTGGTGGACAGAACTTCAAACTGGTGCTCGCCATCCACATCGGCAATTTCAATGATGGAAACGTCGAAGGTACCGCCGCCAAGGTCATACACGGCAATTTTCTTTTCGCCGCCTTTCTTGTCCAGGCCATAGGCCAATGCGGCCGCGGTGGGCTCGTTGATGATGCGTTTTACGTTGAGCCCGGCAATCCTGCCGGCGTCCTTGGTCGCCTGGCGCTGCGAGTCGTTGAAATAGGCCGGTACGGTAATGACCGCCTCGGTTACTTCCTCACCGAGGTAGTCTTCGGCCGTTTTCTTCATTTTCATCAGCACGCGTGCCGAAATTTCCGGCGGTGCCATTTTCTTGCCGCCTGCTTCAACCCAGGCATCGCCGTTTTCCGCTGCAAGGATCTTGTACGGCACCAGGTCGCGGTCCTTTTGCACGACCTCTTCCGCATACTTGCGCCCAATCAGCCGCTTCACCGCGTACAAGGTGTTGCTCGGATTGGTCACTGCCTGGCGTTTGGCCGGCTGGCCAACAATCACTTCGTCATCCTTCGTGAAAGCCACGATGGATGGCGTGGTGCGATCGCCTTCGGCATTTTCGATCACTTTGGGCTGACCGCCTTCCATCACTGCGACGCAGGAATTCGTGGTGCCCAGGTCAATACCTATGATCTTGCCCATGTCTTAATTCTCCAAAAATGAGTGCAGTACACGTTCGTTGCAACAAAAGTGGGGGCCTGTAAGGAAATTTCAATGCATTGAGCGCTGATTACCCGGTCTTTTTTTATCGGCATCATGCTTTGCTTGACACCACCACCATAGCCGGCCTGATCAGGCGATCATGCAGCCGGAAGCCCTTCTGCAAAACATCGATAATCGTGTTTTCATCGTGTTCCTCTGAAGGCAGAAGGCTTACGGCCTGGTGCAGCTCCGGGTTGAACACTTCGCCTTTCGGGTCAATCAATTCCAGGCCGTGGTCGCTCATGACCTTATTGAGCATTTTGAGGGTGAGCTCCTTGCCGGCCTTGAGGGTTTCCACCGGTGTGTTGCTGTCGACTGTTTCGATGCCGCGCTCCAGGCTGTCGCGCACCTGCAGGAGGTCCTTCATTACCCCTTCCAGGGCAAACTTGCGCGATTTTTCCAGGTCGCGTATGAGCCGCTTACGCAGGTTTTCCATCTCGGCCTGCATGCGCAACATGGCATCGCGATGCAACGACAACTCTGCCTCAGCGGCAGACAGAGCCTGGCCCATGTCCTGCAACTCATCATCCACGGTGGCAGCGTCGACGGGTTGCTCTGCTGCGGGAAGAGCCCGGTCATCTGCCACGGCCGAGAATTCTGCCGGCTCACTTCCAGCCTGGTGCTTGTTTCCTGTCACTGTTATGCGCTCCTGCGTTGATCACGCGTTGTGTTGTACGTCGATATGGGGCCCGGCAGGTTTGATTCAAGCAAATTTCTGACACGAGACTGCGTTGCCGATTGACCGGCGTCATGCTAGCTTGAAGATTGATCATGCTCAGCCTGCTGCAAATTCGCAATTTCACCATCATCGAGTCGCTGGACCTCGAGCTCGGCCGGGGTTTTACCGCCATCACCGGAGAAACGGGCGCGGGCAAATCCATCCTGGTTGATGCCCTGGGCCTATTGCTGGGCGGGCGCGCGGACAGCAGCAGCATTCGCAGTGGCTGTGACAGGGCGGAATTGAGCGCGGAATTCGAACTCGAAGAAGAAGACAGCGCACTGGACTGGTTGAAGCGGGCTGAACTGGATGAGGGGAGAACCTGCCTGCTGCGCAGGCTGGTGAGCGAGAACGGCCGGTCGCGTGCATGGATAAACGGCACTACCGTCACCCTCGCTCAGTTGCAGGAACTGGGTGAACTGCTGGTAGAAATCCACGGCCAGAACGAACACCTCCGCCTGGTGCGGCCAGCCGAGCAGTTTCGCCTGCTGGATAGCGGGCAACACTGTGCCCGGGAGCTGGCAAGCCTGCAGCAGCGCTTTGGCGCATGGCAGGCGGTGGATGCAGCCCTGGCTGAACTGGAAAGCGAATCCCCTCTCGCTGCCGGGGAACTGGACCTGCTGCAATACCAGATCGATGAGCTGCAGCACGTGGCCTTGAGTGAACAGGACTTCGCAGACCTGGACCACGAGCACCGCCTGCTGGCCAGGGGTAGTGACGTTATTGCAGCGCTGGAATCCTCGATCGAGACACTGGACCAGGAACAATCGGGTGTGACGGCACAAATCCAGCAACTACTGGACCGGTTGGGGCAACACGCAACGCTCGATCGTGAAATCGACACTGTTTGCAAACTTCTGCAGGAAGCAGCCATCAATTGTGAGGAAGCGCGCACCAGCCTGGAGAGCGCGGCTTCGCGTATTGACCTCAGCCCGGAACGACTGGCCGAGCTGGACCGGACCATGGGCCGCCTGCACGACCTTGCGCGTAAGCACCGGGTGGAACCAGCCGGCTTGCAACAAGTATTACAGCGCCTGATCGGGCGCAGCGAACGCGCCGCCAGCCAGCACGAGCGTAAACAAGCGCTGCTGGCGCAAAAAGCCGTGCTTGAGCAGGACTACCGGGCGGCTGCCGTGTCTTTGCACCGGGTGCGCAAGACCCGGGCAGCGGATTTGTCACGTGCCGTCAGCGATTTAATGCAGGTTTTGGGCATGGCGGGGGGCGTATTTGAATTGCGCGTAGAACTGGACGCTGCTGCACCTCCCAGTCGGCGCGGCGATGACCGGCTGGAACTGCTGGTCAGTGCCAACCCCGGAATCCCCCCAGGCGCTTTGCGAAAAGTAGCCTCCGGGGGCGAGCTTTCCCGCATCAGCCTGGCGGTCAAGGTGGCCTCTGCTGCCGGCCAGTTTGCCCCCACGCAGGTTTTTGATGAAGTCGATGCGGGCATCGGTGGTGAGACGGCAAACTCGGTTGGGCGCTTGCTGCAAAGCGTGGCGGGCGCCGGGCAGGCCCTGTGTGTTACTCACCTCGCGCAGGTGGCTGTTTGCGCCGACCAGCAGTTTCGCGTGCTTAAAAGCGCTGAGGGCCAGGTCACCCGGGTACAAACCAATTTGCTGGGTGAACGTGAGCGGGTGGACGAAATCGCCCGCATGCTGGGCGGGAGGCTGTCTGAACAAAGCCGGGCGCATGCCAGCGAACTCCTCGCCAGTGCGTTGACACAACACTGAACTTCCGGAATTGCCCCCAAGGTTTTCGTTTGGGTTTTCGTTTGGGTTTTCGTTTGGGTTTTCGTTAGGTTTTTCGTTTGGGCCGGACGTAAATAACCAGGCTGTGGTCGGCAATTTCATAGCCGTGTGCTGCTGCGATTTTTTCCTGCAAAGCCTCGATTTCTGCACTGACGAATTCGATCACCTTGCCGGTTTCCACGCACACCATGTGATCGTGATGCTGGCCGGAATCCAGTTCGTAATAAGCCTGCCCGCCTTCGAAATTGTGTTTTACCACCAGCCCGGCGGCCTCAAACTGATGCAACACCCGGTAAACCGTTGCCAGGCCTATGTCTTCGCCGGACTCCAGTAATGCTCGGTAAATGTCGTCTGCAGTGCCGTGCTTGAAGCCTTTCTGCTCCAGAACCTCGAAAATCCGCGTGCGCGGATGAGTGACTTTCAGGCCGGCCTTGCGCAGGTTTCTGGTTTCCACGGTACTAGGCCTCCCTCTTTGCACTAAAGCCTGCACGAATATTGTATCATTCACCTTCAACGCGCCACGAAAAATCCAACCAGGTACCGAATGTTTACCAGAACCCTATTACTGAAGCGGTTGTTCGCCGGATCGCTGATTGCCCTGCTTGCCTGCTCTGGCTGCGGTTTGATCTACAAGCAAAACATCCAGCAAGGCAACGCGCTGGAGGCCAAAGACCTGGACCAGCTATACATTGGCATGAACAAACGCCAGGTCCTGTTTGTGCTGGGTTCGCCGTCCATCCATGACCCCTTTCAGCTCGAACGGTGGGATTACGTGCAAACCTACAGCCGGCGGGGCGAGGCCATGGTCCAGCGGACCGTGACCCTGCGTTTTGAAAAAGACCTGCTGGTGGAACTGATCGGCGTGGATCAAACGCCAACCGCGCTGGTGGACGAAGAGCCCGCCTCGGTCGTTGTGTCTTCGGACGACAAATCGGCCGCTGCGGACAAATCCGCACTTGATCCAGACGCCGGTTCAGCGCAAGCAGAGGACAAAGCGGAAGAAGCTTTGAAGCCTGAGGCGGACGTCAATGGCATCGGTGCGCCGAGTTCCCAGGAACGAAAATTTGAGGACAAAGGCGACGACGCAGTTACCAGGGAAGAGCAGGACGTCGATGCCGAAGAAGACAAGGCGATGGAAGAACAAACGTCCCCTGATGACATCGCCTCACCGGATATTGACGAATAATCCGTGGGACGAATAATCCGTGGGATGAATGATCAGTGGTGTTTCTTGCCCCTGATCCTGGCTTGTTCCGCCCGCTGTTGCCCAGCCCTCTGTTGCTCCACCCGCTGTTGTTCCACTCTTTGCCGACGGGACAGTTTTGGGTCAATCAGTAGCGGCCGGTAAATTTCCACCCGGTCACCGCCGCCAAGTTTGTAGTCCAGGGGAACTTTGCAGCTGAAAATCCCCACCACGGGGTGCGGCCCAATTTCAGCAAACTGTTGGCGCAGCCCGGACGCTTCAATAGCCTCGGCCACCGTCGTTCCAGGCAGAACCTGCAGTTTTAAAATAAGCTGCCTGCCGGGCGTGGCATAGGCGACCTCAACCTGCAGCATGCCCGCCATGCGATCCTCAGATTCCATAAACCCTGTCCGCCCGGGTGCTGAAATCGTAAACCAGCTTGTCCGCTACGTTGGCGAAACCACGCCGGAACGCAGCCGACAGCAAGGAACTGGAGAAATCAAAAGCCAGGTTCAGCGTTACCTTGCTGCCCTTATCGCCCAGTGGAGTGAAGTCCCACTGGCCGGACAAATACCGGAATGGCCCTTCAAGCAGCTCCAGGCTCAACTGCTCACCTGGCACCAGGCGGTTCCGAGTGGCAAACGTCCGGCGTAATCCGGCTATGGAAACCTCGAGGCTGGCCAGCTGCAGTGTGTCGCTTTGCTCCAGCACCTGTGCGCCCACGCACCAGCTCAGGAATGCAGGATAGGCGTTAACGTCCAGCACCAGCTGGTACATTTCGGTTGCCGGGTGCAACACCCAAATGGTTCGCTTGATTTCCATTGATCACGGCCAAAGAGCCTAAGGAAACTCTGATTTACTCAGAGTTTCCGCGGTACAGGGCACGGGTTGTTCCCGACAACCCGCATGCATTTCCTCCATCCATGGAGGTCGATGTGCCGACATTTTCGATGATTATAAATCATTGAAAATGAAGCCAAACAAAAATCACACTTTTTGTTTGGCGTGCTCTGATAATTCATGGATGAATTATTCAGAGCTTCCGTAATTTCCAGGATGGGCCAGCATAGCATGTGCCCAGCCAGCCAAAGTAGAATAGGCCATGGTCGCAAATCGACCGGACCCGATCGCGTGAACGGGTTACCTGCCCTACAGAATGAACCGCATGGCCGAGCAACAGAATACTGGCAAAACCATTGCCCTGAATAAAAGGGCGCGCTTTGATTACTTTATCGAAGAGCGGCTCGAGGCCGGAATTGCACTGCAAGGCTGGGAGGTGAAATCGCTGCGCGATGGGCGGGTGCAGTTCGCCGACAGCTACGTGCTGCTCAAAGACGGCGAAGCCTGGCTGTTCGGCTGCCTGATCAGCCCGCTGTCAACCGTTTCAACCCACATCGTCCCGGACCCGACCCGCACGCGCAAATTGCTCTTGCACAAGCGCCAGCTCGACATGTTGATCGGCTCGGTGGAGCGCAAGGGTTACACGCTCATACCGACCGCCATGTACTGGTCCAGGGGCAAGGTCAAGGTCGAGATCGGCATGGCCAAGGGCAAGAAACAGCATGACAAACGCAAAGTGGCCAAGGAACGCGACTGGGAGCGGGAAAAAGGCCGCATCATGAAGCACGCATGAAGCGACAATCGCAGCCGACATGACCGAAACCCTGCTCTACCTGGATCCGCACAGCAGCCTGAGCCTGCAGACGCAGATTCGCCAGCACCTGGTGGACGCCATATTGAAGGGCGCTTTCCCCGGGGGCAGCCGCCTGCCCTCCTCGCGCAAGATGGCTGAACAGTTGCGGGTTGCACGCAACACGGTGGTGCTGGCCTATGAGCAGTTAATCGAAGAGGGCTATCTGGAAAGCCGCCAGCGCAGCGGTGTCTTTGTTAATGAGCATATTCGCGAAAACCGCATAGGCCTGCACGCAACCCCGCGCCCGGATGCAGCTCAGGATGCACTCTGGAGCGGTCGCATCCGCATTGCGCTGGAGAGCAAGCCGCAGTTTCAATGGCCGGCCAACTGGCAGCAGCATCCCTACCCCTTCATGGACGGCTACTTCGATGCATCCTTGTACCCCACTGCGCAATGGCGCGAAGCCAGTCGCATGGCGCTGGGAACACGTCTGGTCAACGAGGGAACAGTGACCGAGGGTGATGCCGATGACCCAATACTGATCGAACAGATCCGCAGCAAGATGTTACCCCGCCGCGGAATTTCTGCCGGCCCGGAGGAAATCCTGATCACGTCGGGGGAGCAGAACGCCTTATATCTCCTGACTCGCCTGCTAACCAGCGCTGCAACCACGGTGGCCATGGAAGAGCCCGGCAACCCGCGCATGCGCCAACTGCTGCTGCAAACCGGGGCAAAGCTGCTGCACCAGCCCGTGGATGAGCATGGCATGGTGGTTAATTCCCGACTGGATGGCGCGCAGGTGGTGTACGTTACACCCAGCCACCAGGTGCCAACCGCAGTCACCATGCCCGGCCAGCGGCGCGCGGCCCTGTTAAAAACCGCGCTCGAGCATGACCAGCTCATCATCGAGGATGACTTTGAGCATGAGAGCAACTACCTGGGCCAGCCGCACCCGGCCTTGCGTGGTATGGATACGGGCAACCGCGTGGTTTACGTTTCCGCCCTGCCCAAGGTGCTTGCACCCGGTTTGCGCATTGGCTTCATCGTGGCAGCCGCTCCCCTGATCCGCGCAGCCCGCAGCCTCAGGCAACAGGTTATTGGAAGGCCATCGCTGATCAATCAGCGCACCGCGGCCTATTTTCTTTCCCTGGGGCACTACGACTCCTTCATGGCGCGCCTGCACCAGGAGATGCAGGTGCGCTGGCACGCTTTGCGCGACGCGCTCAATCACTACCGGCCCAAGTCCGTGGTGACCATACCCAACCAGGGCGGCACGGTGATTTCAGTACGCAGCCCCGAGGACATCGACGTCAACCTGCTGGCCAGTGAAGCCGCGAAACGGGGCATCCTGATCGAACCCGACACGCACTACTTTGCGCACCCGGAAGCTTCCCGCCAGTGCTTCCGCATGGGCGTCACCAGCATCCCGGTGGAACGGATACGCGAAGGCGTGGAACGATTGCGCGAACTGATGTGGGACCTCAGCCAGGCCGGGGGGGTTAGCCTCGATGACAACGATCCCCATTTGCTCAGGCAGCCGGAGCTGGAGCAGACACTGAGCGGCAGCAGCGTTATTTACCGCACGGTTTATTGTGATCCCTGTGTGCTGGAGCTACACGCCGACGGGCGCATGGAAGGCCGGGCCGGGCACGCCAACGAGGACCGGGATAACGGCACCTGGTGGTGCGAAGGCGACCGCTGGTTTCGCCAGTGGAACCGCTGGGCGTACGGTGAAAAATCCGGCTATTACGTCACCCTGCACGGCCAGCACATACGCTGGTACAACGCCGCAAAACAACTGGTAGACGATGCAATTCTCCACCGTCCGGGAACGGACTGGCCTAATCAGCAAGCCTGAACTGGTTCTATTGCCCGCGCTGGCGGAAGGTTAGGCTTTCCCTGGCGACTGTGGCGTTACACCCTGCGCGGCGCGTGGATCATGGAGAACCCGATGGGGCACCTGGCTATTGCGGCCTTGCAGCTGGCACTGAAAAATGAGGACAACCTCGCGCAGATTGAGCGTGAAATCGCGCGTGCATGCCAACGATTTCCATGGGTGCAAATGATGGTGCTGCCGGAGTTGTGCACTTTCGGGCACAGCACCAAACTTGCAGTCCAGCTTCCCGGTGAAGTGGAGAACTGTTACCGGGACCTGGCCAGGCAGAACAATATCTGGCTGATTCCCGGGTCGATTTTTGAACGCGACGGGGACAAAATCTACAACACCTCCCCGGTTATTAACCCGGCGGGCGAGGTCGTGGCCCGGCACCGCAAGCTTTTCCCTTTCCTGCCTTACGAACAGGGTGTGAGCTGCGGTGATCAGTTCGTGGTGTTTGACGTGCCGGGCGCCGGGCGCATCGGACTGCTGATTTGCTACGACATGTGGTTCCCCGAGGCCGTGCGCGCCCTGGCCTGGATGGGAGCTGAGGCCATCATTTGCCCAACCGCCACCACCACCATCGACCGCGACGTGGAATTGGCCATAGCGCGCAGCAGCGCAGCCATCAACCAGCTGTGGTTTATCAACGTCAATACGGCCGGAGATCTGGGCCTCGGGCGTTCCACCGTGGTGGCGCCGGACGGCACGGTGGTCTACACCGCGGGTTCCATGCGCGAGATCATTACGGTGGAACTGGACTTTGCGCAGGTGCGACATGTACGTGAACGCGGGCTGTTTGGTCAGTGCCAGACCTTAAAGAGCTTCCGCGACCGGGTGGTTGAGTTCCCGCAGTACCAAAACGCAGCAGGCGGCGGCGCGTTTGATGCTCTGGGAAAACTCAAACTTCCTGAAAAATCAAGTAAATAGGGTTTTGTCTTCTCCGCTAAAAAACGCGCTGGACTCAAGCGCAAGGCTGATCTGGCACTACCGCAAAAAGCCGGCTTAACGTAGTTTTCACGCTGGAACCGTGTGGGCGTTCCAGTAAACAGGCACGAAAAAAGAGCGATCGACAAAGACACCATCAAACCGGAGTGCAGCAATGAATTCCACTAGACAGATCAAGAGAAAAACTTTGACCACGGCCATTACCGTCGCGCTGCTGGCATCTGGCAACGCCTCACTGGCCATGGCGCAGGCTGGTTCCACAACTGCAAATTCCAATGTAGGCATGGAAGAAATCATGGTCACGGCCACCCGGCGAGAAACCTCGGTGCAGGAGATCCCGTACAACATATCCGCGATCAGTGGTTCTGACCTCGCCGATGCAAACGTGTACGACTCGGTCGAAGCCCTGCGCTACATTCCGGGTGTTTCCATGGCTGATCGCGGCTATCGCAATGCCGGCATGGCCGAACGCATCATTATCCGCGGCATCAATGTTGACTATGGCGTCGATGGCGACGTGCCCCTGACGGCGCCGCCCACTGTTGCCACCTACGTGGACAATACCGCCCTGTACGGCAGTCTCATCCTGAAGGACCTCAATCGCGTCGAAGTACTGAAGGGCCCACAGGGCACCCTGTACGGTTCCGGTTCACTGGCCGGTAACGTCAGGTACATCATGAACAAGCCCAATGTCGAAGCCTTCAGCGGCAAGGCCAGCATGGGCTTCGGCATGACCGATGGCTCAGGCGGGTTCAACTATAACCCCGACCTGCTGATGAATATCCCACTGGGTGACACCTTCGCGGTGCGTTTCAACCTGGGAGAGATCAAGAACGCCGGCGTGGTCGATTACCCCAATGTCTATAAGCTGGACGCCAACGGCGACCCGGTCGTGAAAGACGGGGACATATTGCACGCAACACCGGATTACCAGAGCCTTAAAGACGTCGACGATGTGAAAATCAAGTATGGCCGCATTTCAGCTTTGTGGATGCCCAACGATACCTTCAATGCGCAACTATCCTGGCAGAAACAGAAAGACGATATTGGCGGCCGCCGGCAGGTGACCAGTGGTGAAAACCTGACCCCCCCCGCTGGCGGGTACTACGGCAAGTATGAGTTCGGCGCCATCCAGGTCGAACCCGCCAACCGTGACATCGCCGTGTCAGCCCTGGAAATGGAATTCATTTTCGGCTTTGCCACCCTGACTTCCAGCACCTCGTACTATACGCACGACGGCGAAGGCATCAGCGACAACTCCGGTGTCTACGCCCGCAATGGCTGGTTTGCCTCCTACGGCTCCTCACCCCGGCCAATGGCGCAAGCACAACGCTTTTACGATGACTCGGCCTGGACGCAGGAACTTCGCCTGGTTTCCAACGGCGACAACTTCGTGGACTGGACCGGCGGTCTGTTCTACACGGACGCAAACTATGACCTCGGACAAAACAGCTACCTGGTCGGCTATATCCCGTACCTGAATGCCTACCAGGATTTCGGTTGCGGTGATCATTCGGGCACTCAAGGCTGGTACTGTTTGGCGCCCTACACCACCAACCAGGACTTCTATTACCGGCGCAACCAAACCTACACCGAGTTCGCGGCATACGGCGAGGCGACGATCAATTTCACCGATGATGTCCACTGGACCATTGGCGGGCGCTATTACGACAATGAGGTCAAGGTCGATGCGGTCGTAGCCATACCGATTTATCCCGGCACCCCGGGCACCTCAGCAGGCACCATCAAGGATAACGGTTTCCTGTTCAAGACCAACTTTGCCTGGGACCTGACCGATAGTTCGATGCTGTACGCGACATTCTCACAAGGCTACCGGCACGCCGGATCCAACGCGGTGCCAATAACCGGTAAGTACGCGGAAAACCCCGCCTACCTGCTGTTTAATTCGGACAAGCTGAACAATTACGAGCTGGGCTACAAAGGCAGGACCGACACCTTCAATTACACCATGGACGTCTATTACACGGATTGGAAAAATCCGCAGTTGAATACCACTTCGCCCAATTGGGGATTCTTCGCGGTGATCAACGGCAAGTCTGCCAGCACGCAAGGCTTTGAAGCTGAAATTTCGGGTCTGCTGACCGATACCCTGAGCTATACCTTCGGTTACACCTACGCCGATGCGAAACTCACCGCCGACGTTTATGCGCCGGCCGGAAACTCGGGCGGCAACGGCGTGCTGTACCCGGACCTGATTGGCGCCGATGGCGAACGCCTGCCGGGCACTGCCAGAAACGTCTTCAACGTAGCCCTGATCAACAATGTTACCTTGTCTGACAACGCCACCTGGAACACGGTACTGAGCGGCTACTACCAGTCAAAAACGCTGAACAGCATTGGTAATTTTGATTGCCTGTCCGATCTTTACACGGCGCGCGGCGTATGCCTTGACAGTGCCAAACCGACGTCTTTGACCTATGAGCCGGACTCAGTGTGGACGCGGAACTACGCGGAAATGGACGGGTTCCAGATCTGGAACATCAGCACGACTTACACCAAAGACTCGTGGTCCGCTTCGGTCTACCTGAAGAACATGTTCAATGCAGCTGGCACCACCGGCGTATTCCCTTACCTGCGGGGTGGTTCCGCCCCTGGGGGCGCGCAGCTGTATGATGGCAACAACTCCCGGGACTACATCACCCAACCGCGCACCGTGGGGGTTGTCGTTAGCTATATTTGGTGATTCCGCTGTCGCCGGGCAGGCTGGGAATCCCCGGCCTGCCCGATTTGTTACGATACGCGGCAACGCCATGACCACAGCAGCACCATCCAGCAAAGAGCAACTGGCCGACCGGGTCGGCTTCTGCATTGATAACAATGACATCCCGCGGGCGCTGGCAATCTGCCAGCAACTGACCAAAGAGTTCCCCGACTACGCCTATGGCTGGTACCTCGCCAGCTTCCTGCTAAAAAAACAGCGCCGCCATGCCGAGGCGCTGACCGCAATTGACCGGGCACTGCTGCCCGCTTACTCCGACAAGTACCAGTTGCACAAAGCCAGGTGCCTGTTTGAGGCGGATGACATTGTGGCTGCCGCAGCGGCCGTGGTTCCGCTCCGGGACAGTCCCTTCAGCGATGCCCGTTCGCACAATGAGCTGGGCGCCTTGCTGCACCTCCTGCAAGACTACCCCAATGCCCTGAAGCACTATGCCAAAGCGATAGCACGGGATGGCAGTAATGCAGAATTTCATTTCAACAAGGCGGCCGTGCAACGCTACCTGGGTGATGCCGCAGGAGCTGAAGCCGGGTTTGAAACAGCGATTGCCTTGAACCCGCAGGAATTCGAGGCGTACAACGCGCGCGCGCAAGTGCGCAAGCAAACGCCGGAGCGCAACCACGTGCAGCAACTGCAGGAACTGTTGCAGCGCACGACTGCCCCCGCCGGGCTCACCCAACTGCACTACGCCCTGGCGAAAGAGCTGGAAGACCTGGGCGACCATGAGGATTCTTTCCGCAACCTGGAGCTGGGCGCCGATACACGGCGCAAGTACATGCAGTACAGCGTTGCTACCGATTTACACATCATTGCGGCAATCCGCGATACCTATCGCCGGGAAATGTTCGATGGACATATCCAGGGCTGTGCTGACCCTGCCCCGATATTCATCATCGGCATGCCGCGTACGGGAACCACCCTGGTGCAGCGCATCCTCGGCAGCCATTCGAGCGTCTATTCTGCCGGGGAGCTGAGCACGTTTTCGCTGGAACTGACCCGCCTCGCCCGGGAAACCCTGGTCCCGGCCCCAAGCTCAAGAACGGATTTCGTGGCCAAAACCGTGCACCTGGATTTCCGCGCGCTGGGTGAAGCCTATATCAGCAAAACCCGGCCAATGCGCGATGCCAGTCCCCGCTTCATCGACAAGCTGCCGTTTAATTACCTGTATGCAGGGCTGATACATCTTGCCCTGCCCCAGGCGAAAATCATCAATTTACAACGCCATCCCATGGATACTTGCTATGCCGTGTACAAGCAATTGTTCAAAGACGCGTATCCATTTTCCTATGAGCTCAACGAACTCGGGCAGTATTACGTGGCCTATCATCGCCTGATGCAGCATTGGAACGAGGTCATGCCCGGCGTGATGCACACCCTGCGGTATGAGGCGGTCGTTGCTGATGTCGAGGGCGAGGCTCGCCGCCTGCTGCAGTTCTGCGGATTGCCGTGGGAAGACCAATGCCTGCGCTTTTACGAGGACACCCAGGCTTCCACCACCGCCAGCGCACTGCAGGTACGTCAACCGGTGTATGACACTTCCGTAGGCAAGTGGCGGCATTATGCACACCAGCTTGAGCCGCTGCGGGTGCAGCTGGAAAATGCCGGCATCGCCTGCGCATGAGGCAACTCACGGCGGATGTGTGCAACAATCCGGCATGCCGCAGCTGGCCCATCCCATCACCTGAAACCCAATTACATGAACCCCAATTACCCGAACCATTAATGCGAGATTGAAGCACATGATTTTTGATAACTTCCCGAAAGTTTCTCCATCGGGTATGCCGGCACGCTTATTCCTGGCTTTCCTGGCGACGGCAGGCCTGTTTTACATCAACATCCTGCCAACCATCGTGGACGGCCTGATCCATGCACTGGGCTTCAGCAACCAGCAGGCCGGCGCCGTGGCTTCAGCGAATATTTACGGCGCCGCCACCGGGGCGCTCTTGATCGTGTTCCTGATCCGGCATATCAACTGGCGGTTTGCTTCTCTGCTGTTTCTGTTGGTGCTGATCAGCATTGACCTTGCCTCGATTTTTGTTTCTTCGCCGACCGCGCTCATCGCCATTCGCTTCCTGGATGGTTTCGTGGGCGGCATGCTGGTGGGAACAGGCTTCTCGGTGATTGCCCGCACCGTGCAGCCGGACCGGACCTTTGGCGTATTGCTGTTCGTCCAGTATGGCCTCGGGGGCGTGGGCGTGATGTTCATTCCCGGCATGGTGCCGGAGTATGGCACCAGCATCCTGTTTCTTTCCCTGATCGCGTTCAGCACTGCTACTTTACTGATGCTGCCCTTCCTGCCGGCTTACGCGGTGGAAAAGCCCGCACACCACGCCGGCAAGCCGCCGTCCATACGCTGGCTGCCTTTGTGCATGACCCTCGCTGCCCTGTTCCTGTTCCAGGCGGCTAATAATGGCCTGTATGCCTACATCATTGGCCTGGGCGAATTCTATGGAATGCCACAGGATTTCATCACCACTACCCTGGGAATTTCCTCTTGGCTGGGTGCGGCGGGCGCCGTACTGGTGATCCTGATTGCGGATCGTTTGGGCTATTTCAAATCCCTGCTGCTGGGCATAGGGCTGACTACCGTGGCCAACTGGGCCCTGCAGTTCAGCGACGTGCCTTTGGTATTTTTTGCCGCCAACGTGTTGGTCGGGATTACCTGGGCATTCTCCATTTCGTACTTGCTGGGGCTCGCCTCGCGCTTTGACGCTACCGGCCAGATGGCTGCGCTCGGCGGGTTTGCCTCGAAGATGGGACTCGCCTCCGGACCTGCCGTCGCAGCGCTGATCATGGGCAGGAATGACTACCAGCTGATTATCTGGGTGGCCGTGGGCGCATTGGTCCTGTGCATGCTTACAACGATCGCTCCGTCACTGTCCCAGGACCGGCACTCGAAGCGCCCTGTTTGAAGACAACTACCCGAGGACGCTCTGCTTAAGGACGTACTACTTAACTGGCACCAGGCGGGTGAGTGCCAGGGAGGCCGTGCTCAGTCCGACAAATCCGGTGGCCAGGGACGAAAGCGTCCCATCGTAGGCATGTCCAACCAGGTAGGCCAGCCCGACGGCCATGAAGGTGGATACGGACCCGACAACCGCCGCCCCGGTGCCTGCATTGTGCCCAAGAAATTCCATG
>Ga0315271_10001088_pt1 | contig 16155 bp, 12 predicted proteins | sample C3_top_MG_FD_204664 | JGI IMG/M metagenome (GOLD analysis project Ga0315271, IMG submission 204664) | Sediment microbial communities from Yellowstone Lake, YNP, Wyoming, USA - C3_top | ecosystem: Environmental > Aquatic > Freshwater > Lake > Sediment | place: USA: Wyoming | collected 2017-08-01 | reverse complement strand
GGCGGCGCAGAACTCCTTGAATTCGTAGTCGAGCGACGCATACCCGCGCGACACCGACTTCAGCTTGTCGAAGAAATCCATCACCACCTCGGCGAGCGGCAGCTCGTAGGTCAGCATCACCTGCCGGCCGAGGTACTGCATGTTCTTCTGCACGCCGCGCTTCTCGGTGCACAGCGTCAGCACCGGGCCAACGTAGTCCTGCGGCATCAGGATCGTCGCGGTGATGATCGGCTCGCGGATCTCCTCGACTCGCGACAGGTCGGGGAGCTTCGACGGATTCTCGATCTCGAGCACCGTGCCGTCGCGATTGAGCACCTGGTAGATGACCGTCGGCGCCGTCGTGATCAGGTCCATGTCCTATTCGCGCTCGAGCCGCTCCTGCACGATGTCCATGTGCAGCAGGCCGAGGAACCCGCAGCGGAAGCCGAAGCCCAGCGCCTGCGACACCTCGGGCTCGTAGTGCAGCGAGGCGTCGTTCAGCTTCAGCTTGTCGAGCGCGTCGCGCAGCGCCTCGTACTGGTTGGACTCGACCGGGTACAGGCCGGCGAACACCTGCGGCTTCACGTCCTTGAATCCGGGCAGGGCCCTGGCGGCGGGCCGCGCGGCGAGCGTGACCGTGTCGCCGACTTTCGCCGCGTGGATTTCCTTGATGCCGGCGATGATGAAGCCGACGCCCCCCGCGGACAACTCGTCGCGCGCCACGGCCTTGGGCGTGAACACGCCCACCTGCTCGCAGCCGTGGACGGAGCGGTTGGCCATCAGCAGGATCTTGTCCTTGGGCTTCAACGTCCCCTGCATCACCCGCACCAGCATCACGACGCCGACGTAATTGTCGAACCACGAATCGATGATCAGCGCCTGCAGCGGCGCCAGCGGGTCGCCCGCCGGGGCGGGCACGCGGGTGATCACCGCCTCGAGGACATCGTCCACGCCCTCGCCGGTCTTGGCGCTGCAGCGCAGGGCGTCCTGCGCGTCGATGCCGATGATGTCCTCGATCTCCTCGATCACCCGCTCGGGCTCCGCGGAGGGGAGGTCGATCTTGTTGAGCACCGGCACCACGGTGACGCCCTGCTCGATCGCCGTGTAGCAGTTGGCGACCGTCTGCGCCTCCACGCCCTGCGACGCGTCCACGACCAGCAGCGCGCCCTCGCACGCGGCGAGCGAGCGCGACACCTCGTAGGCGAAGTCGACGTGGCCCGGCGTGTCGATCAGGTTGAGCTGGTAGACCTGCCCGTCGCGCGCCGTGTACGACAGCGCCGCCGTCTGCGCCTTGATTGTGATGCCGCGCTCGCGCTCGAGATCCATGGAGTCGAGCACCTGCGCCTCCATCTCGCGGTCGGCGAGCCCGCCGCAGCGCTGGATGAAGCGATCGGCCAGCGTCGACTTGCCGTGGTCGATGTGGGCGATGATGGAGAAGTTGCGGATGTACTGCATGGGGTCAGCCTCGGCCGCGCGTCGGCGCTCGCGCGGTCAAACAAAAGGGCACCGGGAAGTGCCCTTGATTTGCACGGATCATATTGAATTTTAGCAGGTTTCCGGGTCCGCAGACCAGCCTCCTTGTGCCGCGGGCGCCGCGCGAAGACCGGCGCGTCGACTGCCAGCGCCGATTCGCCCCGGTCGCATCCCCGCTGCGCGGAACGCCTGCTTCCAGGCTCACGTCGCTACGCGCCGCCGGCCAACGCAGCGCGCACACGGGGGACGTCGAGGTGAAAATGGCACAGCTCGAGGCCGCCGTCGGGCGCGCCGAGGAACAGCACCGGCACGCGGTCGCCGTGGGCTGCCTCGAGCGCCGGGTCGGCATCGACATCGACGACGACAAGCGCCGCCCCGTGGGCCGCCGCGAGCGGCAGCACGGCCACCCGCATCTCGTCGCAGAGGTGGCAGTAGCCGCGGCTGAGCAGCGTCAGTTGCATCGCAGTCGGGCCGGCGTCGCCGGGCAAGGCCGCACCGCGCGGCCGGCTCCGTTCACTCGCCGTTGTTGAGGCGCACGGTCGCGATGAACTGCGCGTCGCCGCGGCGCAGGCGCATCGCGACCGACGCGCCCTTGTCCAGCTTCCCGAGCAGCGCGTTGATCTGGTCCGCGCTTTTCGCCTCGGTCGTGGTCCCGCGGCTGATGATCGCGACAATTACGTCGCCCGGCTGCACGTTGCCCCGTACCGTGGCGGCGACGTCCTCGATCAGCACGCCGCTCTTGAGGTCGAGTTCCTTTTTCTGCTCGTCGGTCAGGTCGGAAAGAACGAGCCCCATCCGGTTGGGCTTGGCCTTCTCCTTGGGCACCGCGCCGCGCCGCGGCTGCGCACCGGCGCCTTCCTCGGGCATCTCGGCGACCGTCACGGCGAGGTCGCGTCCCGTGCCCTTGCGCCAGACGCCGAGCGTCACCTTGGTGCCCGGCTTGACCATCGTGATGATGCGCGGGAGCTCGTTCGACGAGCGGACCTCGCGGCCGTCGACCTTCAGGATGACGTCGTCGGCCTCGACCCCGCCCTTGTCGGCAGGACCGCCCTTCTCGACCGAGTTGACCAGCGCGCCGGTGGGTTTGGGCAGGCCGAACGCCTCGGCCAGCTCCTTGGTCACTTCCTGAATCTGCACGCCGATGCGGCCGCGCGTGACCTTGCCCTTGTCCTTCAGCTGATTGACCGTGGTCATCGCCACGTCGATGGGGATCGCGAACGCCAGGCCCATGTAGCCGCCGGAGCGCGAGAAGATCAGCGAATTGATGCCGACGACCTCGCCCTTGAGATTGAACAGCGGACCGCCCGAGTTGCCCGGGTTGATTGCGACGTCGGTCTGGATGTACGGAACGAGATTCTCCTGCGGCAGGTCGCGCCCCTTGGCGCTGACGATGCCGGCGGTCATCGTGTTCTCGAGGCCGAAGGGCTTGCCGATCGCGACGACCCACTCGCCCACCTTGAGCTTCTCAGGGTCGCCGATCGTCACCTTCGGCAGGTCCCGGGCTTCGATCTTGAGCAGCGCGACGTCGGTGCGCTTGTCCACGCCGACCACCTTGGCCTTGAACTCGCGTTTGTCGGCGAGGTTGACCTTGACTTCGTCCGCGCCGTCGACGACGTGCGCGTTGGTGATGAGAAAGCCGTCGCTCGAGATGAGGAACCCCGAGCCGACCGACTGCGCCTCCGGCTCGCGCTCGCGTTCGGGCGCGCCGCGCGGGCGCGGGATCTGGCCGAAACGGCGGAAGAACTCGTAGAACGGGTCGTCCTCGGTGAGCTCGGGAAAGCGCCCGCGACGGGCTTTCTGCGTGACGTCGATGCTCACCACGGCGGGACTCTGCCGTTCGTAGAGCTCGGTGAAATCGGGCAGGCCGGCGAGGCGCTGCGCCGCTGCCGGAGCGGCGAAGGCGAGCACGGTGGCGAACAGCGCGAACGGCGCAAGGGCGAGACGGGAACGGTCGGCAGGCTTCATGGTGGACTTTCTCTGGGCAAACGTGAGGATATGGTCGCGGCAAAGCGGTTGCGGGGGGCGTCAGGGCACTGTGCACCCCCTTGCATGATCGGGGGGCAGCGAACGGAGCAAGCGTGGGGGCAGTTCACCTGCGGGCCACCGCGTTGGCGATCTGGCGGACCGTCGCCCCCGGCGCTTCGCCGAGAACGGTCACCACGTTGTCGTCGACCTGGCGGACGTAGACATTGACGCCGCCGATGTGCGCATGGCCCGAAGCCCGCGGCGCCGAACTCGCAGGCTCGATGAAGACGGACACGGTCACGAGCCCGTCCGAATAGACAAGGTGGGCGACCGGGTCGCGCTTGCCGTGCAGGGGGCGGAATCCTTCGCCGGTCTTCGCAAATCCCGCCGGCAGCCGGGTCACCTCCCAGCCGGTGTCCTTGCTTTCGATCGCCCCGGGCGCCAATTGCTGGAGCTGCCAGTCCTTCGGCGTGCCGGTCCATGTCGGGCGCACCATCTCGCGGTCGATGGCGCCGCCGATGGTGAGGTCGGTGAACGCGAACTGTTCGACGGTCTCGTTGCGCTCGTTCTGGATGCGCACCTTGAGCAGGAGCCCGGTGTTCACGTCGACCCAGAAGCGCTGCAGGTAGCGGAACCGATCCTTCGGCTCGAAGACCCACGCCTGCGCGTCGAACCCCGCGACCCGCTCGATGTCGCCCTTGCGCACCACGTAGTGTTCGGTGAGCGCCTTCTGCTGCTGCGCCGACAGCGCGGGGAACGCGTTGCGAAACGTGCGCGGCTCGATGCGCAGGATCTTGTTGTCGGGGTAATAGCAGCGGACTTCGCTCGGGCTGCGAATCACTTCGCGCGCCGGTCCGTCGAGATTGACGAGTTTCTCGGACTCGGCGCCGCCTTCGCTGCGATGGACGAGGCGCGACGTCTCGACGCGGCTGCCGTGCTGGTAGACGATCGTGCCGACGTAATTGAGCGTTCTTGCGGCCTCTGCCGCCCGGACGAGCCAGGATGTGGTGTCCTGCGCACGTGCGGGGGACGCGCCGGCCGCGAGCGCCAGCAGCAGCGCCGCGAACGGCGCGAACGGCCGGCGGCGGGGCGCCACGCCGGCGGCGTCGTGTCCGGTGCCGTTGCGCGCCATCCGTTCCTTCCTACCGCCGCGCATCCGGGCGGACGGCGGTCGCCGGCTGCAGGTACGGGCCGATGCCCTGGATCTGCGCGGTCGGCGAATACTCGTGATGGACCAGCAGGTAATCCGGCGGGAGCGCCTGCGGTTTCAACCCCGGTGCCCGGGCAATCACCACGTCGCCGGCTTTCGCGAACGCCGCCGGCTCGGGTTGCAGCGTGCCGAAAGCGACCCAGCCCACCAGCGCGACCGCCGCCATCCCCGCCGCGGCAGCCCAGACGTAGGTCACCGGGCGGCTCGGCGCGGCACGCGGCGCCAGCACCGTCGGTTCCGCCGCCAGCCGGGCCGAGAAGCGCCGGGAAAACCCCGGCGCGACGGTGTTGGCCCCGCGCAGCGTATCGCCGATCACGTGGTAGCACACCCAGGCGTCCATCCCGTCCGGGCGCTTCAGCTGGCCGAGCGCGAGGTCGAGCGCGACATCCTCGAGTTCACCATCCATCAAGCGCGAAATTTCCTCAGCCATCACCATCTCCGGTTTTCTTCAGTCCCCAGCAACGGCCGCAATTCCGTTGCGATCGCTTCCCGCGCCCGGAAGATCCGGGAGCGCACCGTGCCAATCGGACAGTTCATCACGTTGGCTATCTCGTCGTAACTCAGGCCCTCGATCTCGCGCAGCGTGATCGCGGTCCGTAAATCCTCCGGCAGGGCGTCCATCGCCTTGTTGACGACGGCCGCGATCTGCTTGCCCTCCAGCTCGCTTTCGGGCGTGCTGTTGTCGCGCAACTGGTCGGCATCCTCAAAGCTCTCCGCTTCCTCGTTGTCGAAGGTCGTCGACGTCGGCGCGCGCCGTCCGAGCGCCACCAGGTAGTTTTTCGCGGTGTTGATCGCGATCCGGTACAGCCAGGTGTAGAACGCACTGTCGCCGCGGAAGCTCGGGAGCGCCCGATAGGCCTTGATAAACGCTTCCTGCGTCACGTCCTCGACCTCCGCCGGGTCACGTACCCAGCGCGACAGAAGCCGCCCGAGCTTGCGCTGGTATTTCATGACCAGAAGCTCGTAGGCCCGCTTGTCGCCACGCTGCGCGCGCAGGACGAGCTCCTGATCGATTTCCCGATCACCCATCTACCGATGTTCCCTGGATCTTTCGTTGTTATGCCTGCCGAACGGCAGGTGCGGCGCGGGCCGGCCCTGCTGCGCCCGTCCGGTCGGACGAAGGCAGGAAGACGCGCCCCGATGCACGCTTGTGGACACAGACCGCTCGGCGCCCCGGAAGTTCACGGCGACGCCGGGGTATCGCGGCGGGCCGGAAGCGGTGCCGCCGGCCCGGTGACGCTGGCGATGACCACCCGCGGCCGGACGGCGCCGGTCACGATGCCGCGGTAGTTCCGGATCACCGGCTCCCGCCAGGGCGCGAGTTCCGCGCGCTGCACCGCGTCGAGCAGGCCCAGCTGGTCCAGCACCTCGACCGTGGCAGGGTGCAGGCCGCGCTTGGCGCCATCCGCCACCTTGATGGCGATGCCCCAGCCGCGGCTGCGGACCCCGATCGCCTGCACGCCTTCGGCGCCGATCTTGGTGACCCAGTCCCCCCGGCCGGCGCGCATCAGCGCGAGGTCGTTGCGGCCGTCGCCGGACACCATTTCCGGATGCGCGACCATCGCATCGGCGAGGATCCGGGGTGCCCGGGCGTAGGCGGCATCATCACGCTCGGCCGCGAGACGTGCGTAGCCCTGCGCCAGCCCGGACAGCGGCACCGCATAGTTCGGCGCCGAGCAGCCGTCGATACCCGCGACCAGCCGCGCCTCGGGCATGCCGGTGAAGTGGGCGACCGCGCGGCGGATCGCTTGCTGCAGCGGGTGATCGAAGGCGAGATAGCTGGCCTTCGGCGCGCCGCAGAGGACGCAGTACGCGAGCATGCCGCTGTGCTTGCCGGAACAGTTGTGCGCGAGCGGTGACCAGGGAGGGGGCGGCGGCACCTCCCCGCGCACCTCGTAATGCCCCGGGGCGTGGGTGCCGCACTGGAGCTCGTCCGCCGTGCTGCCCGATTTAGCCAGCATCTGCGCGACCGCCTCGACGTGCCGGGGTTCGCCGGAATGGCTCGCGCAGAGCAGCGCCACCTGCGCGGCCGAGTAGCCGAAGCGCTCGACCCCGCCGGCCGCCACGAACGGCATCGCCTGCAGCGGCTTCAGCGCGCTGCGGGTCATCGTCAGAAAGTGCGGGTCGCCAGCGGCGTAGAGCAGCGCGCCGTCGCGGTCGACGACGGCGACGGAGCCGTAATGGACGGCATCGATGGCGTCGCCGCGGGTGGCGACGGCGAGCGGCACGTGCGGCGGCGCAGCCGGGAGGCGGGGCACGGACGGCGGGGTCGAAGGTTCGGGCATGCGTGGGGCGGTTGCGGCAGACCGCGCATTATCGCCTGTCCGGCGCCCGCGACGCGAATCGCGCGTAACCCGTCGCCGGCATGGCGCGCGCGGCGGGAGTAGCCCGGGTTGGGCCGCAGGCGAAACCCGGGTGGATGCCCGGGCGGAGGATGGCCCCGGGTTTCGCTTTCGGCGCAACCCGGGTGGAGGATGGCCCCGGGTTTCGCCTTCGGCTCAACCCGGGCTACGAGGCCAGCGCGTTCCGGATCTGCTCCAGGGCACTCGGATCTTCGATCGTCGTGAGGTCGCCTGGATCGCGGCCTTCGGCGAGCGCCTGCATCGACCGCCGCAGCAGCTTGCCCGACCGGGTTTTCGGCAGCAGCGTCACGAAATGAACGGCGCCCGGCCGGCCGATCGCGCCGAGCTGGCGATCCACGGTGTCCATCACTTCCTTGCGCATGCGCGCCGCGGCTTCCGGCGTCGCCACCGTCGCCGGGTCCCTGACCACCGCAAAGGCGACCGGGATCTGCCCCTTCAGCGCATCCGCGACGCCGACGACCGCAACCTCGGCGATGCCCGTGTGCGCCTGCACGGCTTCCTCGATTTCCCGGGTGCCGAGCCGGTGGCCCGCGACGTTGATCACGTCGTCGGTGCGGCCCAGCACGAAGTAATACCCGTCCGCGTCGTGCGTCGCCCAGTCGAACGTCGAGTAAGCGAGCGTGGCCCCGAAATCGGAAAAGTAGGTCTTGACGAAGCGCTCGTCATCGCCCCAGATCGTGGTCATGCAGCCGGGCGGCAGCGGCGGCGCGATGGTCAGCACGCCCTTTTCGTCGGCGCCGACTTGCGCCGCGGTGCCTTCGTGCAGCAGGCGCACGTCGTACCCGTAGACCGGGAACGACGGGCTGCCGAACTTGCGCGCCGTCTCCTGCACGCCGAGCTGTGCCGAGAGGATCGGCCAGCCGCTCTCCGTCTGCCAGTAATTGTCGATGATCGCCACACCGAGCGCATCGGACGCCCAGCGCGCCGTCGGCTCGTCGAGCGGTTCGCCGGCGAGGAACAGGTACTTCAGCGCCGACAGATCGTGCGCCTTCATGTACGCGGTGTCCTGCTTCTTCAGCACCCGGATCGCCGTCGGCGAACTGAACATCGTCTTGACCCCGTGCTGCGCGACGATCTTCCACCAGATGCCGGGATCGGGACGGATCGGCAGCCCCTCGTACATGATGGTCGTGCTGCCGTTGAGCAGCGGGCCGTAGACGATGTACGAATGGCCGACGACCCAGCCAATGTCGCTGGTCGTGAACATCGTCTCGCCCGGCTCGACGCAGAAGATGCGGCGCATCGTCGACGTCAGCGCGACCGCGTAACCGCCGGTGTCGCGCTGGACGCCCTTGGGCTTGCCGGTGGTGCCGGACGTGTAGAGGATGTACGAGGGCTCGCTCGATTCCAGCCACTCGCACGGCACCTGCGCCTCCATGTGCTGCGCGCGCAGCGCCGCGTAATCGAGGTCGCGGCCGGCGACCATGGCCATCGCGGGGTCGAGCCCGCGGTTGACGATGATGACCTTCTGCGGCGGGTACTGGGCGAGGCGGATCGACTCGTCGACGAGGTGCTTGTACGGCACCGCCTTGCCGCCGCGCATGCCGGCGTCCGACGTGATCATCACCTTCGGGCGGGCGTCGTCGATGCGCGTGGCGAGGCTCGCCGCCGCGAAGCCGCCGAACACCACCGAGTGGATCGCGCCGATGCGCACGCAGGCCAGCATCGCGAACGTCGCTTCGGCGACCATCGGCATGTAGATCAGCACCCGGTCGCCCTTGCCCACGCCCTGCGCCTTCAGCGCCGCGGCGAAGCGGTTCACTTCGGCGTGCAACTCGCGGTAGGTGTAGGTGGCCTCCTGCCCGGTCTCGGTCGAGATGTAGATCAGCGCCTTCTGGTCGCCGCGCTCCGCGAGGTGGCGGTCGAGCGCGTTGTGGCAGATGTTGGTGCGCCCGCCGATGAACCATTTCGCGAACGGCGGCTTCGAATAATCGAGCACCGCCGAAAACGGCGTCTGCCAGTCGATGAGCGCCGCCTCTTCGCGCCAGAATGCGTCGCGGTCAGCCAGCGAGCGGCGATGGAATTCCCTGTAGGTAGCCAATGTCTTCTCCTCCGATGGCGGACACCCCGCGTCCGCGGGGTCGATCCGCGCAAGATTACGGCCCGCGCCGCGCGCAAACCTTGCGCCGGATCAACCCGGCGTCGCGCGGCGGCCCCGGGAAGCCCTGCCCGATCACGCCGGTGGGGTGGAAACAGCGTGCGGGCGGCCTCGGAGGCTGAGAGTTTTTCGAGCGTGCCCGCACGGCCGTCCGAAGGGCATTGAGCGCCCCCCCTGGGGGGAGGCGAGCGCAGCGAGCTTCGGGGGCAGTCACCTCAGAGCCCGACCGGATCGGCGGCGATCTTGACCACGGTCCGGCCACGGACCAGCCCTTTGATGTACGCGTCGAAGTGCGTCGGGAGCTCGTCGAAATCGATCGTCCGGACCTGGTCGTGGACCTGGTCGGGGCGCCATTCCACCGCCAGCTTGTTCCAGATCGTCTGCCGCAGCGACATCGGGCAGTTCACGCTGTCGGCGCCGAGCAGCGACGCGCCGCGCAGAATGAACGGCGCGACGGTGGTGTTGAGTTTCATGTCGGCGGCAAGGCCGACCGCCGCGACGGTGCCGCCGACCTTCATCGTCGCCAGCAGCCAGGACAGGATGTCGCCGCCGAGGTTGTCGACGGCGCCTGCCCAAGTCGCCTTCTCCAGCGGCCGGATCTTCGCCAGATCGATCGACTGCCGGGCGAGGACCTCCTTTGCGCCGAGGCCCTTGAGATAATTCGTCTCCTCTTCCTTGCCGGTGATCGCGACCACGTGATAGCCGATCTTGGCCAGGATCTCGACGGCTACCGAGCCCACGCCACCGGTCGCGCCGGTCACCGCGACCGGCCCCTTGTCCGGGGCGAGCCCGTTCTTCTCCATCAGCATGATCGCCTGCGCCGCCGTGAAACCGGCGGTGCCCAGCGTCATCGCGTCGAACGCCGTCATGCTCTCGGGCCGCCGCACGATCCAGTCGCCGGGCACGCGAACGTGCTCGGCATAGCCGCCGTCGTGCGCGACGCCCATGTCGTAGCCATGGACGATGACCTTGTCGCCGCGCTTCCACCGCGCGTCGGCCGACGACTCCACCGTGCCCGCCATGTCGATGCCGCCGTTGGTCGGATACTTGCGCATGATCCTGCCATAGCCGTTGTAGGACAGCGCGTCCTTGAAGTTGATGGTCGAGTACTTGGTCTTGACCACGACCTCACCCGGGTCGAGCTCGTCCTGCGCCATCTCGACGAAGCGGCTGGTCACCACCTTGTTCTCCTCGAACGTCCGGTAGGCCTTGAATTTGTGCACGTGAATCTCCTTGGATGGGACGGCGGTGAGGATCGACCGGCGCGCGGCGGCAGCGAACCGGCCTGGCTTCAGACGGCCCCCGCGGCACCGGATGCGTGCGCGAGGGCCATGTAGTCGTGGGTCTGCATTTCGACGAGCCGGCTGGCGGTGCGCGGAAACTCCTGGCTGTTCGGCCCCTCGCGATAGAGGTCGTCGGGCGGCACTTCCGCCGACACCAGCAGCTTCACCCGGTGATCGTACAGGATGTCGACCAGCCAGGTGAAGCGCCGCGCGCGGTCGCCCATGGCGGCGGTCATCCGCGGCACCGACGACAGGAAGACCACGGCAAAGCGCTCCGCCAGCTCGAGGTAATCGCGCTGGGAGCGCGGCCCGTCGCACAACGCCGCGAAGTCGAACCAGACGGCGCTGCCGGCCCGCCGCCGTGTCTCGAGCGTCCGGCCCTCGATCACGAGACGCGGGTCGTCGTCCGGGCCGCCGCGCATCCGCTCGAATGCGCGCTCGAGCGCCGCGTCGGCGTCGGGGCCGAGCGGCGCGTGGTAGGCCTCGACCTGTTCCAGCACGCGCAGCCGGTAGTCCACACCGCCGTTGACTTCGACGACATCGAGCCACGCGTTGAGCAGCCGGATCGTGGGCACGAAATTCTGCCGCTGCAGCCCGTTCGGGTAGAGCCCGTCGGGGGGATAGTTGGACGTCATCACGAACACCACGCCCGCGGCGAACAGCGCGGTGAGCAGCCGCCCGAGGATCATCGCGTCGGCGATGTCGGCGACGTGGAATTCGTCGAAGCAGATGAGCCGCGACTTGCGCGCGATCCGCTCCGCCACCGTCGCCAGCGGATCGGGCTCCGCCTTCAGTGTCGCGAGCTCGGCATGCACCGAGCGCATGAACGCGTGGAAATGGACGCGCGTCTTGCGCCGGATCGACACGGTGGCGAAGAAGGTGTCCATGAGGAAGCTCTTGCCGCGGCCGACGCCGCCCCAGAGGTAGACGCCGCGCGGCAGGTCGGGCGGGGAAAACAGCCGCTTCAGCGTCGACTGCCGCGCGGACCGGAAGGTGCCGAGCTCATCGGCGAGCCGCTGCAGGCGCAGGAGCGCCGCCGCCTGCGTGTGGTCGAGCGTGGTGCCGCGCGCGGCGAGGACCGGATCGAGCGCGGCGATCAGCGAGCCGCGGCGCGCCGCGACCTCCCCCTCCGCGACCGCGTCCTTCATGGCGTTTGCAGACGATGCGAGCTCAGTCAGGATCGCCGCCGTTCACAGGTTGAGCGTGCGCCCGTCGACCGCGAGCGCGGCTTCCTTCGTCGCTTCCGCAAGCGACGGATGCGCGTGGCAGATGCGCGCGATGTCTTCCGCCGACGCGCCGAATTCCATCGCCATCACGCCCTCGGCGATCAGCTCCGACGCCAACGGTCCGATGACGTGCATGCCGAGGACGCGGTCGGTCGCGGCATCGGCAAGGATCTTCACGAAGCCCGCGGTGTCGCCCAGCGCGCGGGCGCGGCCGTTGGCGGAGAACGGAAAGGTCCCGGCGCGGTAGGCGACGCCGGCCGCCTTCAGCTGCTGCTCGGTCTGCCCGACCCAGGCGATCTCCGGCGACGTGTAGATGACCCACGGGATGGTGTTGAAATCGACGTGGCCGTGCTGGCCGGCGATGCGCTCGGCCACCGCGACGCCCTCCTCTTCCGCCTTGTGCGCGAGCATCGGCCCGCGGACCACGTCGCCGACCGCCCAGACGTTGGGCAGATTGGTGCGGCACTCGCCGTCGACGGCGACGAAGCCACGCTCGTCGAGGGCGAGCCCGACCGCTTCGGTGCCGAGCGCGTCGGTGTTCGGGATCCGTCCGATCGACACGATCAGCTTGTCGAAGGTGACCGCCTGCGGCTTGCCCGCGGCGTCGGTGTACTCGACGGTGACGTCGGCCCGGCCGAGCTTGACTGCGGTGATGTCGACGCCGGTCTCGATCGCGAGGCCCTGCTTGGCGAACAGCTTGCGCGCCTCCCTGGCGACCGCCTCGTCCGCGGCACCGAGGAACGCCGGCAGCGCCTCCAGCACCTGCACGCTCGCGCCCAGCCGGCGCCAGACGCTGCCCATCTCCAGTCCGATCACGCCGGCGCCGACCACGCCCAGGCGCTTCGGCACCGCGGACATCGCCAGCGCGCCGGCATTGTCAAGCACGCGCTCGTTGTCGATCGCGATCATCGGCAGCGCGCGCGGCTTCGAGCCGGTCGCGACAATGACATGGGTCGCCACCAGCTCCGCCGGCGTTCCGCCGTCGACGCGGAGGGTCCACGCCGCGCCGGCCTTGCCGGCAAACGCGCCGTGGCCGTGGAAGAAGGCGATCTTGTTCTTCTTGAAGAGGTAGAGGATGCCGTCGTTGTTCTGTGCGACCACCTTCTCCTTCCGTGCCAGCATCTTCTTCACGTCGATCGCGAGCCCCTTGACCTCGATCCCGTGCTCGGCGAACGCATGCCCGGCGTGTTCGAAGTGCTCGGACGACTGCAGCAGCGCCTTCGACGGGATGCAGCCGACGTTGGTGCACGTCCCGCCGGGTGCGGGCTTGCCGCCCGCGCGCGTCCAGTCGTCGATGCAGGCGGTGCGCAATCCGAGTTGCGCGGCGCGGATGGCGGCGATGTACCCGCCGGGCCCACCGCCGATGACGACGACGTCGAATCGATCGGCCATCTCAGCGCCCGCCCGGCCGCCCGAAGGGCGCTGAGCGCGGCCTCCGCACGGCTGTACCGGACGCGATGCGCCGTGGAGTCGGCCGCCACCCGCGCTCGCAGACGCGCCCTGCGGGCCTGGGCTTTGCCCTGCTCGCGCGGGCGTCCCTCGAGGGGAGGCGAATGAAATGAGCTTCGGGGGTCGTCATCGCTAGAGATCCAGCAGCATGCGGGCGGGGTCCTCCAGCGCTTCCTTGATCGCGACCAGCGAGAGCACTGCCTCGCGGCCGTCGATGATCCGGTGGTCGTACGACTGCGCGAGGTAGTTCATCGGCCGCACGACGACCTGCCCGTTCTCGACCACGGCGCGCTCCTTCGTCGCGTGCACGCCCAGGATCGCCGACTGCGGCGGGTTGATGATCGGCGTCGACAGCATCGACCCGAACACGCCGCCGTTGCTGATCGTGTAGGTGCCGCCGGTCAGGTCCTCGATCGACAGCTTGCCGTCCTGCGCGCGCTTGCCGAACTCCGCGATCGCGACCTCGATCTCGGCGATCGACATCTGGTCGCAGTCGCGCAGGATCGGGACCACGAGCCCGCGCGGGCTGCCAACGGCGATGCCGATGTCGAAGTACCCGTGGTAGACGATGTCGGCGCCGTCGATCGACGCGTTGACGATCGGGTATTTCTTCAGCGCGTGCACGGCGGCCTTGACGAAGAAGCTCATGAAGCCGAGCTTGACGCCGTGCTCCTTCTCGAAGCGATCCTTGTACCGGTTGCGCAGGTCGATCACCGGCTGCATGTTGACTTCGTTGAACGTGGTCAGGATCGCGGCGGTGGACTGCGAGGCGACGAGCCGCTCGGCGACGCGCTGGCGCAGCCGCGACATGGGCACCCGCTGCTCAGGTCGGTTGCCAGGCACCGCCGGCAGCGACACGGCCGGCGCGCGGCCGGGCGCCGGGCTGGCCGCAATCGGGGCCGGCGCCGCGGGAGGCGCGGGCGCGGGCGCGCCCTGCGTCGCGGCCAGGACGTCGCCCTTGGTGACGCGGCCGCCGCGGCCCGTGCCGGGGACCGCACCCGGGGCGAGGCCCTGCTCTGTCATCATCTTGCGCGCTGCGGGCAACGCCACCGCCGCGCCGGCGGGCGCAGCCGCTGCGGGTGCCGCTGCGGCCGCGCTGGCCGGCGCCGAGGCAGCCGCCGACGCAGCGGCCACGGTGGCCGTCGCCCCGGTGTCGATGATGGCGACGACTTCGCTGCCGACGACGGTCGAGCCGTCGCCCTTGCGGATCTCGACCACGACGCCCGCCTGCGGCGCCGGGAGTTCCAGCACCACCTTGTCGGTCTCGACGTCGACGAGGTTTTCATCGCGCGCGACGGCCTCGCCGATCTTCTTGTGCCAGCCGACGAGCGTGGCCTCGGCCACGGACTCGGGCAGCTGCGGAACTTTGACTTCGACTCGCATGGATGCCTTTCCGGTCAGGTGCGGACCAGCATTTCGCCTTCGGAGAGCTTGGGCGCGAACGCGTCCGCGACGAGTTGCTTCTGCCGCGCGACATGCAATGACATGTAGCCGACCGCGGTTGTGGCCGCGACCGGGCGCCCGGCATACGCGACGACCTGCTTGCCCAGCGCGTCGGCGCGAAAATACGCGCGGAGGCGGTACCAGGCGCCCTGGTTCTGCGGCTCCTCCTGGCACCAGACGACTTCCTTCGCATTCGGGTATTTCGCCAGCGCCGCCTTGAAATCGGCGTGCGGGAACGGGTAGAGCTGCTCGAGGCGAATGATCGCGACGTCGGCGATCCGCTGCTCGCGGCGGTGGGCGAGAATCTCGTAATACACCTTGCCGCAGCAGACGATCACCCGCTTCACGTTCCTGGCCACGAGCTTGTCGACCTCGCCGATCACGTTCTGGAATGTGCCTTCAGCCAGCTGCTCGAGGGTCGACACGGCTTCCTTGTGGCGCAGCAGGCTCTTCGGGCTCATGACGATCAGCGGCCGGCGGAAGTTCCGGACCATCTGCCGCCGCAGCAGGTGGTAGATCTGCGCCGGGGTCGTCGGCACGCAGACCTGCATGTTGTGCTCGGCGCAAAGCTGCAGGTAGCGCTCGGGACGCGCCGACGAGTGTTCGGGCCCCTGTCCCTCGTAGCCGTGCGGCAGCAGCAGCGTGAGCCCGCAGATGCGGCCCCATTTCACTTCGCCGGACGCGATGAACTGGTCGATGACGACCTGGGCGCCGTTGGCGAAGTCGCCGAACTGGGCTTCCCAGATCACGAGGCGCTTCGGATCGGACGTGGCGTAACCGTACTCGAAGCCGAGCACCGCGAACTCGGCCAGCACCGAGTCGATCACCTCGAACGTCGGCTGGCCCTCCTTGATGTGCTCCAGCGCGACCCAGTTGCCCGAGTCCCATTTCTCGCGGTTCTGGTCGTGCAGCACCGCGTGGCGGTGCGAGAACGTGCCGCGGCCGGAGTCCTCGCCGGACAGGCGCACGCCGTAGCCGTCGTTGAGGAGCGTGGCGTACGCGAGCGTTTCGCCCATCCCCCAGTCGAGCGGCAGCTTGCCGTCGGCCATCGCCCGGCGGTCGGCCATCACCTTCTCGACGCGCGGATGCGCCTTGAACCCCTCGGGGATCTCCGCGACCTTGCGCCCGAGGGCCTTCAGCGTCTTCAGCGGCACCGCCGATTCGTAGGGCGCCTTCCAGTCCCGTGCCTTGAACGGCGACCAGTCGACCGAGTACGCCGGCTTGTAGTTCGACAGGATCGTCGTGTTGGTGTGGTAGCCGTTGTCCATCGCGTTGCGGTAGGTCGCGATCATCGCGTCGGCGTCTTCCGGCGTGACCACGCCGGCCTGCGCCAGTTTTTCGGCATAGAGCCTGCGCGTGCCCGGATGCTGGGCGATCTTCTTGTACATCAGCGGCTGGGTCAGCATCGGCTCGTCGGCCTCGTTGTGGCCGAGGCGGCGGAAGCAGACGAGGTCGATGAAGACGTCGCGATGGAACTGCCGCCGGAAATCGAACGCCATCTCGATCGCCAGCACGCAGACTTCGGGGTCGTCCGCGTTGACATGGAGGATCGGCGCTTCGGCCATCTTGGCGATGTCGGTGCAATAGAGCGTGCCGCGGGTGTCGCGCGGGTCCGACGTGGTGAAGCCGATCTGGTTGTTGATGACGATGTGGATGGTGCCGCCCG
>Ga0315271_10001087_pt1 | contig 16160 bp, 12 predicted proteins | sample C3_top_MG_FD_204664 | JGI IMG/M metagenome (GOLD analysis project Ga0315271, IMG submission 204664) | Sediment microbial communities from Yellowstone Lake, YNP, Wyoming, USA - C3_top | ecosystem: Environmental > Aquatic > Freshwater > Lake > Sediment | place: USA: Wyoming | collected 2017-08-01 | reverse complement strand
GGCCCTGGGCGCCCGAGCCTTCCATTGCGCTCATCGGACGCGGGGAAGGGATGCCTCCGATGGCACCGGGGCTCGACACTCAAGAGCCCCTGCGCGGGCTTGTCACGCCCTCTCTCTCCGGGTTCCCCCCCGTTGAGGCTCCGCCTCGGGTCCCTCCCGGGTTCGATGCCAGGCCTGCGCCCAAACTTCCAAGCCAGCCTTTCAGGCTTCCACCCTTTGGGCGGGCCAAGAACTGAGGTCCTGCGAGAGCCGCGCCAGCGCCCTTCGGGCTTGATCCGTCACGCCCCGCGCCTGTTCTTTCTTCTAACTCATAACCCAAAACTCATAACCCTTAACTCTAAAAAACGCCCCTCCCTGATTTTTTGCTCGCCTCGCCTTTACAACCTACGGCACGTGCTCTGCTCGGGTAGACCTACGCCCCCGCGAGCGGGTCCCCCCCTGCCCTTCGCCCAGGCCCTTCGGGCCTTCTGGCCCGCGCCTCCCCAAGGGACTGGCGTAAGGCGAGCGAAAAAACGCTCCCTCCCCACAGAGCAAGGCCGGGGCAAAGGCCAGCAAGGAAGGGTGTTATGAACGGAATCCGGTTTCAGATTGCCGAAGTGAACGAGACCCTCTTCGACAGCGCCTCGGAGCTTCCCCTGGGCCGCTTGCAGGCGCGCGGCGCGGGGGCTCTCACGACCACCGAACTTCTCTCCCTTCTCATCACGCCCGCCACCGGGCGCCGGAGCAAGAAGGAGGACCCCACCACGGCCCTGGACACGGCCGCCGCGGTGTTCTCCCGCCTGGGCTCCCTTCGGGGCCTGGCCAACCTTGGACCCAAGGAGCTGATGGACACCCATGGCCTGGGCATCGCCAGCGCGGCCCGGCTCTCAGCCATCGCCGAACTGGCTCGCCGCTTCTCAGAGGAGGACGTGAGAATCGCGGAGACCCTCTCGGGCGCCGAGGAGGCCTACAAATTCTTGAAGCCCCGCCTGCGAGACCTGCCCCACGAAGTCTTTGCGGTCATCTTCCTGAACCAGAAGCACGGCGTCCTGGCCTACCGGGAGCTTTTCCGGGGCTCCATTCACGCTTCCTCAGTCCATCCCCGCGAGGTCGTGAAAGAGGTCCTCAAGGAGAACGCCGCCGCCGTCATCTTGGCCCACAACCACCCCAGCGGCCACGTGAGCCCCAGCCCCGACGATTTGCGGCTGACGGAGGACCTCAAGAGCCTCCTGGCCCACTTGGACGTCCGCGTGGTGGACCACCTCATCGTGGGCGGCAATGGCTATTTCAGCTTCGCCCGCGAAGGTCTGCTGAATGGATAACGGCGCGACCCTTCCCGCGCCGGCCCGGCCTCCATCGGGGAGGCCGGGCTTTTTTTCTTTAGAACCGGAGAAATGTAAGGTGGCAACTTGTAAGGATGGCTTACAAGTTGCTCCGCCGGGGGGCATTGCCCCCCGGACCCCCGCAGCCGTCGGGGAAGGGCGCCGCCCTTCCCCGCCTTCGGCCCCCCATCCCAGTAAAAGTGCCCCACAGCCAGAGAGATGAACGCCTGTCCTACGAAACGGCATGCCACCGCCCGCTCCTCCCATGGCTCGCAGTCTCCAGGCGTAGTAACATCCTAACGACGTGACGCCACTTGGTCCGCATTGGAAGGGGGAAGCAACCCGTGAGCAACCACCAGGACCTAGCGAACTTCATTTGGCAGATCGCGGATCTCCTCCGCGGCCCGTACCGCCCGCCGCAGTATGAGCGGGTCATGCTGCCGTTGACGGTCCTCCGGCGGTTCGACTGCGTCCTGGCGCCGACCAAGGCGAAGGTGCTGAAGCAGGCCGAGAAGCACAAGGGGGGCAAGCTGGGGGACGATGCTCTGGACAAGATCCTCAATAACGCGGCGGGCCAGCGGTTTCACAACCGCTCGGAGCTGACCTTCGAGAAGCTCAAGGACGATCCCGACCACATCGACAAGCACCTCACGAGCTACATCAACGGCTTCTCGGCCAACGTCCGGCGGATTTTCGATTACTTCGAATTTACCGCCGAGATTGAGAAGATGCGCCAGGCGGACATCCTCTACCTCGTGGTCTCTAAATTCTGTGAGGTGGACCTACACCCGGACAATGTGCCCAACGATCAAATGGGGCTCGTCTTCGAGAACCTCATCCGCCGGTTCAACGAGCTGGCCAACGAGACGGCGGGCGACCACTTCACACCGCGCGAAGTGATCCGCCTCATGGTCCACATCCTCTTCATGAACGATAACGCGCTCCTGGCCACGCCGGGGACCGTGCGCAAGCTCTCGGACCCGGCCTGCGGCACGGGTGGCATGCTGGCGGAAGCGCAGAACTACCTGCGTGAGCATCACCCCGAGGCGAGGCTCTATGTCTACGGCCAGGATTACAACAACCGGGCCTTCGCCACCGCCGCCTCGGACATGCTCATCAAGCAGGTGGACCACAACGGTGGCGGCGACAACATCCGATTCGGCGACACCTTCACCGACGACCAGTTTGAGGGGAAGCGGTTCGATTACTTTCTCACCAACCCGCCTTTTGGCGTGGACTGGAAGAAACAGCACGGCGAGATTCAGAAGGAGCACGACAAGCTGGGCTTCGCGGGCCGTTTCGGTGCGGGCCTGCCGCGTGTCAATGACGGCGCCCTCCTCTTTCTCCAGCATATGGTGAGCAAATTCGAGCCCGTCCTGCCCGAGCAGCAGAAGCACGGCTCGCGCCTCGCCATCGTCTTCAGCGGCTCGCCCCTCTTCACGGGCGGCGCGGGCTCTGGCGAGAGCGAAATCCGCAAGTGGATCGTTGAGAACGACTGGCTGGAGGCGGTCATCGCCCTGCCCGAGCAGATGTTCTACAACACCGGCATCGGCACCTACATCTGGATCGTCACGAACCGCAAGGACAAGCGCCGAAAGGGCAAGATCCAGCTCCTGGACGCCCGCGAGGTCTGGACAGCGGGCGGGAGCGAGGAGAGCAAGCGGAGCCTTGGCGACAAAAGGCGCCACCTCACGGGGCACCAGATTGACGGTCTCGTAAAGGCGTACGGCCGGTTCGCCGAAAGCGAGACCTGCCAGGTCTTCGACAACGACGATTTCGGCTATACCCGCGTCACCGTAGAGCGTCCTCTGCGCCTGCGGTTTCAGATGACGAAGGAGAGCAAGCGGGCGTTTCTGGAGGAATACTCCGACCTGGCCGAGGATCTTGCCGCCATCGAACGGGACCTGGGGACGGAACCCCTCCTCGACTGGAACGTGGCCAAGGAGCGCACGGCCAAGGTGCTCCACCTGCGAAAGTCCTCCTGGAAGCAGCCCGCGCAGAAGCTATTTCGGGCGACCTTCACCCAGAGGGACCCGCAGGCCGAGCCCGTCCTCCTGGGACGGAAGGGGGAAGGATACGAGTCCGACGCCGATCTGAGGGACTTTGAGAACGTGCCTCTGAAAGACGACATTGAGGCGTACTTCAAGCGGGAGGTCCTGCCCCACGTCCCCGACGCCTGGATGGACAGAAGCAAGGACAAGGTGGGATACGAGATCAACTTCAACCGCCACTTCTACCGGTACACCCCGCCCAGGCCATTGGAAGAGATCGATGCGGACCTCAAGAAGGCCGAGGACGAGATTATGCGGTTGCTCAGAGAGGTCACTCAATGAAGGCCCCTGACTGGCTGAGATCGCTCCCATCCGGCTGGCAAGCCAAGCGGTCGGATGCCGTCCTAGAGTACAAAAAGGAACCTGCACGCATAATTGAGTTCGCCTCTTGCGATGTCTTTCACTACTCAATTCCTGCGATTCAGGAGACCGGCGATGGAATTGTCCAGGATGGGGGGGAGATCGACAGTGACAAGACTTGGTTGAACGGGGGGGAGTTGATAGTTTCAAAACTCAATCCAAGAAAGGGATGCGTCCTGCTGACGCGTCCTCAGCGTCTTCCGATCGTCTGCTCGACAGAGTTTGTGCCACTCGTTCCAAAGGCTGGCTTCAGTGCGCGTTTCGCTTATTACGTTTACTCCTCCACTCCAGTAAGAGATCTGATTTCCTCCGTTGTCGAATCAGCAACACGAAGCCATCAGCGTGCGAATCCCGAGGACATTGCTAAGATCTGGATCCCTGTTCCCCCAATCGGCACACAAGGCGCCATCGCGGACTACTTGGACCAGGAAACGGCACGGATTGACGCGCTGGTGGTGGCGAAGGAAAGGCTCCTCTCGATCCTGGCCGAGAAGCGCCGCGCCCTCATCACTCGTGCCGTCACCCGTGGTCTCAACCCCAATGCTCCCCTCCGCGATTCTGGCGTCCTCTGGCTCGGAGAAATCCCGGCGCATTGGGAGCTAATCGCGCTTCGCTTTCTCGTGGATATCTCAAGCGGGGCCACGCCAGACACCATGAGGCCAGACTTTTGGGATGGGGATATTCCGTGGGTGTCGCCAAAGGACATGAAACGAGACGAGATAGCTGACGCCGAAGATCATATAACGCCGCTGGCGATGTCCGAGAGCACGCTGAAGCTGATTCCTCCCGGAGCCGTCCTCATTGTCGTTCGAGGCATGATCCTCGCTCACAGTTTTCCAACAGCGATAACAACGAAACCAGTCACAATCAACCAAGACATGAAGGCCCTTCGATGCCGTCAGCCAATTTGCCCGCTCTTTCTTTGCAACTACTTCCGCGGCAAGGAGGCTCAGCTAGTCGCGCTCGGCGATGCGTCAGCCCATGGCACACGCAAATTAGCAACAGAGGTTCTGGGACGCTTTGAGGTCTGCGTTCCACCTCTAACGGAGCAACAAGCCATCGTGGCCCACATCGCCGCAGAAACCGCCAAGATCGACGCCCTGTACTCCGAAACCGAGCACACTATCGCCCTCCTGAAGGAGCGCCGCGCCGCTCTCATCGCCGCCGCCGTCACGGGGCAGATGGACATTGGGGATCCTGTCGCCGCAAGACCCTCAGACGGAGTATATTAGAGGTATGGGAACCAGCATACGGGCGCTCGTCAATCCGGCTCTACTCAAATGGGCCCGCCGAGAGAGCGGGTATCCCGTCGAGCCAATCGCCAAGCGGGTGAACGTGAAACCCGCGCAGGTCTTAGCTTGGGAGCGGGGCGAAGCCCGGCCCACGATCCGTCAGGCCAGAGGCTTGGCCGCTCTCTACCGTCGGCCGCTCGGTGTCTTCTTTTTGCCTCAACCCCCCTCAACACCGCCGCTGGCGACCGAATACCGCCATTTGCCTGGGGTGGTGCCAGGGGTGGAGTCCCCCGAGTTTCGTCTGGCCGTGCGGATTCTCCTCCAGCGGCGGGAGGAAGCCGTCGAGCTGAGCGACGAACTGGCCGCGCCGTTCGCCGACTTCGCTGTTGCCTCTCACCTATCCGAGGGACCTGCGACCGTCGGCGCCAAGCTCAGGGCCGTGCTTGGGGTCTCCCCGGAGGAGCAGGGTCAGTGGTCTTCGGAGTGGGAGGGATGGCGCCGGTGGCGCGAGGCGGTCGAAGGCGCCGGGGTGCTCGTCTTCCAGTTCCCCAAGGTCGACCTTGGCCTGGTCCGTGGCGTGTCGTTGTTCAAGTCCCCCCTGCCTGTTATCGGCATCAACAGTAAAGAGTCCTCGCCTGCCGCGCGGTCTTTCACGCTCATCCATGAGTTGGTCCACATCTCGTTGGCTCTGGGCAAGGAGGAACGGGCCGCCCAAGGCGAAGACCGCGATGACCCCTCCTGGGATAAGGTAGAACGTTTTGCCGAGGCGGCCTCTAGCGCCGCGCTGATTCCCGAGGAGGTTCTGCAAGCCCGGCTCGGGGAGATAGGCGGCGACCTGGAGCACTGGGACATCGGCCGGATGCGCACCATGGCGGGCCGGTTCAGGGTCACGCCTCTCGCCATGGCCACCCGCCTTTGGAGCGCGGGCATCCTGCCTTGGCCCGGGTACATGGCTTGGAAAGAGGCCTGGAAGAGCTATGTCGAGCGACTGCCCAAGAGAAAAGGGTTCGCAACCCCGGTGGACAAGACGCTTGGACGGTGCGGGCGCCCCTTGGCCCAACTCGTCTTGCAAGCCCTCGACACGAACCGGATCACCTCGGTTCAGGCGAGCCGCTACCTGGATCTGAAGTTCAACCACTTCGAGGAGCTGCGCGGAAGGCTCTACAAGGGGCTCATCCAGCCCAGCCACGGTTACGACGACGGGGATTGAGGGGGCGATGATCTACTCCTTCGACACCAGCACCTTCATGGACTGGCAGGCCCGCTACTACCCGCTGGATGTGTTCCCTTCCGTTCAGCGGGCCGTGGAGAGTCTCGTTTCCAGCGGCAGGGGAACTGCCATCGACGTGGTGCTCGAGGAGATCCTTGCAGTGGGCACGCCGGAGCTCGGAGCCTGGGCGAAAGGCCAAGCCGGACTCTTCGTACCCCTCGAGCCCGACATTCAGGAGGATGCCGCGAGGATCCAGGCGAAGTACCCGGACCTCATGGACGCGGGGAAGACCTACGAAGATGCTGACGCATACGTAATAGCGCTGGCCATGAACCGCGAAAGCGGTATCGTCGTCTCTCAGGAAACTTCCGCAGCTGAAAAACGCAATCCGAAGAAGAGCCATTACATCCCCGATGTGTGTCGCGACCTGGGAGTCCCCTGCATCAATCTTCTGGGGCTGATGCGCCGCGAGAAGTGGGCGTTCTGATATGCGTGGGGTGACTCAAGAACAGGCCTTTGAATCCTCTATCGAATCCCACCTCCTTGAGAACGGGTACCTTCCCCTTGAAGCCGGGAGCTTCGACCGGGGCAGGGCTCTCTTTCCTGAAACAGCCCTCGCCTTCATCCGCGAGACCCAACCCAAGGAGTGGGCCAAGCTTGAAGCCCTGCACGGCGAGGGGACGGGAGAACAGGTACTCGGCGACCTGTGCAAGTGGATGGACGCCAACGGGTCCCTCGCAACGCTGCGGCACGGATTCAAGTGCTACGGCCGCACGCTCCGCGTGGCCGCATTCAAAGCCGCTCACGGCCTCAATTCCGAGCTGGAGGCGGCGTATGCGGCAAACCGCCTAAGTATCACGCGCCAGCTTCACTTCAGCGCTTCCAACGAGAAGTCACTGGACGTAACACTCAGTCTCAACGGCATTCCCATTGCCACGCTGGAATTGAAGAACCCCATGACGGGCCAGACCGTCAATGAGGCCAAGCACCAGTACATGGTTGACCGCGACCCGCGCGAGTCGATTTTCGAATTCAAGAAGCGGACGCTCGTCCACTTCGCCGTGGACACCGAGTCGGTCTTCATGACTACGCGGCTCGCGGGAACGGCCACGCACTTTCTACCCTTCAACAAAGGGCTGAACGGTGGGGCGGGTAATCCGGCCGATCCGGCGGGAAGAACGTACCGAACCGCCTACCTCTGGGAGGAGGTCCTCCAGCGGGACAGCTTTATGGACCTTCTGGCCCGCTTCATCCATCTTCAGGTGGAGGAGCGACGTACCGAAGACGGGAGGAAGATCAAGAAGGAGACGATGATCTTCCCCCGATACCACCAGCTTCAGGCCACGCGGAGGCTCGTGGAGGCGGCCCGGATAGAGGGCGCCGGGAACAACTACCTCGTGGAGCACTCCGCGGGCAGCGGCAAGAGCAACACCATAGCCTGGCTAGCGCACCGGCTCTCGTCTCTGCACGACAGCGCAAACACAAGGGTCTTCGATACGGTGGTCGTGGTTACCGACCGGCTCGTTCTGGACCAGCAACTCCAGGACACCATCTATCAGTTCGATCACCGGCAGGGGGTCGTGCTGAAGATCGACGAGGATTCCCATCAGCTCGCCCAGGCGCTAGAGAATGCCGTGCCTATCGTCATCACGACTCTCCAAAAGTTTCCCTTCGTCTCGGATCATCTTGTCAAGATGGCCGAGGAGCGGGGTGAGAAGGGCAAGGACACCCTTCCGACGCGCCGCTGCGCGGTCATCGTCGACGAAGCGCACAGCTCCCAATCGGGCGAGACCTCCACAAAGCTCAAGGAGGTGCTGGGAGGCGAGGAACTGAAGGAACGGGCCCGCCGGCAGGCCGAGGAGGAAGGCCTGGAGGCCATGGGCGAGCTGTTCCGGAGCATGGCCAAGCGGGGGAAACAGGCAAACCTCAGTTTCTTCGCCTTCACGGCCACGCCAAAGCACAAGACCCTCGCCGTGTTCGGGCGCGATGGAGAGCCATTCCATCGCTATACGATGCGCCAAGCCATCGAGGAGGGGTTTATCCTCGATGTGCTCAAGAACTACGTAACCTATAAGACCTACTTCCGGCTGCTGAAAGCCTGCAAGGAAGACCCCAACGTAGAGCGCAAGAAGGCCGCGAAGGCTCTGGCCCGGTTCCTCAAACTCCATCCCCACAACATTGCTCAGAAGACGGAGATCATGGTCGAGCACTTCAATGCCGTCACCCGCCACAAGATCGGCGGAAAAGCCAAGGCCATGGTGGTCACGGGCTCGAGGCTGGAGGCGGTCCGCTATAAGCAGAGCTTCGACCGCTACATCTCGGAAAAGGGCTACACCTGGATCAAGACCTTGGTGGCCTTCTCCGGGACCGTGGTGGACGACAAGGTTCCAGGTGTGACGTACACCGAGGAAGGCATGAACCGGGGGATAAAGGAGAAGGAACTCCCTGAGAAGTTCGGCACACACGAGTACCAAGTGCTCCTTGTGGCCGAGAAGTACCAGACGGGGTTCGACCAACCCTTACTGCACACGATGTACGTGGACAAGAGGCTCGCGGGCATTCAGGCCGTGCAGACCCTGTCCCGGCTCAACCGCGTTCATCGCTTGAAGGAAGATACCTTCGTCCTCGACTTCGTGAACGATCCGGAGGAGATCCAGGCGGCCTTTCAGCAGTTCTACGAAGGCGCCGTCATGGGTGAGCGAGTAGAGCCGTCCAGAATGTACGAGATCAAAGCCGAGCTGGATGGGTCGGGGATCTACCTCGATGAGGAGGTCCAGCGCTTCTGCGAGGTCTACTTCAAGCCCAAGCAGCGGCAAAGCCCAACCGATCACCAGGCCATGAACGCCGCCCTGGATCCTCCCGTAGATCGCTTCCGGGACTTATTGGAGAGCGACGAGGAGGAGGCGGAGCTGTGGCGCGGGAAGCTGTACGCCTTCCGAAACCTCTACGCCTTCCTCAGCCAGATCATCCCCTATCAGGACACCGACTTGGAGAAGCTGTACACGTTCTTCAGGTACCTTGCTCCCAAATTGCCGAGGCGTAGGTCAGGCCCGCACTATACCTTCGATGACCAGGTGCGTCTTGAGTACTACCGCCTGCAGAAAATTAGCGAGGGCTCTATCGACCTGCGCAAGGGATATGGTAAGCCCCTGGATGGCCCGAGCGAGGTTGGAAGTGGGGTAGTTCGTGAGGAGCCGGTCGCACTGTCTCGCCTGATCGACTTCATCAATGACCGCTTCGGCACCGAATTCACCGAGGCGGATCAGCTCTTCTTTGATCAGATCCTTGAGGTCGCCGTAGCCGATGAACGATTGCAGCAGGCCGCGAAGGTGAACCCCCAGGACAAGTTCTCCCTCGTGTTCGATAACCTCGTCGAAAACCTCATGATTGAGCGCATGGAGCAGAACGAGGACATTTTCGCGCGGTACATGAACGATCCAGCCTTCCAGAAGGCCGTGGGCGAATGGCTCTCAAGAGAGGCCTACACCAAGATTCGGAACGGGGTGCTGGAGACGATCAGGCCCTGAAGCGCATGTTTGGTGGGCGAATCTGGAAAGAGGGTACCACTCCCAAAAGAGGGTAATAGAGAGGGTAATGTGTCCGGAGTTCGCAAGCTGAGGTCGTTCGCGCCGGAGGAGTTCAACCCTCCGGCGAATCTTTGGGAGGTGCTGGAGCGGGGGCGGAAGGATTCGTTCCCGATCCATACGGCGCTGTGGCTGTTCAAGAACGCGCAGGGTGGGACAGGGCCCTTTTTGTACCTGCCGGGGCCCATGTTCGGATACCGGACGCGGGACCGGGCGGCGAGACACACGGCGGGCGATAACTGTGGGCTGACGCTTTATGCGCTGGCGTGGTTCCTCTGCCAGCCGGCCTACGGGAAGGGCTACTTGCCGGCGGGTCCGACGGCCGCGGTGCACGGGAGTCTGTCGGAAGGGTTTCTGGTGCCGCCCGTCCGTTTGCCGTCTAAACCGGGCGACTTTCCAGAAGATGTGCAAGCTTTTCTGACGGAGGCCATTTTTCCCCTTTCCGAGCTGCCCACCCTAACTCTGACCAGGCTCTACTTCTACATAATCCTTCGGTTCATCAAGCATTCGACCATCTTCGGCCCCCTGGAGGCACAACTGAGCCGAAGGGCCCGGGTGGTGGCTAGGGGCAAGGCCGTCCCAGCCCACATCGAACGGGATGTAAAGAGAGCCATGGACCGCGCCGTGCAAGCCTTCGACATGCCTTCGCGGACGGCCTGGGAATACGACCGGAAACGCCAAGAGGGGTACATCAGAACCGTCCGCTGCCAGAAACCGGGCGCGGCGGCCTCTTACGCGGTAGGTGAAGAACCGGCCGAGTGGCCTGACCGGGCCAAAGCGGCCACCTCGCCCTACTCCCCGCCGTTCCGGGAGTTGCCCATTTTCGATCTTCGGCCGCTCTTTCGGGAGGCGTCGCGTCTCATGAAGCTCGTGCCGGAAGACATCGAGCAATGCCCCTCGCTCTGTTTCATGGCTCCAGGAGACTGGACGCGTTGCCACCGATTCATGAAGGCTCGGAAGTTTTCCAAGAAGACGCTCAAGGGTTCAAGAGCCAGCTATCCCAAAAACGCGGAAGCCATGGCGGCCTGGGACTGGATCGAGTCCCTCTACGGCATCCGGGTCCGCCTGGCGCTTTATCCCTCCGACCGCAGGCCCTAACACTAAGTTTCCTCCGCTCGCGACTTTTTCGCTTCACCTCAACCAAAGTACCACCCACAAAGGATTTCATGGCGATTTCTCGCCCCTTCTCCGCCTCCAAAACGGCGGAGGAAAAAGGGCTAGATCATGCTTTTCTGCCCGCATATAGTCCTCTCAATCCCACGGTGGGATGAGAAAGGACGAAGGATGACGAACGATTCCTATTTGACCGGCGATGCCCAAATCCTCATGACGGCCCAGGAGGCGGCGGACTACCTACGCATCCCCATCGGGAGCCTATATGTCCGAATCTCCAAGAAGCAGATACCCTGCGCGAAGCTCGGGCGTCTGCTGCGCTTCAAGAAGCCGGACCTGGACCGGTTGCTGGAAGCCCAATACTCCGGGGCAGGGCCAGCGGCCGACACGGTCCCTGACCAGCAGGCGAGCTGAACCATGGCCTCTTCCAAAGTGGGTAAGGCCGCGGAGTGGTACGGGCAGAAGGGGGTTCCCATCTTCCCGCTCCACTCCGCGGAGGCGGGGCGCTGCTCTTGCGGCGCCGCCGGGTGCGAAGCCCCGGGGAAGCACCCGAGGGTATCCCACTGGCCGCAGGAGGCCACCTCCGCGGCTCCCATGATTCAATCCTGGTGGCGGCGCTGGCCCGAGGCCAACATCGGCCTCGTGACAGGTGAGGTCTCGGGCCTCGTGGTCCTGGATGTGGACCCGAGGCACGGGGGAGACGACGCTCTGCAAGAACTGGAGAGGCGGTTCGGAGAACTGCCCTCCACCGTTCAAGCAAACACCGGGGGCGGTGGGCGGCACTTGGTCTTCCGTCACCCGGGGATCCGAGTGCCCAACTCCGCGGGACTCCTGGGCCCCGGGCTGGATATGCGGGGAGACGGCGGGTACATCGTGGCCCCGCCCTCCCTGCATGCCAGCGGGCACCGTTATGTTTGGGACGGGGCGCATCCCCTCACGGCCCTGGAGCCCGCGCCGATTCCAGGCTGGCTCTTGGAACGATTGAAGACAGGATCGAGAAATCCATCGCCTCAGGGTCCTCGTTGTCCCCTGGGTGCGCTTGCGCTCTGGGGCGTGAAGGAGGGCCAACGCAACGCAAGCCTGACCCGGCTGGCGGGCCACCTCCTTCGCCACCGGGTGGACCCCGACATCAGCTTGGGGCTTCTCAAGAGTTGGAACGATGCCAACTGCACTCCGCCCCTCACGGAGTCCGAGATGGTCAGGACCCTCGAATCCGTCGCCGGCTTGGAATTGCGGCGCAGACGAGGCCGGCTATGAACGACCGGTTCAAGAACCTCAGGGCTCTTGCGGCGCCGGAGCCCGCGATGTCCATTGATGAGGCGCTGGCCCTCTTGGACCCCCTGCCGGAGAATCCCGGCATCGAGGAGGTGCGCGCGGTTCTCAACCGGTTCCGCGAGGTCCTCAAGCCCATGGACGACCTCTCGCGCGAGCTTGCCAGGGAGGGGGCCATCCAGAAGCTCCGGCTCCTGGGTTTGAAGAGCCCCGGGCGGATCGTGGAGACCGCCATGCCGGCCGGGAGGGCCAGGGGCGAGCGGCCCATGGGCCTGCAAGAGCCTGACCTCTGGCCCGAGGCCGTGAACGGGGCGGTTTTGCTCACCTCACTGGAGCAGACGCTTCGGCGATTTGTCGCCGTGACCCCTGAGCAGTCCGCCCTTATGGCGCTCTGGACCCTCTTTACCCACGCCCACGACGCTTTCGAGATCTCCCCCATCCTGGCCATCACGAGCCCCGACAAAGGGTGCGGCAAGAGCACGGCGCTGGCTCTCTTGAGCGCCTTGGTCCCCAAGCCCCTCACCTCGGCCAACATCACTCCGTCGGCGGTCTTTCGGGTGACGGACCATTTCAGGCCGTGCCTCCTGCTGGACGAGGCCGACACCTTCATCTCGGACTCCGAGGGCCTCCGGGGCATTCTCAACAGCGGCCACATGCGCAGCCAGGCCTATGTGACCCGCGTCACGGGCGATGACCACCAGGTGTCCATGTTCAGCACGTGGGCTCCGAAAGCCATCGCCCTCATCGGCGAGTTGCCCCCGACCCTGGCCGACCGTTCCGTGACGGTCCGCATGCGCCGTCGAGCGCGGGGAGAGTCCATCGAGCGGCTTCAGCTCCACCGGCTGGGCGATATGGAGGACACGCGGAGCATGGCCGCCCGGTGGGCAAACGACCACCTCGAGGACCTGCGTTTCTTCGACCCGCCCATCCCCGGCGCCATCACGAGGGACAGGGCACGGGACAACTGGCGCCCCCTCCTGGCCATCGCAGACCTCGCTGGAGGTGAATGGCCCGCGCGAGCCCGGGCGAGCGCGCTCAAGCTCACGGCAACTTCGGGCAATGACACTTCTATGGGCATCGCACTGCTGGAGGATCTTCGGGCCCTATTTCTGGTTCGCGGGAACACCAAGGTCGTTTCCGAAGACATTCTCGGACACCTTCACGCCATGGAGGAGCGGCCTTGGCCCGAGTGGCGAGACCGAGGACCCTTGACCGCCCGCCAGCTCGCCGGGATCCTCCACCCGTTTGGCATTACTCCGGTCAAGTGGCGGCAGGAAGAAATGACGCGGAGAGGTTACGATCCCAGCCAATTCACCGACGCTTTTTCGCGGTATCTCCCCTCCGTGCCGCCACATCCGCCACAGACCTCATTACAAAGCACTTGCGACGAAACCCTATGCGCCACAAAAGAAGCATTTTTAGGTCATTGCGACGGAGGTAACTCTTGCCATTTCAATGATGTGGCGGATGTGGCGGATGCGATTTTTGATGTGGCGCCACGAAAGGATTTCGAATGACGGTTTTTTCGCGAAGCCTTTTTATCAATCCGCCACAAGTGCCACACGCATCGGAACAAAGGACTTATGCCCGTACAGTCTGGCAAAAACCGGGCATGGTGTGGCGGAAAACTGCCTCGGCTAAGTCTCGCTTCCTCAGGTCTGTGGCGGATGTGGCGGATGGACGGGGGTTTTTCCGGTCAAAGGAAAACTATCCATGACCTCCACCCCGGCCACGAACACCGAACCCTTCCTCGAAGCCAGGCGACGACGACCTGGGGGGAGTGACCCACGAAGAGAGGAGCGCAAGCATCGGAATGGTCGCCCACTCGGGCGCCATTCCAGGCCGGTGCTCGGCGGGATTCTCCCTGGCGCCGGCCATCTGTCAGGGCTTCGCCCCGACACCCTTTTAGAACCAGGAGCTGACCCATGAGCCCCATCGAGCGTATCCAGAGACGTCGTCCCCACCGGCTTACCCTCCGCCTTTCGCCCGAGGAGTTGAAACACATCCGGCAGCAGGCCATCGTTGCGAACATGAAGCCGGCTCGCTTGTTGCGGGAGCTGGGAATGGGGTCGTGCCTGAAGTCCATCCCGCGCTTTCCCGAGGACGTGCACCGGGCCATCAAAGGCTTCGGACGGAACCTCAACCAGCTCACGCACCAGGCCAACATGGGCCGGGTCGACCTGCGCGAAGCAGCGGCCATCCGAATCGAGGTCGAGTCCCTCATGAAGATTCTGCTGGGCTGACCATGCCCGTCCTCAAGATCTCCGTCGGAGGCGACAGCTCCAAAATGATCTCCTATCTCCTGAACCAGAACCAGGCCTGTGACAGGGTCCAGACGATGGGCGGAAACGTGGTGGGCCGGGACGCCGATTCCATCGAGCGGGAGTTCCGGGAAACGCGGGACTTCTACGCCAGGGACGGAGCCCGTCAGTATTACCACGTGGCCTTGAGCTTCGAGCGCCATGATCTGGGAGACCTGGCCAAGCCGGACGGAACCCCGGATCACGCCAAGATCCGCGACTACGGCGAGGCGTGGGCAAAGGAGGCGGGCATCGCTGACCGCTACGATTATCTCGTGGTCGTCCACGGCGAGAAGGAACACCCCCATGCCCACGTGGTTTGGAACGCCACGGGGCAGGACGGGCGGAAGTACAACAGCGACAGCCGGAACATCGACCGCCTTCGGGACGTGAACGACCGCCTGGCGGGTAGCCATGGCATTCAGCGGGAGCTGGACCGGGTGAGGGACCCGCACCGGCCCTCGGACAAGTTCATCCGGCAGGCAGAGCGCGGCGGCGGCCGGTACTCCTGGAAGCTCGACATGCAGGAACGCATCCGCGAGGCGGGACGGCGCGCATTCTCCGAGGAGGAGTTTAAGGCCCGGCTCAAGGAGCGTGGCCTAGAGCTTCGGGTCCGAGGGGACAAGTACAGCTACAGCATGACCGACCGGGGCGGAAAGCACCGCGTCGTGCGTGAAGGTCGGTTGGGCGAGGGTTACCAACGGGCGCACCTGGTGGAGAAGTTCAGCCAGCAGAAGGAACAGCTCCAGCGCGACCCGCAGGGTTACCGCCAACGCCTCAAGGAAGAGCAGACGGGCAAGTATTCCTGGCAGCGAGACCTGCGGGGCCGGATCATAGAATCTCTCCGGACCGCCAAGAACCACGAGGCCTTCCGGGGAGCCCTGGAGGGCAAGGGTGTGGTAGCCAAGCTGGGAGAGGACGGCCTCTACCGCTTCTCTTTCAAAGACCATCAGGGACTCGTGCACCAGGGCGTGGCCGCCCAGCGGCTCTACCAAGGCGCGCCCGACCGAATCTCCAGCCGCCTCCAGGAGAACGCCGAGCGCCATGAGGTAGCCGTCGCGGCCAGCGTCACCCGGGCAGCGGGGCGGGAGGCGGGGGGCCTCGTCACTGCCCTCATGCACCAAGTCGAGTCAGCCACCAGAGAACACCACGGAGCCAGGGGCGGCGAGGGTCTCCCCACTCGAGAGGACCTAAGACAGGAGCGGCCCCGCCACGGCGACGGGCACGAGAATAGGGGAGAACCATGGTAGATCCGAAGACCAACCACTCGAACCAGGGGGACGATTGATGGCCCATACATCTCAGCCCAGGCTGGAGCACCCATCGGAAGACTTTGAACGGAACCTCATCCTCGCGGGGGTGGTGCTCTTCGCCGTCGCCGTTTGGATCGGCGGGGCATTTGAGCTGGGCCCTTACCTCCATGCCGCCAGGGGTACGCGGCCCTTTTTCATCGGGAGACTCCTTGCGTGGGACCATAATGTTCTGATCAAAATCGTATTGAACCCCTATCTCGCCCACCCTGCACTCTTTCTCCTGGGGGCTTCGGCTCTCGCTTTAAGCCCGCTGGCCTACGGCATGAGCCGCCGCTTGTGGCGCTCAACGCAGGGCGCTGCCCTCTGGGCCGTCGGCTCGGCCTTTGTGATGGGCCTGGCGTATTTCCTCCCGGAAGTGATTCTCCCCGTCGCCACGGCGCGCTTCACTCTGGTTTGGTGGAAGGTCACGGCACTCGCCGGCTCG
>Ga0315271_10001086_pt1 | contig 16174 bp, 33 predicted proteins | sample C3_top_MG_FD_204664 | JGI IMG/M metagenome (GOLD analysis project Ga0315271, IMG submission 204664) | Sediment microbial communities from Yellowstone Lake, YNP, Wyoming, USA - C3_top | ecosystem: Environmental > Aquatic > Freshwater > Lake > Sediment | place: USA: Wyoming | collected 2017-08-01 | reverse complement strand
TTCCGACTCACCCCAGGCCATGTTGTCGCCCCAGAACATCAAGGCCACGCTGCCAATTTCACCCTGGCGATTCTTCAGCACGTCGATGCCGACGATGCGCGAATTGGTCGACGGCTCGGCGCGGATGTCGTAGAGCGTCAGGATGACGTCGGCGTCAGCTTCGAGGGCGCCGCAGTCTTTCAGATCGCCCATGATGGGCCGCTGGTGCGATCGGTCGTCCACCTTGCGGTTCAGCGCCGACAGCACGACCACGGCGCAGCTCAGGTCCTTGGCCAGCGTCTTGAGCGACCGGCTGATTTCTTCCAGCTCGGCGTTGCGCGTGGTCTCGCCCTCGCCGGCGCCCTTGCAGAGTTGGATGTAGTCGAGGACCAAGACCTTCACGCCCTTGATGTACCGGGCCTTGATGCGGACATCCCCGGCGCTCAGGCCGGCCTGGTCGTCGATGGTCAATGGTGCGCCGGCCAGGCGCTCTGTGGCCACCGACAGCGCGCTCCATTCGTCCGGCTCGAGTTGTCCGGTGCGCAGCCGGCGGTAGCTGATCTTGCCCGCGCAGGCCACCGCGCGCTGGCCAACTTCACGCTTGCCCATCTCCTGCGACAGGTAGCAGCACGGCAGGGCGTCCTTCAGGGCCAGGTTCAGTTGCCACCATAGGGCGAGCGCAGACTTGCCTTTGCCCGGCCTGGCACCCAGCAGGTACACGTTGCCGGGCTGGAATCCGCCACCCAGCAGGTGGTCCAAGCCTGGCAGCCTGGTACTCCATCCCGGCGGCTCGCCGCGCTCGGCCATGTCGCTGGTGTGCTGCAGCAGGTCCGCCATGATGCTGGCCATGCCGGACGGGGTCTGGGCCACCGCGCCGCGCTCAAGGGCGTCGAAGGCGGCGACGATGCGGGCCAGCTTCTGAGCAGAGTCGCCAGGCCCCGCGGCGATGGCTGTGGCCGCGTCGGCCTGCATGCGTACCGCTCGATCACGCCACTTCTCAAGCACGATTTCAGCATAGCGTTTGGAGTGCGCCGCACTGACTGCGCCCTGCGCGAGCGCGCTCAGGTAGGCGATGTCCGGCTTCCACTGGCCTGGCGCGTCCTTCAGGTGTTCGTACACCGTGATGACGTCCACCGGCAGGCCTCGCGTCATCAGCGTCTGCGCGGCGCCGTAGATCGCGCGATGGCGCTGATCGAAGAACATCGGGGCGTTGATGACGCCCGACACCAAGTCGAAGGTTCGGTTGTCCAGCAGGATGCCGCCCAGCACGGACTGCTCCGCCTCCTCGCTCCACGGCACCGCGTCATCGGCCATCAATCGGTCTCCGTCTTTTCGATCACCTGCTTCATGCCCTTTTCGCTCAACAGGAAGTCCAGGTCGGCTTTCCAGTTGGCGTGCGAATCTGCCGTGCGGGTGCGGCCCATGATGAAGTTGTTGGCCCCCGCCCGGTCGAAGTACAGACCGAACCAGGCCAGCGCCTCCTCGGCGGTCGTTGCGCGCCTCTCGCCGTCCGCCTTCTTGCTGACCAGGGCCCACTTCCAGACCTTGGCTATCGCGCGCTTTCGGCTCTCCGGTAGGAGCTTGCAGCGGGGCAGGGTTGGGAGCTTGTCGTGGTACAGGCCAACGACCTCGACGTATGGGCAGTTGGGTAGCAGATGGCTGGTCGCCGGCTTGTCTGGCGACGAGGAAACCGTAGGTTTCCGGTTCTTTAACTGGTGACTGGTGTCTGGTGACTGGAGAGCATTGCCTTCGCTATGCGTTCGCATACCGTTCGCATTGCGAACCTCATGCGACCAACGTGCATCCGCACTGGCCTTGGCCTTGCCTCGCTTCTCTAGAAAGCGCGCTATCTCCTTGTCAGCCCTGGTTTGGTGGTATCCGTCCTCGCGCTTCTCGAAGAATTTGCCCAGCACATATTTGACGGCATCCCGTTCCGACTTTTTTACGGCCCTCGAAATCTTGATGCAGTGCAGCACGTCATTCGGAAGTGCTTTTTCGCCAACGTAGTAGGCATCCAGAAGCCTGCGGTAGGCCCCTTCTTCGACCATCGTCAGGTAGCTGGCGTCTCGCATGTAGTCTCCGAGATGGTGTTCGTAGTAGTTCAAGTGGTCTCCCGGCTGGGCGCTCGGACATCGGTCGAGATTGAGACGGGTGAGTACACGTCCTCTTCACGCCCGGGACCCTTCAGCGGAGTCAGCATTGAGTCAGGGAGGGCCGGGAATCGGCCGCGGCAGTTCGGGCAGCGCACTGGCTTGTCCAAATTCCACATCGGCCCGAACGTCGGGTTTATCTCGCCGACGATGACGGGCAGCACGATAGCGCCCAGGCAGTTCTTCAGGCACTTGTGGAAGACGTGCTGCTGCGGCAGCGTTCCGGTCAGCACGGCCAACTGGCCAGGCTTGCAGCGCATACCTACACACCCAGCCTGCGAGCAATGGCCTTCATGGCCTGCTCGATCTGTTCTGGCGTTGCGGCGGGGTGCGCGCGCAGCCAGGCCGCCTTCTCGCGCGCGTAGCTGGCATAACTTGCATAGCTCATGGCAGCTCAATCTCCTCGCCGGCCTTGCTCAACACCAGTGAGCGCATGGCCGACATCAGGTTCGACAGCCCGGTGGCCGCGTGCAGGTAGCCCGGCGGGCCAAGATCGCTGCCGTACAGGCCATCCTCGATCCGCCCCACCGTAATGCCGGCTTCGTCGATCAGCGGACCGCCATCCAGCCAACGGGTTGACGGGCTGAAGAAAATGGGCAACCCCGGGGTTCCGCGCGGCCCGGTGTTCCAGGCGGCCCGGCTGCCAACGATCGCCGGGTACGGGAATTCTTGGACGATCAACACCGCCAGGTCCAGCTCGGCGCCCATCAAGGTCCGCGTCAGGTGTTTCACAGGCGCACCCTCACGATGCGCAGCACATAGTCGCCGATCACGATTCTCGAGTTGGGTAGGAAGCGGAACATGTCAGCGGGGCATTCGATTGTGATGACCACAAGGCGCCAGTTTCCCCGGCCCGGCGGCCGGCATTCGAGGATCAAACGCCCGCCTTCTGCCTCGCGTCCCACTCCCGGGCCCACTTCGGCCTGGCGGCGCGCAGGAAGCGTTCGTGCTTGGGCGGCAGGTTCGGAACCCAGGACGGCTGGTAGGTGGTGATCGCCTTGACTCCCAGCAGGTCAGCTAGGGCCTCACGGCTACCCCCGCACTTCTCAATGGCGAATTCTGTTTCCATGGGCCCGCAGTTTGGCACGATCCAAAAGCCTTTGCAATACACCCATTGACACTACATGGGTTGGCTGGCACAGTGACCAGCCGATCCACCACATCACGCGGACAGGTATGAATCAACTGCACCCCATCTTCTCGCGCGTCTTGGCTGCCTTCGGGATGCCGCAGCGCGAGCGCGACAGAGACCCCAGCGAAGCCGAGCTGACAGATACCATGCTGCAGATGACGCCGGACCAGATCAGCGCCTTTCCGTGGCAAGGGGCAGACGACGAGGTCACCAGCTACCTGACGAAACTCTGGCGCGAGACGCGCACCGGAGATTCGCAATGAAGCGCGAACCGCGCAACGACCGCGAGGCGCATCACGTCCTCGGCTTCGGCGGCCACATGCGACCAGGCAATGGCAGGTTCTACCGCACCAGCACAGGCATCGAGATTGGCTCTGCCTACGACCCGCCGCCACCGCGACCGAGCGTCGATGCAGAGCGCGTTCAGGCGGCGCTGCTGAGGTTCGACCGCGACATGGGCAACCGAGACACGCGCAAGCGGCACATGCTGCGGGCCTGGGTCAACATCTCCGGTTTGATCGGATGGGTGGCGGCCGCGTTCAAGCAGCGGAGCCCGCTGTGATGCGCAGACACACCCTCTTTGAGTCGCTGCTCGCCGTGATGATCGTTCTCACCGGGCTCGTTGGCGTCGCCGTCGCGGTCTACATGATCTGGGCCATCATCGGCACCCCCGCCGCGCTCGCGGCCTCCGCCATCGCCGCGGCCTGGGCCGCGTATCGCTGGGCCGCATGACCATCCTTTCCATCTATCGCTCACACAGAATGAGCGGACACAACCCGGTGGTATCCCTGCGCATCGCAGTGGCCCACTATCTCAGGAGCCGAAAGTGCCAGAAGCAAACCAAGCCGTTGAGGCTTTCCCGCTGACGATCATCAACCCGGAGAAGCTGCCCCACCTGCTGTCGGCTCTGGCCTCAGCGCAAGGCGAATATCTGCCGCTCAAGCGCGACAAGCTCGTCGAGCAGCGGCTCAAGGACAAGACGACCGGAGAGTACGGCAACCGGACGATCACGTTCTACTACGCCGACATGGCGGCCATCATCGAGGCGACAAGGCCCGCGCTGTCCAAGCACGGTCTGTCGTTCTTCCAGCCGCTGCACGACGACGGCAACAGCCTGTGGCTGGTGACGTGCCTTGCACACTCCGAGGGCTGCATGATCCAGGCCCGCGCGGCCGTCAACGCAGGCTCTGACATGAAGGTCTTCGGTGGCCTCATCACCTACCTGCGGCGCTACATGGGCGCGCCGATGCTTGGCGTATCCGCAGAGGACGACCTTGATGAAGATGGTGATGGCATCGACGACGGCTCGGGCCGCGCGGAACACTCATCCACAGCCTCCGCTGCGCCGCGCCAGGCGCCGCAACGCAAGAGCGCAGCGCAGCCGGCCGATGCGAAGGGGGCCAACAAGGTCACCGATGGGCAGTTGAAAAACCTTCAGCTCAAGATCAAGACGTCCGGTGTGAACGAGACCGCGATTGCCAACATGCTGGCCCGGTTGGGCGTGCCGGCGATCGACGCGAACATGACCGGAGAACACTGGGCGCTGGTCAAGAAAGAGGTCGAGAAGGTGGTCGCATGAAGACGGACCGGCCCAATCTCAAGCGCGACCTTGCCATCACCGAGGCGCTGCTATCCGGCTCCACCGCGGCTGTCATTTCCGAACGGCTTGGCATCAGTAAGTCGCGCGTCCTTCAGTCGGCGCAGAAGGTCATGGAGGATCTGACGCATCCGTCTCGAAACGCGGAGGCGATGCCGAAGCACGATTTCTGGGTTCTCGCGCAGGCGCGCCAGCACGCAGCCTTCTGGATTCGACGCATCAATGCACGCCGCAAGCTGATGCAAGCGCAGAGCGACGCGCAATGAGCCTCGCGTTTGACGAGCCGTCGCACACCTATCGCTGGAACGGCCAGGTGGTGCCCGGAATCACATCGCTGCTGGCCAGCCTGCAGTCGTTCGCCAGCGTGCCACCGGATGTCTTGGAAGCGGCACAAGAGCGCGGCACGGACACGCACAACGCTTGCCAGTTCTATGACGAGGACGACATCGACGAGGTTGATCTGCTCGCCTCGCAGCCGGACACCTGGGCCCGCCTGCAGGGCTGGAAGCGGTTTCTGCTCGACTGCCAGCCGAACTGGTCGCTGATCGAGGAGCCCGTCTATCACGGCGCCCTCCGCTACGCCGGCCGGCCGGACCGTATCGGCGAGCTGACGCTGGCTGGCATCGTGGTGCCGAACAGCGTGGTCGAAATCAAGACGAGCGCCACCAAGCATCCCGTGTGGGGCGTGCAGACCATGGCCCAGGCCAAGGCCGCTGGCCTGCCCGATACGGCTCGCCGGTTCACGGTGCAACTGCTAGTCGGCGCCGATGGGCTTGGCACCTACAAGCTCGAGGAATGGAAGGACCCGACCGACTGGCCGGTGTTTGTCTCGCTGGTCACCCTCAACCAATGGAAACGGAGCAAAAACCTATGAACGATGCCATGAACAGCAAGCCCAATCCGAACGCCGCGCCGATCGCCCCAACGGTGATGAACCCCTTCTTGCGAAACGGCGGGCCCGCGCACCCGTTGGTGATCCACGATTCCGCCACCAAGGCGGAACAGTTCTTCCCCGGCATGTCGATGCGCGACTACTGCATGGTGCACGCGCCGGCAACTGAAATCGACACCATCGCGCGCGGCACAGCGGCTGGCTGCGCGGCGTATCTCAACATGACCCTGTCTGAGTACGACCGCATGCGGCACTACCCCTTGGTTCTGGCCAAGGCCCGCGCGCTGTGGGCGGACGCGATGCTGGGAGAGCGGCTGTGAGCGCCATCATCGAGGCCGAGAGCGGCGCACTCGCGGCCGTCTCCAAGACGCCGCCCGATGAACTGGCCAACAAGAAGCGCGCGGATTCGTTCCTCGCGCTCGCCGACCAGTTGACCATCGAGTCGCAGGATGACTACGAGTTCGCCGCCGGCGAGCTGCGCACCATCAAGGTCATCTGGGACACGATGGAGAAGGACCGCACGTCCTTCACCAAGCCCCTCAACGATGTTCTCGACAAGCTCAACGCACGCTTTCAGCCATACCTCAAAGCCCTCTGCGGAGACGGCAAGAGGGGCACCGTGTGCGCCGAGTCGATCATCAAGGGCAAGATGGCTGTCTACCTCGAAAAGGAAGCTGCCAGGGCCCGTGAAGCCCAGCGCCTGGCAGAAGAAGCGGCAGCGGCGGAACGGCGGCGCCTGGAAGCCGAAGCGGCAGCCGAGCGTCAGCGCGCCGCAGCAGCGGCAGCCGAGATTGCCCGCCAGGAGCGAGAGCGCGCCGAGGCGGCCCGGAAGGAACAGGCCAGGCTCGACGCGCTGGCGGCATCAGCCAAGTCGGCCAAGGCCCGGGAGGCCGCCGCTGCAGCGGCAGAGGAGCAGCGGCTGCGCGATGCTGCGGCATCCGAGGCCGCCGCCGCCGAGGCGGAGCATGCCCGCGAACAGGCCGAGCAACGCGCCCAGGCCATCGAAACGACGGCCGCCGTGATGATCGCCCCGGTGGCTGTGGCCCCCGTCAAAACGGCCGGCATTTCTGCGGCCAAGCCGGTGGAGTTCGAGGTTGTGGACATGCTGGCCCTGGTCCAGCACATCGCTACCAAGCAGCCCCATCTGGTGGTGCTGCTGACGGTGGAGACGACCAAGCTGCGCGCGCTGGTGAAGATGATGGGCCTCAATACCGACATGCCCGGCGTGCGGGTGTTCGAGGCAACGCAGATTCGGGTGCGGTGACATGAAACGCTACGCCCTGAACAAGAAGACCGGAAAGCTCAGTTCTTCCGCCAAGGGGAAATACGTTCGCGTGGGAGACGCCAATGGCCTTGTCGCAATTCTCAACGCGGAGCGAGAAGGCATCGAGAGGGACGCGCGCCTTCACATCGACGATCTGAAGCGTAGGTTGAAGATGGCGGCGAACGATATGGCGGCTCTCCGCAGCAACCTACTCACGCTGATGGGAAAAACGCAAGAGTTGCATCGCGTCTCCGTCGATGCGAACAGTGTTTTCGGTGAAGCCCTGTCGAGGGTGATAAAGGCCACGAAATGACGACCGATCTGGATACCCTCAAGCGCCTGGCGCGCGAGAACGAACTGCAGGTGATCGACAACGCGACCGGCCATGTGCGCGTGATCGGCGGCCTGGCTGTAGTTCACTGGTGGCCGTTCAGCAAGCGGCGCACGGCCTATGTCGACGGTGCGCAGCATGGCCACAGCAACACGACGGTCAAGAACGTCATCAGCCTGGCGCTCAAAGGCGCGCTCAAGTAATGGGCCCATCTGAGCATCAGACGGCAGACGACAAACGGTGGATCGCGGCCATCGTGGACTTCGGCTGCATTGCCTGCTGCCTCGACGGCTACCCGGGCACTCCTCCGTGCGTGCATCACATCGTCGACTTCGGCCGGCGGATGGGTCATCGGTTCTCATTGCCCCTGTGCCCCGGCCATCACCAGCACGACTCGACGTCAGGGAAGATTGCCCTGCATCCCGGTCGGTCGAAGGCATTCATCGCGGCCTACGGCACCGAATTGCAGCTACTGCACCGGCTGGAAACGCTGCTGGGCTTCCCGCACGTCAGCCTGCCATGAGCAACCAGCTTGTTCGCAAGTTCGTTCTCTATACCGACGCGGATGTCGAGCGGTTCATGGTGTTCATGCGCGCGAATCGCAAGCCGATGGCCGAGCAGGAGCGGTATCTGCAGATCGTGGTGTCCGAGTACAAGGCCTCGCGCTCCAATGAGCAGAACGCCTACATGTGGGTCGGCGTCCTCGAGCCCACCGCGGAACAGTGTTGGTCTGGCGGCGCGCGCTTCAAGGCCGAGGTTTGGAACGAGTATTTCAAGGAGCTATATCTCCCCGAGGTCAATGCGAAGGGCATGGACAAATGGATGATGCTGCCCAACGGCTCTCGCCGGCTGATGATGTCCACCAGCGACCTGAACCAAGACGAGATGACGCTGTACCTGCACCAGGCCACAGCCTATGCAGCCACCGAACTGGGCGTTCTGTTGCCCGCAAACCCGCGCGACATGTAGCGCACAACCAAAGGAAAGTCATGCACTTCGCGCTTGAGAAATTCACCGCCGCCTTGTTTCGATCGCTCAACGTGAGGGCCGAGATGCACGGGGCCGACCCCGTGCCGGCGGTCGACGTCGGCTTTCGCATCATCGGCAGCAACAATCTGCTGCTGATGTTCGATCCTGGGTTGAAGGCGGCGCTCTACAAGAAGGCCGGCGCTTCGAACGAACCCGAGTTCGACGAGGTCGACCCGACGTCCGACATGCCAGAGCTTCGCTCCCCGTCCATCGAGATGCCTATCTCGTTGAACAAGGAGTATCTGGGTCGCATCCTGGTGCTCGACTACGGCCTTGGCGGCAAGAGCAACATCGAGTTGGCCAACTGCGAAATAAACAACTTCCGCGTCGACTGCCAGGAGGGTGGCACGGTGCAGATCGACTTCCGTGTTCAAGCCGCCGGCGTCGAGGAGAAGGCGCTTGGCAAGCTCGCCGCCCTGGTGCGGCATGACGTGCAGATCACCATCATGTCGTCGCCCGAAGCTGACGGCACGCAGGAGCAACTGCCGGACACCAAACCGTCGAATAAGTCCGTTGCACCGGACCCAGGCCCGCCGCCAGAGGCCGGCGACATCTTCGCTGAGACACACGCACCCGCATCGGTAGTGGCCGCGCGCGCGGTGCTGAAGGCCAAGCTGGGGTCGAAGGCGCCGCCCAAGACACTGAAGGCCAAGATGAAGGTTGCCGCGAAGAAGGCGGCCAAGAAGGGTTAACCGCGCACCCATGAGCGCGGCAACAAGGAGAGAGAGCATGCACCGCAGACTGATGATCGCCCTATTCGCTTCCGCGTTGGCGTTCGCGCCAATGGCCGAGGCCAAGAAGGGCAAGAAGGCCAAGGCCGAGAAGTCCGGCGGGCCGGTGAAGAACTGGCCGAGCAAACCTCCGAAGGAAGGGGGCAAGAAATGACGCCCACTGTCGGCCGCCGCGTCTGGTACTGGCCGCACCCAAGCGAGAACATGTGGGACCACGACCAGCCGCTCGACGCCGGCATCGTCCATGTCCACACCGATGGAACGGTGAACCTCGACATCCGCGACGAGATGGGCCGGCCGTTCAGCAGCCCGACGCACAACGGCATGACCACCGGCTACCGCTTGGTGGGCCACGCCGACAAGCACCCCGGCGTGGCGTCGTGGATGCCGTACCAAGAGAAGGTGCAGGGCATGCCGACCGTCAAAGCGGTCGACGCGGGAGCTTGACGTGGCGCGCTCAACCATCCCCATGAAGCCCATCGACTCCAACGTCTTGGCCGCATACGGCTACGACGCGGCGACGCAAACGATGGCCCTGCAGTTCAAATCCAGTGGCGGGACAAAAGACTACGAATATCCGTACACGTCGCCAGAGGCCTTCGCGGCGCTCGATGGCGCCGAGTCGAAGGGGTCGTGGTGGTACAAGCATAAGGCCGACTTCCCGCTGTTCCGCGTCATGGTCGATGACGCGCCGCCCGACGAGGGCTCGACAGCCGACTAGCGATCAACGGGGGCGAGCCCATGCGGGCTGCGATGCGGATCTATCCATGTGAATGGGGAAGACCAAGCCGCTTCAATAGGCCGGGTTGCGCCGGATAAACCCCCACCAATCAAGGGTTGCCATGGATCAAATTACGCTGTTCGGCGAGGACGATGAGGAGCCCGACAAGCCGCCCAAGAAGATCGAGCGCGAACTGACGCCGCGCCAACTTGGCGTGATTGGGGCGCAGACCGCCCTGGCCAGGGCAATTCGCGTCAACGGCTTCTCCCCAGATAGCGCGAGAGCCTTCGTGCTGAATTACCTGTCGATCCACGGCGATAGCTGGTCTGAGGACGTCGTAGATGCCGCGGCCGCCAGCGGGATCGAAGGGCTTTCTACAGACAATGCTAAATCGTGGGGTGGCATTTTTGGCGGCCTGGGGCGCGAGGGAGGACCCATCATCTGTGTGTGCAAGGATGGCGAACGCAGGAAAGGCCACGGCACTTCTGGCGCTCGCAAATGGGCGCTTCGGAAATGAGCATCACCACACCACCGCCAGGCAGTCGACGAGTCACCATCGACGACATGATCGTGTGCGTGAGGCGCGAAATCGGCATGCGCAAGCGCGTCTACCCGCGCTGGGTTGAGTCGTTGAAGATGTCGGCAGGCGACGCGACGCGCGAGATTGAGGTCATGGAGGCGGTGCACACCCATCTTCTGGCCGAGAAAGAGCGCCAGAACCCGAGCCTGTTCGGATGACGTGCGCTGACTGCGCGGCTGCGGCCGAGCGCCTGCACGGGCACTTCACAGGCGGCTGCATTGGATGTTGCGCGCGGGCCGCCTCGAGGTCGCCGCAGTTCTTCGCCGCCAGAAAGACCGGACGGCAGGATCAGAAGTACCGCAACCTGCTGCACCAGTTCGGCCTGACGCATGAGCAGGTCAAGGCTGCGTATGAGGTCGACCGCATCAACCACAAGGAGAGACGGGCATGAACCACGGCTCTTGCATTCACTTCAACGGCGCGCAGAACAAGCTCTGCGCTCGCGGCGTCGCCTACCAGCAGTTCGCCCCCAGTATCCCGTGCATCAAGTTCATCGAGAAGTCGGCACGCGGCGGGACGTTCTTGGAGCCGGGCGAAGTTGCGGCCGAGCGCAAACCGTGGAAGTACGAAGGAAAGCCTTGCCCGCTGTACGAGGAGCCGACTGAGCTGGCCGTGCAGGCCGATCGCGCAGAGTGGAAGGCGGCCATGGAGAAAACGAGGGCGGCTCTCAAGGTTGCATCGGCGTGGCGCGTGCGCCCAAAGCCAGTGTGCGATCGTGCGGAAACGATCGAATGCCCCGTCTGCAATGGCCGGCTACACCTGAGCCAATCCGCCTACAACGGCCATGTGCACGGCGCCTGCGAGACGCCTGGCTGCGTGCGCTGGATGGAGTGATCTACAGCAGCGCGGCCTCGGCGGCGCGCCGCTTCACCAGGCCGGGCAGCTTCTTGCCGGCGGCGAACACCCACTTGTTCAGTTCGACGGCCACCGCATCCCAGTCGCCGGCCAGCGCGCGGCGGCGCAGCGTGGAACCCTTCAGACGGGTCAGCCCCAGGTTGTAGGCAAAGTCCGCCAGCGCGGCCTGGCGGCCCTCTGTGTCGGCCGTTGGGCACTGGGCGCGCGAGGCGGTCTCGAACATCAGCGCGTCAGCCTCCATGCGGGCGTCGGCGGTGGCCTGGTCCCACACCACACCGAGCTTCACATCAGGCCCGGTCGTGCCCCAGCCGTTCGTTGGCACCCCGGCCGGGCAGAGGTAGGCCCGCAGGCGGCACCCCTCGAACAGCTTGATGAGCGCAACGAGGAGGCGGGACGGGCTCAATTGCCGGCCATCTTGCGCAGCGCGCGGTCGACGAACCAGAACGCGAACACGCTGCCGATGATCGCGGTGTCGAATTCAGTGACGATGATCGCCGCGAAGGCTGCCAGCGGCAGATTGGATTGCAGCGCCACGACGATGATGATGATCTTGGCTGCGGTGTAGAGCCCCAGGCACCACCAGTAGGTCAGCACGGGCCGCACGCTGGCCGACAGGGCGTCCGCCCAGCCTACCCCGGAGGGCGTGGCCTGGCCCTTGATCGCATCCGCCCAGGCCTGCATCTCGCCGGCATTCGCCGCAATCTCAGCTTGGGCATGCGCCAGGTCGATCTGCTGGCTGGCTCGAGCTTGGTCGATCTTCAACTGCAGTTCGGTCATGCGGAATTCGTGGTCCGCGTCGTTCTTCTGCTTGAAGAAGTCGACGAAGAACGGGATCAGCCGGAACAGGCCGCCACCGAGCATCGAGAGAAGGGTCAGCATGTCGCTACTCCTTGCGCGAATCGCCGCGCTTTGCGCCGCTTTGGAAGGCCGCGGCAACCAGTTCGCGGACGTGTTCTTCCAGCACCAGCGGCTTGATGATGCCGCGGTGCGCGACGGCAGCCTGCAGGGCCCGCTCCTTGTCGAGATAGATCGACCTGTGGTCGTTGTCGCCAACGACCAGCCAACCCTGTATCGGAGGGCTCATGGCTTTGCATGCGCCAGCGGCATGTGCTTCAGCACCTGCCACACCAGTAGAACCAGGCCGCCGGCGACGTTCGCCGCAACGCGATGGCCATTCGCGCGGTAGATGTCCCGCTTGTCCATCAGCACCCGGAGAACCGCAATCTCGCGGTCCGTGAGGCGCGAGGGGTCTATTCCTTCCTTCTCCATCACCGCTTACCGAGGTCGGCCTGGCGCGTCAGCTCTTCGCGGCCGTCGAGCGCCGCCCATTCGGTGGCGCGAGTCACTTCGCGGCCTCGGTGCTTCCACAGTGCATTGACCACCCAGAGGGACAGGCCGCACACGGCAATCGGGTCGGACCAGATGAAGGTCTCCGTCCAGCCGCCGAGGGCTTGGGCAACCATCATCGTGCCCCATACCCCCACCAGGGCGGCGGAGATGGTGCGAACGCTGATTTCGCGCTTGCGCGACGTCACCAGAATCAGCACGGTCCCGACGACAACGATGCCGCCGCCGACGACCAAGACGGACGCCCCAATGAACGCCAGCACGTTGTCAATCAGTTGGAACATTCTTGCCCCCAATCATCCGCTCGACCCGGGCCATGACGATCGGCGCAACCTTGAAGATCGACGCGGACAGCACCGCAGCCAACGCCCACTGAGGCGCCCATCCCAGCCACTCGAGCGTCGAATAGTGCGGCGCCACGGCGATGGCCAGGGCCGACAGCACGATCCCTGCGGCGGCGCTGATGCCCAGGCGCATAGCCACCCCGCACGCCCAACGGATCGACACGGTGATCGCGCTCTCCTCGCTGGCCCACACGGACACCAGGCCGCCGATCAGCGCCCACACGATGACGTCGCCTGGCGGAACCCCGCTCAGGGTCGCCGCCGCACCAAGCGCGGCCGCGCCAACGGCGCCAGTCGCGTCAGCCACGGAACACCTGCTGGACCAGCCAGAGAAGCGCCAGCGCAAGCACGACGGGCACCGAGCCGGCCACGAAAGGCGCCACCTTCGGCTTCGGTACATCGCTTTCAGGCTTGCCGGCGACAACTGCCAGCTCGTCAGCGACAATTGCCGCCCACTTGCGCCACAGGCAGGCGGCATAGGCTGCCGCCACCGCCCCGAAAGAGCCGGCAACCACCAGCATGGTCAGCGGCTGCAGGCTGCCGCGCGCGACGAACAGCCTGGCCAGCACCATGAACAGCGCGGCGCCGATCAGGGCTGCACAGATGCCGTTGAAATACTCTTTCGGGCTGTCGCCCGGGGTGAAGAATCGCTTCATATGGCCCCCTTTGCGGCATTCTATTGTCTTGCGTCAACCCCCGCTCTACGCTGGCGCGGCGAGGAACACCGCCGCCACCAAAAGCGCACATCCGAGTACGATTTCACAGACCTCGAGCAGCCACCTAATCGCGCTCATTGCCGCTTACGGTCAGGCCTTGTGCAAGGTTCTGTATCTTCGCCACCCCCTTGTCCTTTTCCTTCTCGAACTGCCGGTCGGTGATGGCGCCAAGGGATCTTTGGCGAGCGAGGCTGCGCAACTCGGCCTCGATGCCCTGAATGAGCTTGCGCCTCTCGTTCTGGTCGATCCTCTCCGACAGCCCCAGGTTGATTGGGCGGACCTTGATACCGATCGTCTGCAGCGTCGCCAGGCCGGGCTGAACAGGGAGCCCGTCCTTCCCGATTCCGGTGGCGGCTCCGCCGGCCCAGTCCGGCAGGAACTTGATTTCGCCGCCGCTGGCTTGCGCTACGGCCTGCATTCCGCGTTCCCAGTTGGCACTGCCGATGGCCAGGCCGGACGACAGGTTGCGCCAGATCCACGCAGTCCGGTTGGCCGTCGACTCCATGGTGGTGTCGTTGAGGTCGACCAAGTCCTTCCCGGTCCACAGGTCCCGATTGGCCAGCAGGCCACTGAGCATGGTCAGGATCGGGTGGCTCGGGGTCAATGGTTGCGGCAGCGGGATCGCGCCCTTCACGTTCGGGACCACGTCGGCAATGTCGCCACCAGGGAAGATGCGGCTGACGTCCAAGAACAGCGGATGCCCCGTGACCTTGTCCATGCCCAGCCGGACAGCCTTGGGCATCGTCACGCCAATGAGTTTGCCGATTGACGACGGTATCCACACGCTGCCGCGCATCCACTGCGGCAAGTTGGCTTGCTCGAGCTTTTCCTGCTCCTGCACGAATTTGCGGTGCTGGGCGTCGGTGATGTACTTCTTCATCCGCTCGTACCAGTCATCGTCATCGCTGCCGAATGCGATGGCGTAGGCCGCGGCGTTCGCAATGGTCCCGATGGCGATCGGCGCACCGAGGCGCCACGGGTACACCAGGGCGGTCTCGAGCAGCTTGGGCACCAGCTTGTACGTCCAGGCAAAGAACGGGATTCCCAGGTCGCGGACCATCCGCGCGCCTTTGGGCAAGTCGTCGTAGGTGAAGATCACGCTCTGGGCCGTATCCAGGGCCTCTGGGCCGCTTGCGCCGCGGCGCACGGCATCTCGGTAGACGACGTAGCGGAAGAATGTGTCCTCGGCCTTGTAGGCGGCCTGCAGGGGCTTTCTCAGGCCCAGGGCCATGACGATGTTGAAGACGCCAGCGGCGCCCTTGGCCAGCGCGCTTTCGCCCTTGCCGACGATTTCGCGCAGCTCCGGCGGGAGCATTGCAGCCAGCTCTGTATCGCTCATGGTGCCCAGGAACAGGCCGTCCTTCTTGGCCTGCTCGACCATCGGGGCGCCAGTGGCCAAGTCCTTCGCCGCGCCGAAGTAGGCGTCTACCCGGTGGTAGCCGACGCCGGCCAGGTGCGCCATGGTCAGGTTGCCAAGGACGTTGTTCATGTGCGTGGCAGGGTTCAAGACGGTCTTGCCCTCCTTCCACAAGCCCATGGCCTTGCGGTAGGCGGCCCAGGCAGCGTTCTGGGTGTCCTCGATCTGGGACAGGTGGCTCATGGTCTCCTGCGCCACATACCGGCCCGCCAGCATGCCGTAGCGTTTGACCCCGGTGTCCTCCACCACGCTGTTGGGCACCATGACCGTGAAGTGTTCGGTTGGAAGCCGCGACGACATCTTCGGGTCGCTGGCCATGCCCTGGAACATCTGGCCAAGGGCGATGTCGCGCTGGGTCTGCATGTAGCCCATCACGAAGCGGAAGCCCGCATCGCGCTCCTCTCCCATCTTCTCGCGCTCCTGGCGGGTGTAGTCGCGCCACATGTTGATCGGCTCGTCGCCGTTCATCAGGGTGTTGTGCACCTTCGCGGCAATGTCCGCCGGCGTGGCCCCGGCATAGTCCGGGTCCCTGACCTCCCAGCCGAGGGCGCCCCAGTGCTCGACCTCGTTGGCCGAGACGGTCTTGTTCATGCCGCGGCCCTTCAGGTGGCTGCCCTTGATCCCCCGCATTGGAGATGGCAGGCCACGAATCCGCCTGACGGCAGCGGTCCAGACGTCGTCGATCTGCTTGCCCAGTTTCGGGGTGTAGAAGCGCGGCAGGTACTTGCCATCCCACCTTGCGGCCGCTTCCGGCGAAATCATCTGCAGGGCCACCAGCTCGCGGGTCTGCCGGCCCATGGCCTGGCTCATTGAAGCAGCCAGGCGCACGGCGTACTCTGGCGGCACAACCCCCTTGCGCAGCTCCTGCTCGATGATGTCGCTGACCATGTTGCGCTCTTCGGTCGAGAGTTTCAGCGCCTCATGGGCCACCGCGGCGGCGGTGTCCTGGGCCTCCTGCACCTTGAGCTTCATCTGCCTGGTCAGGTGCTTCAGCTCCGGGCTCATCATCTTCATCTGCACGAACCGGCTGGCCAGCAGGGGCGCGGCAACCTTGCCCAGCTTCTCCCACAGCCACTTGCCAGGCAAGAA